>Ga0315298_1000459_pt1 | contig 77926 bp, 81 predicted proteins | sample WHS_1_MG_FD_203077 | JGI IMG/M metagenome (GOLD analysis project Ga0315298, IMG submission 203077) | Extremophilic microbial mat communities from Washburn Hot Springs, YNP, Wyoming, USA - WHS_1_MG | ecosystem: Environmental > Aquatic > Thermal springs > Hot (42-90C) | place: USA: Wyoming... | reverse complement strand
TTTACTACCCTCTTCTTTCTCCTCTTCTCTCTCCCTTTTCTCCCTTTGTCTAATGTGCATCCGCCCTTTCCCATCGGGCGGTTTAAATTCTATCATATATGTTTCCCTTTTGCAAGAGGTAAATAAATTTTTTAACAAATTAGTCCTCATATATTCTTGAGAAACCCATATTTTTAGCTAAATTTACTGCTTCCTTATATTCATTTAGTGAGATCGTTCTATTTATCAATGGATATTTATAAGCTTTATAAAGAGGTCTATATTGAGGCATTATATTTATAAAAACATCTGTAGAAATTTCTCTTTTTAAAAATTCAAGCCATTCCTTTATAGATGAGACTCCGTTTGGTAGCAGAAGATGTCTTATAATTAGTCCTCTTATGGCTATGCCATTTTCATCTGTTATAAGATTTCCTACTTGTCTATACATTTCCTTTACTGCTTCTTTTGCTACCTCTGGATAATCATATGCATTAGCAAGTTGTAAAGATATGTCAGGAGACCAAAACTTTATGTCAGGCATATATATATCTATAATACCATCTAACTCTCTAAGGGTTTCTAAAGACTCATATCCACTACTGTTATAAACTAAAGGTATATTTAACCCTTTAGGAATAGCATAGAAAAGAGCTTCTAATATTTGAGGTACATAATGAGTGGGAGTAACAAGATTAATATTATGACAACCCATATTTTGTAGTCCTATCATTATAGTTGCTAAGGTTTCAGTATCAATAATTTCTCCGATTCCTAAATGACTAATAGTATAATTTTGACAAAAGATACATCCTAAGTTGCAATATGTAAAGAATATAGTGCCAGATCCACCTTTCCCGACTAAAACTTTTTCTTCCCCAAAATGGGGAAAATAACTTGATATGGTTATTTCTAATGGTGCCTTACAATAGCCTTTTTCTCCCTTTTTTCTATTTACTTTACAATTTCGTGGACACAGATTGCATAATTCCAATCTTTTACTAAAAATTTCAATTTTTCTTTCTAAATCACCTTTTTTATAACTCTCAATATAAGTAGGTCTCATAAAGACCTTAAAAATTCTCTAATCTTAAATTTTACATTCAAATTATGGGCTATTTCTTCACATTTATTTATATCTATAGATGGTATATTAACCACACTTATACATACATTGTTAATATAATTAGGAGCGATTCTGATAAATTCAATTAAATACTTATAGGCATCTTTAAATACAGGCCTTGATACTAAGTTATATTTATATTCATTTTCCGCATTTAGACTAATGGAAATACTGTCTATATAAGGTGCTATCTCTGGTAAAATGTTTCTACTGTGAAAGATATTAGCATGCCCATTAGTGTCTATTCTTATATTTTTGTTGGGGTAATTTTCCTTAACATATCTTGAAACTTTTTTTACTATTTCTATTCTTAGTAAAGGTTCTCCATATCCGCAAAAAACAATTTCTTTATAGTCATTCAAATTTATTTTTTTTAATTCGCTTATAATATCTTTAAACGTGGGTTCTTTTTCTAACCATAATATTTTATCACCAATTCTATCTGAAAAATTTCGTATACAAAATGTACACCTATTAGTACATTTATTGGTTATATTAAGATATAGATTATCACTTAATTCATATACTACGTTCATATTGCTATATTTTTGAATATTCTTTTTAAATTTTTCTTTATAATATCAGAGAGATCGATTAGATCTATACCTTTTATTTCGGATATTTTTTGGGCTATTTCAGGTAAATAAGCAGGCTCATTAATTTTTCCTCTTATAGATTGAGGAGGAAGATAAGGTGCATCAGTCTCGATAGCAATTAAATCTAATGGTAACTTTCTTACAACATCTCTTAAATTATTTGCATTTGGATAAGTTATAGGTCCAGAAAAGCTGAACAAAAAATTCCAATCTGCTATAATTTTTGCTATTTCATAACTACCACTAAAACTATGCATTATTCCTCCTATTTCCCACACTTTTTCAGTCTTCATAATGTCTATAAGATCTTTCCAGGCATCTCTGCTATGAATGACAATAGGAAGTTTATTTTCTTTTGCATATTGAATAAATTGAATAAATATTTGTTTCTGAGAATCTTTTGAAGAGTAAAGCTTATAATAATCAAGCCCAATTTCTCCAATAGCTATTACCTTTGATGTAAGAAGTTTATCCCACTCTTTTTTATTAAATTCAAATTTATCGGACTCGTGAGGGTGTAAACCAATAGTTGCATAAATATCATCATTTTCACTTAATTCTACTGCGATTCGGCTTGAATTTATGTCATATCCTACTACAAAAAATTTATTAACCCTTTTTTCTTTAGCTCTATTTACAATTTCTTTCCAAGAACCATAAAGTCGTTTATCATTGAGATGTACATGCGTATCAATCCACATTGCTATAAGTAATAGCCCAGGGCTATGCCTCCACCGTCGATTTGATCCTCCGGGAGAAGAGAGATAGAAAAGCTCCGATTAGGTTTACTGCGGCACCTAAGAGGTACCTCTTACCGTTGCTTCCTTTCGGACCTGGCGGGGTTTGAGGCCCTCTTAGTGCACAGCTCCTAATCTTCATCGCTTTCATCTCTCCCTTCTTACCCACAGGACCAAACCTCGGGTGGTCTTTCGGCCCTGCTATAGCGGATTGCAGGTTCAGGGCACCGCTAGCTCCCCGCCTAAGCATAGCCCTGGGTATTTTTATTCTTGAATTTTTAATAATACAAATAAAGTACTAAAAATAACCCAAACAAATAAAACTATAAATAAGAATATCAATATTTTACCTATCCATGCTCCAATACTTTTTTCATTTTTAAAAAATAAGGAAAAATTTATCTCCTTCACAACTGCAAAAGCAGCTATTATACCAACAAAAAAACTAATTATAATACTTGTTAGACTCAGTAATTCTCTTATATTTCCCATTTCTTAATTTAATACTTTTATATTAAGTGGCGGAGAGGGTGGGATTCGAACCCACGAGGCCACTTTCGTGGCCTACTCGCTCTCCAGGCGAGCGCCTTCGTCCACTCAGCCACCTCTCCGCTTAATTTATATTTTACCATAAAACTGTATTAAGGTGAACTCCTTAAATTAGTAAAAAACCTTCTTATAATTTCCTCACTTTCTTCTTTCATTATTCCAGCTACAATTTCTAATTTCTGCCACTTCTTATAATTTTCAATATTACATATAAACCTTGAAAATCCCTCTTCGTGATTGCTTGCCCCATATATTAATTTGTCAAATCTTGCTTGTAATATAGCTCCAAAACACATTATGCAAGGCTCAAGTGTTACATATATGGTACATCCATAAAATCTCCAATCACCAAGCTTTCTATAAGCCTTTCTTATAGCTACAATTTCCGCATGGCAAAGAATATCTTTTTTTGTTTCACGAAGATTATATCCCCGAGATATTATTTCTCCATTTCTTACAATAACAGCACCTACAGGTACTTCATTCTTTTCTAAAGCTTTTCTCGCTTCTTTTATTGCTTCTGACATAAAAAAGTTTATATCTTTACTGAATCCTCTACCCATTTTATATATTCGGGAAGTCCATAACTTATTGGAATACCTATAATTTCAGGAAGTTCATATGGGTGCAACTCTTTTATCTTTTTTACTAAATCTGGAAATTTACTCTTATCTGTTTTTAATAAAACTATTACTTCATTTGTATTTTGTTTTTCATTATTCCAATAAAAGTAAGACTTAACATTAGGAATAATATTACCACAAGCAATCAGATGCTCATCTAAAAGAGAATCCACTATTTTTTCGGCTGTCTCCTCCTTATCTACAGTTATAATACATAACATCATTTTTTTCTCACCTCACTTTAAATTAATAATCTCTTTTGCAATTCTATGTAAAGAATCATTTGGATCACAATCCAATATAAAATTAGCAACTTTTTTAAGTTTTTCAGGTGAGTTTACAAAGGTAAAGCTTAATCCAGCTAATTTTAACATATCTTCATCATTATAAAAATCCCCAATAGCAATAACCTGCTTAGAAGATATATTTAACATATTTAGTAGAATATTGAGAGCATTACCTTTTGATACACCATACGGTAATATCTCTAAATAATAAGGTGCTGAGAATACAGCATTAATTTTATTTTTATAATTTTTATCTATATGAGATTTAATAATTTTCAGGTCTTCTTCTTTACCTTCTAAGAATACCTTAATTATTTTTTTATTTCCTCTTTCCAACATCAACAATGCATCTTCATCTTCAATAAGCATATCTTCATAATATACCCCAATTTTTATTTTCTCATAATAAATCTTTATAAATTGAAGAGAATCTTTAACTTCTCTATAGGACAAATATTTAATAAACAAAAATCTGTTCTCCACAGGGTGATATATTCCAGCTCCATTGTACAATATTACTGGTATATTAATATTCAACATTCTTATCTTAGATTCTATAGATGACCACCTTCTACCTGTTGCTATAGTAAAATCTATTCCTTTTTCCCTGAGTTTTTGTATAGCTATGATGTTTTGATATGATAAGGTTTCTGTATGATCAACTATACTTCCATCAAAATCAGCTATAAGTAGTTTATACATTTAAGATCACTTCTCTTATTTGATTTATTAGCAGAGGCTTATAGGTAAAAATTTCTAAGAATTCCTCTCCTCTAATAATTGAATCTTCTATCTTTTTTGTTTTCAACTCTATATTATACTTATTGTCTCTTTTTTCTATTTTCATATTATAAATATGTCTTTTCAAATCTATTTCCTTTATCTTTTCCCCTCTTCTTACTAATATATATACCTCGTTACTTTTTTCAAATCTTTCAATATCTTCTAAAAAAGAAATTTCATCAACCACAAAAATTTCTAACTCATAATTTATACCGTAAGTATCATTGATAAGAGATGATTTAGGGGATTCCATTACATCAAAAAATTGAAGATCCTTAGGTAATTCCTTATTCCATTTATTAAGAACATCTCCCTTTTCTATATAATAGCTCAATGATATATCTAACCATTCTTTCTTACTCTCAATTCCCACTGGGCAGGGTAATCCTAAGGATATAAGAGGTCTTGGATTATATCCCTGAGAATAAGCCACAGGTAAACCAGATCTCCTTAGAGCTCTACTCATAAAATTTAACATGTCTATTGAACTTATATATTTAAGCAATCCTTTTTTGTAAAATGCAAGTCTATAGACTATTTTATCCATAGTGAGATACTCCACAAAAATCACAGGATATTCCCCATTCACAAGGAGGTGTCTCTTCTCCTTTATAAGCTTTTTCTCTTTCTTTTATAAGATAACTTTTACTAACCCCACAAGAAATATGATCCCAAGGTAAAGGTTCATCTAAACTTTTCTCTTCTATGTACCATTGAGGATCTATATTTAGATCATTAAAGATCCTTTCCCAAATATCTATTTTTAAAAACTCTGTCCAACTTTCAAATCTGCTTCCCATTTGCCAAGCCAAATTAAGAATATCTGAAAGCCTTCTGTCACCTCTTGAAAAAATTGCTTCTAAATAACTCATATTATAATCATGGAAATCTATAGATATATTTTTACTTTTGAGACCTTTTCTTAAAATACTTTTCCTTCTCTCAATTATTTCTCTATCCTCAAATTTTTCCCATTGAAATGAAGTATGAGGTTTTGGAACAAATATGGAGAAACTTAAATGTATTTTAGATCTTCTATTTAATTTAATTATTTTTTTAATTAAATCGACAGTCTCATAAATGTCTTCATCTGTTTCTGTAGGCAGTCCTATCATAAAATAGAGCTTAATATTATTCCAACCTTTACTAAAAGCCACATCAAGAGTCTTAAAAAACTCCTCTTCTCTAAGGTTTTTATTTATAACTTTTCTCAATCTTTCAGTTCCTGCTTCTATTGCAAAGGTAAGACTTGCTTTTCTATTTTTTTCTACTTTCTCTGCAAGTTCTAAGGAAAATTTATCAGCCCTAAGAGATGGTAAAGAAAAGTTTACATATTTTCCTTCAAAATCATGATTCAATGCGTCTAATAGTTTTTCAATATTAGGATAGTCATTAGTACTTAAAGATAATAAACTAATTTCTTCGTAACCTGTATTCTCAAACATTTCTTTAGCATATTTTCGTATAGTTTCTATGCTTCTGTATCTTTTAGGTCTATATATATAACCCGCGAAACAAAACCTACAACTTCTTTGACATCCTCGCATTATTTCTATTGACCCACGATCATGGGCAACTTGTTGTATGGTCACAATAGGACGGGTTGGAAATGGGGCTTTTTCTAAATCATAAACAATTCTTCTTGATATTTTGGTAGGAGCCCAAGGATATAGAGGAATTAATTCTTTAAATTTATCCTTCTCATAAATTGCCTTGTATAATGAGGGAATATATATTCCTTTTATTTTAATAAGTTCTTTAAATAATTGAGTTTTATTTTCTTTTGACTCCTTCCATTCCAAATATACATCAATAATCTCGTTAAGAGCTTCTTCTGCTTCACCAATAAAAATCACATCAAAAAAATCAGCAATAGGTTCTGGATTTAATACTGTAGGACCACCTGCAATTATTAAAGGATACGATTCGTCTCTATTCTTTGAGAATATAGGAATATGGGATAAATTTAATATGGTAAGAATTCCAGAATATGTAAGTTCATAGGATAAACTAAAAGCCAACCAATCAAAATTATTAATAGGCCTTTTAGTTTCTAAAGAAAAAAGTGGGAGCTTTCTATCCCTTAATAAATTTTCTAAATCTATTCCAGGAGCAAAAACTCTTTCACATAATGTATCCTCTCTATTATTTAATAAGTAGTAAATTATTTGAAAACCTAAATGAGACATTCCAATTTCATATAGGTCTGGAAATGCTAATGCTACTTTTAATTTAACTTTATTCCAATCCTTAATAACAATATTATGCTCATTACCTATGTATCTTGAGGGTTTTTCTACTTCATTTAAAATTAGCTCTAAATCTTTCATAAAATGTCTATTTCACTCCTTAATGCAATATTAAACATCAATCCTAACATAGAGTAACTCACAATTAATGAAGTCCTTGCAAAACTTATAAAGGGTAGTGGAATACCAACAACGGGTGCCATTCCCATAACCATACTTAAGTTTATAAAAGTCTGAAATAAAAGGGTAAAAAATATTCCTCCTACTACTAACCTTCCGAAATCGTCTTTTAGTCTTCTCCAAACCTCCCATATATTTCTAAATAATAAATAATAGAGGAAAACCAGCAAAACACTACCTACAAAGCCGAATTCTTCGGCAAGAGCTGAAAATATAAAATCGGTATGTTGTTCTGGAATAAGATTTAAATGAGTCTGAGGACCCTGTAACCATCCTTTTCCAAAAATTCTTCCAGAACCTATAGCAATCATGGATTGAATAACTTGATATCCACTACCAAGAGGATCCCTCATAGGATCAAAAAATGTTAATATTCTCTGTTGTTGATAAGGTTTAAGAAAAAGCCAAAGAAACGGAAGAATAGTAAGTATTAAAAAGAAAGTTCTTACAATATATTTTGTTGGAATTCCAAAAAGATATAAAATAAAAATTCCAGAAGTAAAAATAACTATTGCTGTTCCAAGATCCGGTTGTATAACCACCAACATAGTAGGAATTAAGATAAGTGATATAATTAAAGCATAATCTTTAAAAGAGAAACTTTTTCTATGTTTTGATAACCCAATAAGAAAGCCTGATATTGAAATAATTATAAAGAGTTTTGATAATTCAGATGGTTGAAAAGAAAAACCAAAAATAGAAAACCATCTTTGAGCTCCTAAACTTCTTCTTCCAAAGAAAAAGACTAATATTAATAAAATTACATTTAATAGATAAACTAAAATCCAAGCTCTTTCCCAAACTCTAAAGGGAATTGATATAAAGAAAAAGAAAAATATAATCCCAAATAAGAAAGCTACTAATTGTCTATTTACAAAAAGGAAGGGTGAAAGTTCTTGAGAAATTAGTCTACTTACAGTAGCATCATAAATAAGAAAAAGCCCTATAGTAGTAAGTAATAAAGATAATATAAATATACGAACTAAATATTTTCGAACCATGTTTATTCATCCATTTTCCAAAGAGCCAATCCTGATGCTGGTTTTGGATAAAAATATGTAGATTTTTGAGGAAGCCTTTCTCTGTTTATAGCCAAAGCATAGACAATCTCAATAGGTATAGATGGCAATATAAAAGCATATCCAAATTCGTTTGAACTTAAACTTTTTCTTAACTCTTTAATGTCATGGGAAAATCTTATTAAGCCTTTTTCCTGTAAATCATTTTCTGTAGAGTTTAATATACCCTCCCAAATACCCTTTTGGAGTAAAGTAGTAGGTAAGATCCACCATAACTCTGAAAAATCCTTGCTCCTACTATTTATATATGAATTATTGGGAATTAATTTCAATACTCTGTTCTCCTTAAAAAGGTATATAAAAGGTTTGTTTGGGTTAAAAACAAGATCTAACTCATCTATATCCTCTCCTAAATATATATCAAAATATTTTCTGAGATTCTCAATATTTAATTGAACTTCTTTACTAACTATTCTATGGGTTGGTAAAAGTTTAACTCCTGGATCATATAAGTCAGTGATAAGCATAAGTATACATTTGGCTTTTTCGTCTTTTGTCTCACTATAATAAAGCCATGAGGCTTCATATCTATGGTGACCATCTGCAATTAAAAGCTTCTTATTATTTAAATATTCTTTAATAAGATTTATAAGTGATTCATTGTTTATTTTCCATAGATAATGGTCTCTATAATCCCAGCCGGTTACTTTTATAAGAGGTTTCTCCTTTTCAATTTCCCTCCACAATGAAGAAAGTTTACCTTCTTTGTCTTCATATATGCCCCAGATAGGTTCAAGATTAGCCCTTAAATTTCTAAGAAGTTCTAATCTATCTTTCTTTGGACCAGAAAAAGTATGTTCGTGAGGTAGAATATTTTCACCTAAGGGTTGTAAATCTAAGATTCCTAAAAGTCCATACATTTTATCTATTTTATTACCCCATTGATACTCTTGTTTATATAAAAAGTATCCCTTTTCCTCAAAGACGAGAATACCTTTGTCTATCCAGTCTTTAAACAATTTAGAGATTTCTAAATAATCGATAGGAACTTTATCTCCTAATGTAAGATGAGTTATATTATAAGGATGCATAGATAGAAAATAATCTCTTTCTTCTTTTTGTATCACATCATAGGGTGGAGCAATAAGTTTGTTTAAAGGAAGATTTGAATTATACCTTAGAGCTCTAAATGGCAAAAAATTAATCATATATTGTTACCTTCCTTTCTTTTAGGAATTATAATTTCAAATTTTGTTCCTTCTCCAAGTTTACTTTCTATTTTTATACTCCATCCATGTCTTTCAACTAACTTTTTTACAATAGAAAGTCCCAACCCTGTACTAAATCCATCCTCATTAGTGCGAGATTTACTTACCCTATAAAATCTGTCAAATATTCTATCTATATCCTTTTCAGGAATTCCAATACCTGTATCTTGTATCCATAAGACAAAGTAATCATTTTTGTCATCTACTCCTACCTCAATTTTTCCTCCAGAAGGAGTATACTTAACAGCATTTTCAATTAAATTAAATAAAATTGTATCTAAATGCTGAGGATCTGCGAATATTATTATATTTTCTGGTAAATTTACACTTACTTTTAAGTTCTTCTTAGATATATGTGGACTAAGTCTATCCAAGACATTAATTACACTTTCATATAGAGATACATCTTTAGGTTGAAGTTCTATAACACCAGCTTCTAATCTTGATAAATTAAGAAGGTTACTTATTAGTTTTGACATTCTTTCTATTTCTCTTCTTAAATAAGGGAAGAATTCACTATATATTTCTTCAAGAGTAATCTTTTTTTCAGAGAAAAGATCTATTAATATTTGTATTGAAGTAAGAGGAGTCCTCAATTCATGAGATGCATTTCCTAAGAATTCCTTGAAGTTTTCTTCCATTTTTTGTATAGGAGTATAATCATTAATTATTAACATTACTTCATTATTTTCCTTTAAATAATAGGCTTCGATCTCCAAAAATTTTCTTTCATTTCCCCAAAAATTAAGGGATATTTTATTATAATTTTGATTTTCTAATGTTTTCCTAAATACATCATCTATTTCATAATCTGGTATCAATTCAATTAATTTTTTTCTTCTTGCTTTTTTTGGTATATCAAAAATCTCAGAAGCCTCCTTATTTACACATAGTACAGTACCATCCTTGTTAACGATGATTACTCCAACAGGAATATATTCTAAAAGGAAATTCCATCTTTCTTTTAACTTATTTATTTTCGCTCGCCTCCTGGAATTTGTAACCTAAATTTCTAACTGTGACAATATATTTAGGATGACTAGGATCATCCTCTACTTTCTCTCTTAACCATCTTATATATACATCCACAGCTCGTGGCTCTCCCCAAAAATTCTCTCCCCAAATATGTTTTATAATCATGTCTCTTGTCCATACCCTTCCAGGTGAGGATATTAACAGTTTTAATATTTCAAACTCTCTATATGAAAGATTAACTTCTTTTCCCTTCACTTTTACAGTTCTTTTAACTAAATCCATTTCAAAAGGTGGAGCAACAATCTTTTGACTTTTTAAAAGATCTGATTGATACCTCCTCAAAACAGCTTCTATCCTTGCAAGTAATTCTTTTGCACTAAAAGGCTTCGTAATATAATCATCTGCACCTATTTTTAAACCAAGAACTTTGTCTACTTCCTCATCTTTAGCTGTTAACATTATAATTGGTACATTACTTATTTTTCTTATCTCTTTACATACTTCCCATCCATCCTTTTCAGGTAACATTATATCAAGAAGCACTAAATCAGGGTTGAAAAGTTTAAATTTGTTTAATGCTTCTACACCATCATAAGCTGCTTCTACCTCATAACCTTCTTTTTTTAATAAAAGCGATAGAGAATTTACTATACCCTTATCATCTTCCACCAGTAATATTTTTTTCATCCTCTCACCTCAAATTCTTTAGAGAATATTATTCTTCCTAACCTAAGAAGGTTAGATCCTTCTTCAATAGCTATTTCAAAATCCTCTGACATCCCCATTGATAGATATCTTAAATCTAAATTTTCCTTAACTCTTAAAACTTCCCAAATATTATAAAGATTTCTAAAAACCTTTCTTATCTCATCTTTATTTGTAGTCAAAGGACCTATAGTCATAAGCCCTTCTATTTTTAGATATTCATAACTCAGTAATTCATTTAATGCTTTCCAAAATTCGTCCTCTTTAAATCCATATTTTGTCTTTTCTCCAGATAAATTTAACTGAATAAGTACCCTAACTACTTTATTTTCACGTTGAGCTTCTTTATTTATAGCATTAGCAAGATCCAACCTATCTAAGGAATGAATCAGGTCAAATAATTTTAATGCTTTTTTTACTTTATTCGTTTGTAAATGACCTACTAAATGCCATTCACATTCTAAATCTCTTGTCAATTCGCTTATTTTCTTTTCTGCTTCCTGTACTCTATTTTCTCCTATTTTTCTAATTCCAACTTCGTAAGCCTTTCTTATATATGTAGATGGAAAACCTTTGGAAACTGCAACCACTTCAATTTCTTCAGGATTTCTTCCAACCCTGAGAGCAGTTTTCTCTATCCTTTCTTTTACTTTCTCCCAATTTTTTTTAATAAAATCTAATTCGTCATCCATAAGCTCAATATATCTTAAGAATTTTTCCCTTAATAATCCTTTCTTTTAATATTATATTGTTAAATTCTAAAGGTAAAGTAGTTAATTTGTAAAAAATTTTTAAAAATTCAACTTTTAATACTTTTGTTTTTATTAGATTCTTGGAAGGAAAATCTGTCTCAATTATTATATATCTGCCAGGTTCCACTGAACTTTTAGAGAAAAGTATTAAAGATTTAGGTGGCAACTCTCTTATTACACATAAAGGATCTCCCTTTTTTACTCTTTTTCCAGAAAAGGAGTTATATTTCACATTATTAAGCTCTGAAATGGACACTTCATTGAGATTTTTGTCTATTAAACTATCAATAAAAAAAGAAATATATCCAGATTTAATTGCAAAAATATAATTTTCTTTCTGAATTCTCTTAATATTTTTCTGAACATTTTCTTCTAAAAGCTTTAAATTATTAAAAATTTTTAATCTTTCTTCAGAAACACTTTTAAGATATAAAATATCTTCCTCTATATCCTTGAAATCATTATTAAAAACTTTTATTCTGATTTCATCAATTTTTAAATTTATCTTATCACCCAATTTATTTATTTCTTCAAGCAAATTCATGTATTTTTTATCATACGAAATATTTTGCTCTATCTTTTTATTAATTGTATCCATATAACCAATTATTTGTCCTACTCTAACTTTTTCCAGATCATTTATATTTTTTCTAAAGATTCCATCAACAGGGGCTCTTATAAGACTCTCATCAAATTCAAAATATCCAATTATGGGGGGGATTCTATTGGATGTTAAAATATGTAAGAGAAAAAATATGACAATAAAAAAAATTAAAAAGGGTAAAATTCTTTTAAAAATTCTCTTTTTATTCTTTCTTAATCTATAAAAACCTTCTCTATAATAAATATTCATTTTAGAAATATATAGGCAATGTTTCTATCGTTGGTTTTATTTCTCCTATAAGAGTAGTAAGCATTACTGCAATAAGTACATATATTAGATATATCAACGTTTTCATTTGGTATCTTCTCTTCTCCGAGTTGTTGTAAAAGAAGAGCTATAAGATCATATTTCACACTGTCCTTTTCATATATAAGGAACTTTTTATATTCCTTAGGTAACTGTGAAATAAAATCTTCCTTAACCTCAAAACAGCAAGAATGAATACTTGGCCCAACACCTATAAATATGTCTTCAGAAGAGACATTATATCTATTCTTCAACTCGGATATTAACTTTTTGGGAAGCTTTTTAATTGTTCCTCTCCATCCAGAATGTGCCAAACCAATCAATCTGATTTTTGGTATATAAACAAAGATTGGAATACAATCTGCAAAAAACATAATAAGAGGATGTTTTCTTTCTTGGGTTAATATAATGTCAGATTTATTTGCAATTTTTGGAAAAAAGGATAAATTTTCAATTTTTGATACATATATATTATCTCCATGGATTTGTTCTGCTATAACCCATCTATTTGGAAATATCTTAACTAAAGAAAAAAATCTTAAATATGAAGGAATATGCTTAAAGGAGAAATAAAAAGGAAAAGAATATGGATGTGATACAAATCCATGGGATATTTCGTTAAATTTATTTAAAAGTTTGGATTGCCAAATCATAAACACACCCCACAAGCCTTACAATAATCGTTACATGGTAAAGTAATAACTCCTTGATATGCCTTCTCTCTTTCTTTCCATAAATATTCCCTTTTAACTCCTGTATCTATAAAACTCCAGGGGAAAATTTCATCTTTCTCTTTTTCTTCTAAATAATACTCTTTTAATAGATTATCTTTCATAAATTTCTTTAAAATTCTTAAACTATAAGCATCTTTTATATGTTCTTTAAAAAATTCTTTCAATCTTCTATCTCCTCTACTTAAAACTCCTTGCCAAAAAACCCAAAGGGTATTTTCCTCTTCCATTTTTATATTATCCATTTTTCTAATGTTTTTTAATAAATAAGACCTAACCTTTTCAATATATTCAAGATCCGCCATCTTCTCCCATTGAAAAGGGGTATGGGGTTTGGGAATAAAGGTAGATACACTTATACTTATCTCTACTTTTTTTACAATTTTTTTGATATTCATTATTAAATCCAAAATTCCTTCAATATCTTCCCAAGTTTCAGTTGGTAATCCAATCATAAAGTATAATTTCAAAGTTTTTACTTTATAATCCTTAATTTTCTCGCTAAAATTTAAAATATCATTATTAGTAAATTTCTTGTTTAATACTCTTCTGAGTCTATCAGTACCTGTCTCTGGAGCTATAGTAATAGTTTTTTGATGAGTAGTTTTTATAAGGTCTAATATGTCCTCTGTAATATCTTCTAACCTTAGAGATGAAAAGGATATAAGTATTTCACCTTTTTCTACATAATCCTTAATATTCATTAAGCTTAAAGAGGGATCTATGGCAGGAACTATAAATCCTAATTTAGGAGTATACTCTTTATAAAACCGATTAATTTTCTCATATATTTTCTCTATGGAAGAAACTCTGTAAGGTCTATAGAAATAACCTGCTAAACAAAATCTACATTGATATTTACAACCTCTAACTAATTCACATAACGCCATATCAGAAAACACGCCTTTGTAAGATGTTATAGGTGAAACCATAGGATTATTAGAAAAGTTGTAATAAATTCTTCTTCTTACTGGTAATTTTTGTTCTCCCTCTATTTTCTCTATCTTTTTACCATTATATGTAACTTTAAGAAATTTAGGTATATAAAAACCTTCATAATATTTTATGGCATTTAAAAATTTTTCCTTTGTCCAACTTTTTTCCTTCTTTAATATCAAGGCTTCTGACAATTCTGAAACTATGTCTTCTCCTTCACCAATTAATATTAAATCAAAAATCTCAGATATTGTTTCTGGATTTGAGCTTAAAGCAATTCCCCCTCCAATAATTAGAGGATAACTGTCATCCCTTTCAACACTATAAATGGGAATTTTTTCTAAATTTAGAATATAAATTATATTAAAAAAATCTAACTCAAAACTAACAGAAAAAAGCAAAGCATCAAAGTCTCTTAATTCTCTAAATCCCTCAATTGAGTATATTCTAAAATCTTTTCTATTTTTCCAATCTTTAGGAATATAAGCTCTTTCACATAAAATTCCTTGTTGTTCATTAAAAATATGATACAAACCTATATATCCCAGATTATTTATGGATATATTATATGCGTTTGGATATATAAATAATAACTTTACATCTCCTCCCTTTTTACTTAACTTAAATCCTTTTTCACTGTTTAATATATCTATTATCTCTTTCTTTAGCTTCCAGTTCAAGAGTATCTCTTTCTCCGTAAAATAGCAGGAATATCTAAATCATCTTCTGATATGTTAGTATAATCTTTCTTGTTAGAAGTTTCTTCTATCTCTTCTCCTTGATGATCAAAACCTGTAGCTATTAACGTAACTTTTATACTATCTTTCATGTTTTCATCAATTACAGCCCCAAATTTAATATTAGCTTCTGGATCAACCTTAGGTGTAATAACTTCTGCTATTTCTTCTACTTCATGCAAGGATAAATCTAAGCCTCCTGTTACATTAAATATGACTCCTTTAGCTCCATTAATAGAGAAGTCCAAAAGAGGACTTTGTAAAGCATTTTGAGCTGCTTCTTTTGCTCTATTTTCTCCTTTTCCAATTCCTATACCCATATAGGCTGTACCAGCCTTTGACATTATAGATTGTATATCAGCAAAATCTAAGTTTATTAATCCCGGAACAGCAATCAATTCTGTAATTCCTTGAACAGCTTGTTTTAGAACTTCATCGGCTTTCTTAAAAGCCTCAACTAAAGGTAATCTACTATCTCCAAGTTTTAAAAGTTTATCATTAGGTATTATTAAAAGAGTATCTACTTTATCCTTAAGTTTCTCTATTCCTTCCATAGCATTGACTCTTCTTTTTCTTCCTTCAAAAGTAAAAGGTAATGTGACAACAGCCACTACAAGTTTTGCAATTTCTTTTGCTATTTCAGCTATAACTGGAGAGGCTCCTGTTCCAGTACCTCCTCCCATTCCAGCAGTTATAAATATCATATCCGCATCGTCTAAAATATCTTTCAAAATCTCTTTACTTTCCAGAGCTGCTTTTTCTCCAATCTTAGGATCACCACCAGCCCCAAGGCCTTGAGTTACCTGCTCTCCTATTTGTATTTTATTAGGGGCTTTATTAAGATTAAGAACTTGATTATCGGTATTAACTGCAATAAATTCAACGCCATGTATTCCAGCTTCAATCATCCTATTAATAGCATTACCACCACCACCCCCAACACCAACAACCTTAATTTTTGCCTTTATTTCTCCATTATTTAAGCTGTCTGAAAATCTTGATAAAGTCAATTTTTAACACCACCTTCCCCTAATTATTTACTCTTTAAAAGGTCTAAATATATTGTTAAATGTTTCTTTTAAATAGTCAAGAAGTTTTTTATTTTTGTCCTCAAAAGTCGTAGTTTTCAAAAAACTCTCTAAAGCTCCTACTGCAGATGAGTAAAATACTGCATCTTTTTCTCCTAAAAAATTTCTCATCTGAGATGGAGCACTTATCCTGACCGGAATTTTCAAATAATTACTTGCAAATTCATCTATACCATCTAAGAGAGCAGTACCACCTGTAAGTACAATACCTCCTGGAATAATCTCTATGGGAGAATTTAATTCTTGCAGTTTTCTTTGTATAAATTCTAAAATTTCTTCTACACGAGGTTGTATGATCTCTCTAACTTGAGATTTAGATACTCTAATTTTTCTTTCCTGCAAAGAAGTAACCTCTAATGTTTCTTCCTCTTTATCATCTTTTAAAGTTCCTAATATTTTTTTTACTCTTTCTGCTTCTTCAGTAGAAATTCTTAGCGTTATAGCTAAATCTCTTGTTATTCTTTCTCCACCTAATTTTAATATACCAATACTATAAAGACATCCTTCTCTATAAACAGCAAGATTAGTCAAATCACCCCCTATATCTACCATTACTACTCCCAAGTTTTTCTCTTCTGGAGTAAGCACTGCTTCTGCTGCTGCTATCTCTTGAGGAACAAATCCCTCAATATTTATCTCTGCTTTTTCCAAAGTATTGATAATATTTCTAAGTTGAATTTTATCGTGAGTTACCAATAATAAATCAGATTCTAAGCGAGTACCTATCATGCCAATTGGATTTATAATTCCATCTTGACCATCTAATCTAAATCCCCTTACTACATGATATATAATCTCTCTATCTGGAGGAATAGAGGTAGCTTTAGCAGCATCGATCGCCCTCTCAACATCTTTTTCAGTAACTTCTTGATCTCTACTTTTTACTATAATCATACCTCTGCTTGGAATGGCTGTTATTTTTTCCCCACTAATTGCTGCATATAATCTTGATATATTCTTTATCCCCGCAATTTTTATAGCCTTATTTAATGCCTCTTTGATACTATTACTTGCCTCTTGAATATCAACTATAACCCCATATTTTATTCCCTTAGATGGAGACATAGCAAAGCCAATTATTTCAACGTTTTTTTCCATCACATTTCCTAAAACTACTGCTATTTTTGTAGAGCCTAAATCTATAGCTCCAATAGTATCAGCCATCTATATTCCTCCAATAAAAGGAGTCCTAAATCTAAAATCTAAGCTTCTGTTTTCTAATCCCATTTTCTTAACAATCTCTTTAAATATTCTAATTTTCTCTATAAAGTTATCATTAGAGAATTTTAACAAATAGTTATCACCGTAAATTTCAAAATAATTTTTATAAAAAACTATCTTTTTTATTTTTAGATCTTTAAAATAATTTAATATTGTTCTAATAAATTGAATATCCTTTGTCCCTTCTATCTTTATTGTACCATTAAAAGGTTTAAATTTCCTCATCTCTTTAAGGTTTTGATTATAAAAAATTTTTTTACCCTCATAATCTATCTCAAGAAGAGTCAGCTCAGGTTCCCAATTAATCTTTGCACCCCATGGTAGATAATTTATCTCTTTTATTATTATTTCATATTTTTTCTCAATTAAGTTGACTTTTCTATTTAAAAAAAGAATATTATTAAATTTAAAAATTTTAACAATATCCTCTTTAATTTTTGTATCACCTTCATTTGTTATTACATATAGGATCCAAGTAGAGGAAAAGATTATTATTAAAATAATGATAAATAATCTTTTCATAATTTTACCAAATCCTAATCTCAGGTTCTAACTCTATTCCATACTCCTTCTTCACTTCTTCCTTAATTAAATTTATCAAAGAAATAACATCTTCATATTTTGCATGCCCTAAATTAATAATCACATTCGCATGTTCATAAGATACCATAGCATCTCCAATTCTTTTTCCCTTAAAGCCAAGGCTTTCTATAAAAGCTCCTGCTGGTCCTTCAGGAGGATTCTTAAATACACTTCCTGCAGAGGGATATTTAGGTAACCTTTCAGTTCTTTTTTTTAAGTATTCTTTAGCTTGTTTTATAGAAAGTTCTTTATCTTTTTTTTCAAATCTTATTAAGGCAGATTTAACAATATAATCTTTTGGAATATCAGAGCTTCTATAGGAGAAATGTAAATCTTTTTTATCTATATATTTTACATTTAGGGAATTATCTATAATATATACTCCTTCTACATAATCTCCAATAGCTTTTCTCCATGCACCTGCATTTCCTATGACAGCTCCACCAACGGTTCCTGGAATTCCCATTAAAAATTCTAATCCACCTAATTCGTGCTGCCATCCAAAATATAACAACTCTGAAATTAAACATCCACCCTCAGCCTCAACTATTAGAGAATCTATTCTTCTAACATCACCAAGGTTTTTGCCTATTTTTATTAATGCTCCTCTTATGCCCTCATCAGAAATCAGTACATTAGTTCCCGCTCCTAAAATCTTTGTAGGTATTTCTTTTTCTTTAAGCTCAGACAATATGTAAATAAGTTCATCCCATGAATAAGGAATAATAAATAAATCTGCTTTTCCACCTATTTTAAAAGATGTATAAGGAGCCAGATAATGCTGTAAAAATATTTTGCTTTTAAGTTTCTCATTATTGATGATATTCAACCTTAATGTCACTCCTTAGCTTAGCAAGTAGTGCTTCACCCACTTTCCAAACATTTCCTGCTCCTATTGTTAGTAGTATATCTCCATCTCTTAAGACATCTATAGCGGTAGAAGCTGCATCAGCTAAATTTTTCACATAGTATATATGAAAATCTGATCTTATTCTTTTAATTTCTTCATATATTTTTTTCGCCGAAACTCCTAATATAGGCTTTTCCCCAGCAGAATAAATCTCTGTTAAGATAACTACATCTGCTAAAGTTAAAGCTTCCGCTATATCTTTATAAAGATAGTAAGTACGTGTATATCTATGAGGTTGAAAAATTACTACTAATCTTCTGTTATAAAGCTTAAGAGTTGATAAAGTTGCTTTTATCTCTGTAGGATGATGTCCATAATCATCAAAAATTAAAATATTATTTTCTAAAATACCTTTCAGTTGTAATCTTCTCTGTACACCATTAAATTTTTCTAAAGCTTTGATCGTTAAATCCATATCTAAACCGAGTATTTTAGCAGTAGCTAATGCAGAAAGAGAGTTTAAAATATTATGTTTACCTGGTATTTTTACTTTTACATTACCTATTTCCTCTCCCCTGAAATAAGCCACATATTCAGATCCATATGGTGTAAGACTTATAATATTAGCAGTGAAATCTGCGTTATCAAAGCCATATGTATAAAACTCTTTATTAATAAAGGGTATGATAGATTTTACATTATCGCATTCTGAACATAAAAGAACTTTTCCATCTTGGGGTATCTTGTCTATTACTTTAAGAAATGTTTCTTTTATCCTATCCAGGTCTTTATAATAATCTAAATGATCATTATCAATATTGGTGACTACAAGAATAAATGGAAAAAGTCTTAAAATAGAACCATCACTTTCATCTCCTTCTGCTACCAAAAAATCTCCATTACCAAGTTTTGCATTCCCCCCTATATCTTCTACTTCCCCACCCACAATAATTGTAGGATCTACCTTATTATTCTCAAGAACAAGTCCAATTAAAGAAGTAGTTGTTGTTTTTCCATGAGTCCCACTTACTATAATAGACTTTTTTTCTTTTGTAAGTTCTCCTAAAAGTTCACTACGATGTAATATAGGGATATTTTTTTCTTTTGCAGCCAAATACTCCTCATTTTCGGGAGGAATAGCTGAAGAAACTATAACCACATCCACATCTTTGAGGTTTTCTCTATGATGTCCATCGTATATTTTTACGCCCTTAGCTTTTAACCTTATTGTGGAAATATTTTCTTGTATATCTGATCCTGATACTTCATAACCTTTTTCTGCAAAAATGTATGCAAGAGCACTCATGCCTGTACCAGCAATACCGATAAAATGAATCCTCTTATAATTAAACAAATTTAGTTCCTCCCTTCTAATGTCTCTAAAATCAAATTCCAAAAATATTCTCTACCATAAGGATTAGAAATTGAAATACAAGCAGAAGAAGCTTCTAATAGTTTATTATCATCCCAATTCATAATACGTTGAAAAAGAAGATCTGGATAAAGATCATTTTCAAAAATTATCTCTCCCCCTCCCCTCTTAACTACAAATTCCGCATTATATCTTTGGTGATTATCTTTTGCATAAGGATAAGGTATATATATAGCAGGTAAACCTGCTACCAAAAATTGAGAAATAGTTGTTGCACCAGCCCTACTTATAGCAAGATCTGATGCTCTTATTGCAATCTCCATATTTTTTATAAAAGGAACAGGATTATATCCTTTATTAACCCATTCCTCAATGGGAATATCTTTTACAAATTCTACATAATTTTTCTCGCCTATCTGATGAAGTATCTGCCAACCATTCGCTAAAAGCTGAGGAATAATCTCTTTCACTACCATATTTATCCTCATTGCCCCCTGACTTCCTCCCGTAATCAGAAGAAGTTTTCTATCTGTTTGAAATCCTAATTCTTTTTTACAATTCTCTTTATCTAAAGTCAATAACTCAGTTTTTATAAAATTACCAGTCACAAAAATTTTTGAACTATCTCCCAGATATTTTTTTGTATCAGAGAAGGTAACTGCTACACCTGTTGAAAGGGGGGCAAACAATTTTGTTACTCTTCCTGGAATAACATTTTGCTCATGAAGCCAAAAAGAATATCTCTTCACAACAGCAGATATTAAAACTGGAACTGTAATATAGCTTCCAAATACTATTAAAAGATCTGGTTTTATTTCATTTAATATATCTATGCTTTTTTTAACTGAAGATAAAAACTTTTTCGATTTTAAATCTGCGCTTCTGTTAAGTGGAAGACCATAAAATTGATATTTTCCAGCTATAAGCCTCTCCTCAAAACTATTTTCTCTACCTATAAAGATAATTTTCCAATGGGGTGCTTTACTAGTAATGAAATCAGCCATATTAATGGCTGGTATTACATGACCACCAGTTCCTCCAGCAGCAAAAACTAAGCTAATCATTTTCTATCACCTATACTTCCAAGTCTCATTAGTAATCCTACTTGAGCCCAATTAACTATTAGAGCAGAACCCCCAAAACTTAAAAATGGTAATGGTAAACCCATAACAGGTAAAAAACCTATATTCATCAAAATATTTAACGTAATTTCAACACTCCAAAAAATTAATATTCCCATACTTAATAACCCACTAAAAAGATCTTTTTTCGAGATATTTAAAGATAAATAGAATATAGTTAAAATTAACAAAACATAAATAAAAATAATAAAAGTACCAGCTACCAATCCTCCTTCCTCAAAGATTACTGGTAATAAGAAGTCATTATATGCTTCTGGGATATAAAGTTTCAAGTTACCTCTACCCCAACCCTTACCTAACAATCCTCCATCTCTTATAGCATTTAAAGCTTGATTTTGTTGATATGTCGAAAAGGGAGGAAAAAATGATCCACTCATAACTATTCTCTGCTTCCTATAGTCACCAGTTAATACCGAAATACCAATAAAAAGGATCAAGATTAAAGCTAAAATAGCTGTTTGTTTATAATTCATATTAGAAATAAAAAGGATTATAAAGGTTGAAAGAGAAAATAGTATTATCATACTTACATTAGGTTGAAGGTATAGAAGAAAAGATATAAAAAACAAAAAAATCATTATCCACGTTAACCTTATATTTTCTAATTTTTTATCCTTATTTAAAGATAAAAATTGAGCCAGGAAAACAATCCATGTAAACCTCATTATCTCAATTGGCTGGATCTGAATAGGTCCTATTTCAATCCAACGTGCAACATTTCTTGAAACTTTTCCAAAAGGTGGTATAAAAACCAATATTAATCCTATGAAACCTAATATTAATAAGGGAAAAGAAAATTTTTTCCAAAAATTTATGGGTATTATGGAGACAAAAAATGCAATTCCAATACTTAAAGGTAAATAAATCAATTGGTGTTTAGAAAAATAAGAAGGATTATTAAGGGTAGTACTCGCCCACTTCCAACTTGCTGTATGAATCACTGGAAGTCCAATAAGGGAAAGTAGCAATGATAAAAAAAATATTATTCTATCATATCTTTTCATTTTTCAATCTCTCAACTATATCATTAAAAGCTTTACCCCGCTCTTTATAGTTCTCAAACATATCAAAACTTGCACAAGCAGGAGAAAGTAATATTACATCACCAAAATCTGATAAATAATAAGCCTTTCTAACCGCTTCCTCCAACGTATTAGCTTCCTCATATGGTATGTCATAATATTTGGCTAATTCTCTCATTATATTTTTAGTTTCTCCGATAAGTACCACATATTTTACATTACCATTCTGTTTTATATTTTCAAAAAGTTCAGTAAAATCAAAATTTTTATTTCTTCCCCCTAAAATCAACACAATACTTGTATTAATACTTTTTATGGCTGATATGGTAGAAATTGGGTTAGTAGCCTTTGAATCATTAACAAATACCCTTCCATTTATGGCATCTATTTTTTCTAAAGCAAAAGGTATTCCTTTAAACTTATCTCCTACCTTTTCAATGACCTTTTCATCTATATCAAGAATTAAGCCAACTAAAGATGCAGCCATAAAATTCTTTAGTAAAATACGATTCCATAAACCATTAGGAGAAATATTTATAAAACCATTTTGGTTCTTGATCTTGTAAATAAGTTTATTCTTATCAAAATATATTCCGCACTCTTTAATTGGATTTTCGCTAAAATATAGTTTGTTTACGGGGTACTTTTTGACTATTTCCTTAATAATATCTTGATCATAGTTTAAAATAGCAAAATCTTCTTCTTTTTGATTCATGAAAATTCTTTCTTTTGCCTCTATATATTCCTCCATACTACCATATCTATCTAAGTGATCAGGATAAATATTTGTAAAAACTGATATATAAGGTCTGAAATTTTCAATATCTTCTAACTGAAAACTACTTACCTCTAATACAAAGTAACCTTTATTCAAATTTTTTACAACGCTTATAAAAGGTAAACCTATATTACCAGCTACTATATTGTCTATCTTTGCCTCATTTAAAATCTCTCCTATCAAAGTAGTAGTTGTTGATTTTCCCTTAGTCCCAGTAACTGCAATAATGGGTACCTTTGCAAACCAATAAGCAAGTTCAATCTCTCCCACAATCTTTATTTTCCTTTTTATAGCTTCTTTATAAATAGGATTTGTTTTTGGAATTCCAGGACTTAACACTAATAAATCAACATCTTGTAAAAGTTCTATAGGATGACCTCCAAAGAAGAAATCTATACCTTTTTCCTTAAGTAAAGGAATTACATCTTTAAAACTATCTTCTGTTTTATAATCATTTACAATTACATTTACTCCCTCATTCTTTAAAAATTCTGCAATGCTTAAACCACTTATACCAAGACCCAAAACTAAAGCCTTTTTAAAATATAAATTTACATCCATAAAATAATTCCTCCTACAATCATAATGATATGAATTATATTAAACCTTGCTACTATCTTTGTTTCTTTCCAGCCTTTTAACTCAAAGTGGTGATGAATAGGACTCATCAAAAAGATTCTTTTCTTTTTCCATTTATAAAAGAATACTTGTATAAAGACGGACAAAGATTCTATTAGAAAAATACCTCCTAAAAAGATCATTAAAAGTTCTACTTTTTTTGTTACAGCTAATGCGGAAATTGCTCCCCCTAAGGAAAAGGCACCAACATCCCCCATGAATATTTCTGCTGGATGCATATTGTACCAAAGAAAGGCTAAAATGGATGCCATAATAACACTTATATATATGTTTATTTTTAAGGGAGTATGAGAAAATTTAAAAATTAAAAACGTTAAAAAAGTAATTAAGGTAGTTCCACCAGCTAACCCATCAAGACCATCAGTCAAATTAACCGCATTAGGTACTGCAATGAAAAGGCAAAAAAATAATATAAAGTAAATAATTTTTGAGTTAAATATAGTGTATGAACCCCAATTTATCTTATAATCTGGAGTAAAAAATACCCCGTATGCAAAGAACAATATCAAGGTTAAAATAAAAGATAATAATATTTTTTTAAGAGGTCTTATTCCATAATCCTTATTTCTGAGTAATTTCAAATCATCAATAAGTCCTAATAATCCAAAAAGTATAGTTGATAAAGAGATAAAGAAAGTTTCTTTTATAAATAAAAATGGTAACGAAACAATTATAAAAATTAACCCTCCCATTATAGGAGTCCCTGATTTAGAGAAATGGGACGATGGTCCTTCTTTTCTGATATATTTACCTATTTGTTTGTTCCTCTGAACTTTGATCCAATAATTTAAAAAAAATAATGAAAATATGAAAGAAATAATACTGAAAAATAACAATTCTTTCATATCTCCTCCTCAATAAAATTAATAAATCTTTCCATTTTCATAGCCCTTGAACCTTTAATTAAAATAATGTCGTTAGGTTTCAAAATTTGTCTTAAAAAATTCTTTATCTCCTTTTCATCTTTTGTATAAAAAATCTTATAACCAATAATGTCTTTTAATTCACCCTTCATATCATCAATAGCCTTAATAAATTCTTCACCATAAAACAATAGATAACAAAAATCCTTATCTATAGCATACTTTATTACTTCTTTATGGGCAGGAATGCTGTATTCTCCAAGTTCTAACATGTCTCCTAATAATAGGATTTTCTTACCAGATGAAGGCAACATATCTAAATACTCAATAGCTGTTTTAACAGAATCAGGATTTGCATTATATGTATCATCAATTGCTTTAATTCCTTTATATGTAATTTTAGAAGTCAATCTCTGCTTGGGTAATGACAAATCAAGATTATCAAAAGAAAAATTATTTATAGATTGGGAAGCAAAAATCCACAAAACTCCAAAAGCAGAAAGGACATTTCTATATATGTTTATGGGATATAAAGGTAGTAAGATATCAATCTCATTTTTATCTGGAAAATTTATTGACATTCTTACTTTATCATCTAATTTATCTAAAATTTTCCCTTTTATATTACTTTCTTCATTAAACCCATAGGTATACTTATTAAGTTTTAATTTTTCAAAAATCTGCATACTTAACTCATCATCTCTATTTAAAAGTGCATAACCATGATCACTGATATAATCAAAAATTTCAGCTTTTGCCTCCATAATTGCTTCTTTAGAACCTAAAATTCCAATATGAGCCCAACCTATATTAGTTATAACTCCTACATCAGGTTCTGCAATTTTACTTAATTCTCTAATTTGTCCTTTACCTCTCATAGCCATTTCTAATACTAAAAAATTCGTATCTTTCTCTGTTTCTAATATAGTTAGTGGAACTCCAATTTCATTATTATAATTTTCTCTACTTATATTAACTTTTCCAATCTTATTTAACAATTCACCAATTAAATTTTTAGTAGTAGTCTTACCGCTACTACCTGTAACTCCGATAACCTTTGCCTTAATCTTTTTCCTATAATAATTTGCTAAATCTTGTAAAGCTATAAGAGTATCTTTTACCTTTATAACAATTACTTCTTCTTCTGGAATCTCCAAATTTCTACTAAAGATAAAGCCTTTTGCTCCTTTTCTTATTGCCTCATAGATAAAATCGTGTCCATCAAACTTTTCTCCCTTTAACGGTATAAATAAATCCTCCGTTTTAATTGTTCTTGAATCTATAGAGATACTATTTACTATATCTTTCAAATTCCCTTTAATTAGGGATCCCTTTGTAGCTCTTAGTATTTCTTCTACAGTAAGATTAACCCTCATGTTTTGATAAGCGCTCCCTTATATATTTTCTTGCCACTTCCTGATCACTAAATGGATATTTCTGAGTTCCTATAATCTGATAGTTTTCATGCCCTTTACCAGCAATTAGTACAGTATCATTTTCTTTTGCTATTTCTATGGCCTTTTTTATTGCCTCTTCTCTATTTTCTATTATTTCATAATTTTTAAAACACACTCTTTTAACTCCTACCTCTATGTCTCTAATAATTTTTAGAGGATCCTCAGTTCTTGGATTATCTGAAGTTATTATCACATAATCAGATAATTTAGCAGATATTTCACCCATTTTATCTCTTTTTGTAGGATCTCTATCTCCACCACACCCAAATACCACAATTATTCTTCCTTTAGTAAACTCCTTAATCGTTTCAAGAACATTAAGTAATCCGTCTGGCGTATGAGCGTAATCAACAATAACATTAAAATCTTGTCCTTCTTCTATAAACTCTAATCTTCCCTTTACTCCTTCAAAAGTGGCTAAATATTTAGCAATATCATCTAACTTTTCACCACTTGCTATTAATAAACCAACAGCAAAAAGAAGATTATAAATATTAAATTTTCCTCTTAATTTGGTAAATAACTCTATTTGACCTTTAGGAGTAATAGCTTCTATAAACATTCCCATTTTATCTATAAAAACTTTTTTAAGAGCTATATCCGCTTTCTCATCATATAGAGATACCCAATAAATTTTTCTATCTTTCAAATTTATTCTTCCTGTCCACTCATTATCTTTACTTATAATTCCAAAACCATCCTGCTCTAAATAATTAAAGATTTTCATTTTTGCATTAAAATACTCTTCCATAGTTTTATGAAAATCTAAGTGATCTTGAGTTAGATTAGTAAATATAACACCCTTAAATTCCAATCCTTCTATTCTTTTCAGAGCTAAAGCATGAGACGATACTTCCATAGAAACATATTCTATTTTTTTATCTACCATCTTTCTAAGAAGTTCCTGAAGTTCATGAGGTTGTGGGGTTGTAAAATTGGAAGGATAGATCTCATCATCTATTCTATAATCTATAGTACCTATAAGACCTGATTTATTACCTTTTGATTTCCAATAATGGTAGATTAAATTTGCAGTAGTAGTCTTTCCATTAGTTCCTGTAACTCCAAATATCTTTAAATATTTATTTGGAAAATCATAAAAAGAAGAGGAAAATATCCCAAGCACTTTAAATATATCATTCACTTTAATATAAGTTATGCCATCTCTTATTGAATGATTCAAATCCCCATTGTAAAAAATTATTTTAGCACCATTTGATATTGCATGATCAATATACTTTTTCCCATCTTCTTTAGTTCCTGGCAAAGCAAAAAATACATAACCATTTTTAACCTTTCTTGAATCCACACTAATACCTTCTACATATAGAGAAGTTCTTCCTATAATATCAATTATTTCATCTTTAAAATAACTTAATATATCCTGCAAATTTTTCAATTTATTAACCTCCCATATATGGAGAGTTTTTTTACAATCTCACCAAATATAGGTACTACTGTTTCTCTTGCAAACCTACCTTTCTTTGGCTTATCTAACATAACAAGAATACAATATTTTTTATCATCTAAAAAGAGGTAACCTAAGAAAAAGTGATTATAAAAAGATGTATATCCAAATTTTTCTGAAACTTGAGCAGTTCCTGTTTTTCCTGCTATTTTATAATTTAAATTGGAGAGGGTATTTGCAGTCCCTCTTTTTACTACTTGAAACATATAATTTAAAACTTGCAAAGATGTATCTTTAGAAAAAATTTGTCTATATATTTCAGGTTTGGATGTATATATAGTTTTATCGTTATTTTCTATTTTCTTAATCAGTTTAGGTTTTAATAAAAATCCATCATTTCCCGCAAAACTAAGAACCCATAACATTTTCAAAGGTGTCATACCAATACCATGCCCAAAACCTATCGTACTATGCGTAACAATACTACTTTTTATATCAGGTACAATTGTATCCCCAGAAAAGATCTTCACATCTAATGGTATATCAGAATCTAATCCTAAGAGTTTAAAATATTTTTCCCAAATAGATATAGGTATCTTTTTTGCTAAATAATAAAAATATATATTGCAGGATTTAACTAAAGCATCTTCTAAATTTACCACCCCATGAGATTCTGTACATCTTACTTTATAACCATCAACTATTTCTTCTCCTTTACAATAAACAGAAAAATTTAAATCTACCAATTTTTCTTCTAAAGCAATAGCAGTGGTGATTACTTTAAATAGAGATCCAGGTTCTAAAACAGTATTTAAAGGATTTCTAATCTTATTATTCTGTTCTATTATTTCATCAAGACTTTTATTTAAATCTATTTCAGGAAGAGTAGATAGAGCAATGATTTCCCCTGTATTTAAATCCATAATTCCACCAAAAGCCCCATCTGCATCATACTCTTTCATATATTCTCGTAAGTACATAGTCAAAAGTTCTTGAAGATTCTTATCTATGGTAAGACAGATATTAGAGCCATCTCTTAAGTAAGAATCAAAGTAGGCTTCTAATCCTGACAGACCTTGATTATCAACCCCCACAAATCCAATAAGATTTGAAATTCCTATTCCTATAGGATAAGCCCTATAAGGTTCTTCTATTAAAATAATCTTTCTATTATCAACATATTTCTCTATTCTTTTAACCTCTTCATCAGAAAGCATTCTTTTAACCCAAACAAATTCATATGGAAGATTTATTTTTTGAGAGAGTTCTTTTGATGAAATCTTAAGATTCCTACATAGTATGGATATTAATTTATTTCTTTCTTTTCTCTCTATACTTTTAGGATTAATAGCTAAAGATTTTCTTTTAATATTAAATACTATCTCTTCACCATTTCTATCCAATATAATCCCTCTATCTTTTGTCCTTGCTTGAGGGTAAGATATCCCCCCTCCTAATTGGAGGATAATAATAAATATTTCAATAAAAAAAATTATAATAATCCAAAAAGTTAAAAATATTCGTGCCCTTGTAATATTCATAACAACTTATATTATCACATTTATTGTTCTAAAGATGCTGCATAGTATTTTTCTCTTATTACCTCAGCTACACTACCATTATAAATTTTTATTTCTACCACATTTTTAGGATAAGTTAAACCTAATTTTTGAGCCTTTTCTTCTATATTTTTAATATTTAAAGATGACTGAATCTTCGATTCCAAGTATACTTTTTCTTTTTCTAAGTTATCTATTTCTCTGTTTATTTTTGCTATTTCACTTTTAAGAGCTGAAACTTTTACATTTAAAAAAACTGTACTTAAAAATACTAAAAAAAACAATATAATTACCCAAAATTGTTTCAACTTTCCACCCTCCTTTCCCCCACTCTTAACTTTGCACTCCTCGCCCTCTTATTATTTTCAATCTCTTCTTTTGAAGGTACTACTGGCTTTTTAGTAATAATCTCAAATTTATCTCTGTTATTCTTTAAAAAATTTTTTACAATTCTATCTTCTAAGGAATGGTAGGTTATTACTACAATTCTTCCTTGTGGATTAAGAATATTAGGTGTGATTTCTAAGGCTCTTTCTAAAATATCTAATTCTTTATTTACAGCTATTCTCAATGCTTGAAATATACGGGTAGCAGGATGCCTTTTATAATTTTGGGTACTCTTACCTATAACCTCTAACAAATCTCCCACATATTTTAATGGTTTTACTTTTCTTATCTCTACTATTTTCCTTGCTATTTTAAAGGCATTGGGTTCCTCACCATATTTATAAAAAATTTCTGCAAGCTCCTCTTCAGAAAAGTTGTTCAAGATATACTCAGCTGTTAAAGAGTCATCTTTAGAAAATCTCATGTCTAAGGGTTCCTCAGGCCTTTGAAAAGAAAAACCTCTCTTACTTTTCTCTATATGATACGATGAGAAACCGAGATCAAATAAAATACCATCAACTTTAGCTATATTTAGATTTTCTATAACTTCTGGAATCCTATCATAGGTTGTGTTGAAAAGTAAAAAATTATCTCCATAATTTTTTAATCTATTTTTAGCTATTTCTAAGCTTTCTATATCTCTATCTATACCTATCAATAACCCAGTCCTATTTAATTCTCTCAATATGGCACTACTATGTCCTCCAAGCCCACAAGTAGCATCAACGTAAATTTTTCCAGGGGTTACCTTGAGGTAATATAAAACTTTATCCAGCATAACTGGTTTATGTATAATTTCTATCTCTTCCATAAGTCCTTTATCTTTTCATTTATTTCGCTCATATTATTTATCAAATCTTCTTCTTTATTGATTTCTTTCCACTTTTCCTCTGCCCAAATTTCTATATGTCTTCCAGAGCCAACAATCACCACATCCCTATTTAGTTGGGCATATTCAATAAGAAAAGAAGGAATGAGAACCCTGCCTAACTTATCTGTTGTAACTTGTACTGAGCCTGAAAACCAAAATCTACATAGTCTTCTTATGGAATCATCCGTAGGAGAAAAACTACTTATTATCTCTGAGAAATTATTCCAATCTACTATACTGTAAATGTTTAAACATTTTTCAAAGCCTCTTGTTATATAAAATGTATCACCCAATACTTGTCTAAAAACAGTAGGTATAACTATCCTTCCTTTCTCATCTAAAGAATAATGATATTCTCCGCAAAACAATTAATTATCCCCCACAAGATTTCCATTTTTTTCCACCTTTTTCCACAATTATACAATGTAAACCCTAACAAATAGAAATAAGAGTTAAATAAGCTAAAATAAGGGTTTATTGAAATTGGTTGATTTGAGGTTTAACATTTGTTCAATTTTTGTTTAATAAATACAAGAGGGAAGAAGCAGACCATAAGCCGAATTCTGTTCCTCCGATAAGGGGGCGGCAACCATCTATCTAGGGTAAGAATTACTTCTTACCTCAAGCGGCCAACCCGAGGGTCGGCGGGCCACCTCAACCCCTCCTATTTGGCCTTGCACCGGGTGGGGTTTGTCAAACCAGGAAGGTCACCCTTCCTGCTGGTGAGCTCTTACCTCACCTTTTCACCCTTACCCATATAAGATCTTTATTAATCTTATATGGGCGGTCTGTTTTCTGTGACACTTTCCTTCAGGTTACCCTGACTGGGCGTTACCCAGCACCCTGCCCTGTGGTGTTCGGACTTTCCTCGGAATCTTTAGATTCCGCGGTTGCCTGGTCTACTTCTTCCCTCTCATACAATTTAGTCCAAGGTACAACTTCAAAACCTCTGAATCCTTCTTTTCTAACTATTTTCCAGTAAGGCACTTTATATGTTATTTTTCTCTCGTATCCACATTCACAATATAAAGTCTTTTCTTCTATTCCATCCTCAATAGTTGTTGGAGCTTTAATTAATTTATAACGTGTAAGCAAAACTTTACCGCATTTAGGACAATGAGGAGTTGTTAAATATTTAATAACTCTATCACCTATATATAATATCAAAATTGCAAAAACTAATAATAATATTAATCCCATAAACTACCTATCTTAACAATATTATTCCAACCATAAAATTCTACCACAATTTGGACAATTTACAATATCACCCTTTTTAACCTTTTCTAAAACAGCTTTAGGTATCGAAAGTCTGCATCCTTCACATATTTCTTTATTTATAACTCTGGCAATTGCTCTACTATTTTTAGACTTCAATAAGTTATCAAACTCAATCAAATCCTGCTCAGGTATTTTAGATCTTTTTTCAGAAATATCATTAGCTAAGTTCATTATCTCTTCTTTAAGTGAATTTATCTCCTCTTCTAATATTTTCTTCTTATTTTCAAACTCTTCTCTCAATTTTTGTAATTCTAAAGTTACATCTTTTTTCTTTGAATCTATTTCTTCTGACTGAATCATTAAATTTAATATTTCATCTTCAAGATTATTAATTTGCTTCTTTAGATTTTCAATTTCCTTTTCTACATGCATTACCTCTTTAGGATTTTTCAAAGTTAGGCTTCTTTTTTCCTCTTGAGATAGTTTTTCCCTATATATTAAAACCTTATCTTCCTTTTCCTTTTGCTGATCTTTAACTAACTTAAAATTATCAATGATTTTTTTTAACTCCTCTTCTTTTTCATTAATCAATTTAAGATTATCATTGATATAGTTTTCAAATTCTGATTCTAAATTTTTAAGTCTTTTTTCATAATCTCTTAGTTGTAAAACTAATTCTTGAATCTCTAATAAACTTGGTATTATTTCTCTTCTCATACCTTCTCCCTTTAAAACTTATTATTTATACTAAGTATACCATTTTATTATAATCTATTCCTTTCTTATCCAAACTGTCATAGGTCCTTTTTCTCTATTTGCCCATGCATAATATGGTATAGTTATAAACTCTACCTCTTTTTTGTTTCTTTTTACTTCTTCTTTTGGTAAATATAAATTGTTCTCCCAAATCCTACTGTCTACAATTTTTCCCTTGCCTTTTATTATAACTATTCCTTCAAGAATCTCTGATGGCTCCGCTTTTAAATTATAATCTGCAATTTCCATATATCTTGGGTCTCCCCATGGATTGTCTACCTGCTCCATACAGTAAACAATTGGTCCTCTCTTTATCGCCACCTTCCCTACATTGTCTTTTACCTTTGGATGGCTCTCTATTATTTCTATCTCCATCTGTAATTCTAAATTTATTTTGTCCCCTTCTTTCCATTGATTCTCCATCTCTATATACCCATTCTTTACTTCCTTTGTATTTATCTTATTTCCATTTATTTTTATCGTGTAGCCTTTTGTCCAGCTTGGTATTCTTAAAAAGATTTTGTATTCTCCTTCTGTTTTTATCTCAAATTCTATATTCCCTTCCCATGGATAATTAGTCTTCTCTATAAGTTTTATCTCTTTATCTCCCCATGGAATTTTGGCTTCATTCTCTTCATATAAATGAACCCATATACCTTCTTCTGATGTAGTATACATGTATCCTGGAATTGATGCTATTAATCTTGCTATGTTTGGTGGACAACAGGCACATGCAAACCATGGCTTCCTTCTATGTTCTCCATTGTCTTCTAATGGGTTTACATAAAAGTATTCTTTACCATTTAAAGATATTCCTGATAGTAATCCATTGTATAATGTTTGTTCCATTATATCTGCAAATCTTCCTTCTCCTTTTGCAAGTAGCATCCTAAAATTCCACATAAAACTTCCTATCGCTGCACATGTCTCTGCATATGCTGTATCATTGGGTAGTTCGTATTCTTCTCCAAAAGCTTCTCCTTCATGTCTTGCCCCTGCTCCTCCTGTCATATACATCTTTCTCTCTACAAAATTTTTCCATAATCTTTCTAATGCTTCCATTAGCTCTTTTTCTCCTGTCTCTAAGTAAAGATCTGTGGCTCCACAGTTTAGATATAAGGCTCTTACTGCATGTCCTACAATCTCGGTAAGTTCTCTGAATGGTTTGTGGTCTATGTGATACGTTTCTCCTCCTATTAGTCCTTTTCCCCTTTCATCTATGAAAAATTTTGCAAGATTTAAGTATCTTTTGTCTCCTGTTTCTCTGTATAGTTCTACAAGTGCCATCTCTATTTCAGGATGTCCACATGTTCCTTCTTTTTTGCCTGGACCAAATACATTGTCTATATGGTCTGCAAATCTTTTTGCAATGTTTAACAAAGTATCTTTCCCTGTTGTTCTGTGATGTGCTATTCCTGCTTGTATTAAATGTCCTGCACAATATAGTTCATGCATGTCTTTTAAGTTTGTCCATCTGTCCTTTTTTCTTTCAAAGGTAAAGTAGGTATCTAAATATCCATCTTCATCTTGTGCTTCCGCTACTTCTTCTATGGTTTGATCTAATATCTTTTCTAAATTTTCATCTCTTCCATAAGATGCAAAGGAAAATGATACTGCTTCCTGCCATTTATATACATCTGTATCATTAAAGAAAAAGCCATAATAGTCCCCTTTTACTTTTCCTGCTGCCCTTCTAAAGTTGTGCAATCTTTGTGTCTTTTCTAATAGTCTATATTGCTCTGGTAATGTGACATCATGTAGTATTTTTATTCTCTTTCCCCAAAAACCAGATACTTTTACCGAGGATATAGGTATTGTCTTTAATTTCGCATATGGACTCTTTGTGGTATCAATCACAAAACTTCTATTCATCTTTTCTTCCTCTTCTTAATTAATTTAATTGAAAAAATCTTATCAGCCTTTTCTTTAATTATTCTATAGCTTTCCATTGTCTTGTCAAAAATCTCCTTAAAAATTTCATGTGGTCTTTCTCTAATTACTTTATCTCCTTTCTCTATAATTTAGATTTATCTAATTTTTATCATTATTTTCTACTTGTAGTTGCTTTATATCTTTTAATAAGAGTAGATAAAACAATTGAAAGCTCAACAGAGGCATTAACAACATTAACAAAAACAATAATTGAATTTTAGGAATTAATAAGATCAATTTCAACTAAGAAGGATTTATAAAATGAAAACTTTTTTTTATTAAATTGGTGGGCGGAGCAGGATTTGAACCTACGACCTCCTGCGTGTGAAGCAGGCGCTCTAACCACTGAGCTATCCGCCCGAGTTTACTAATGATAAAAGTAATATAAAAAGAAATTTTTGTCAATAACCGTAGAGAGAATGTTCTAAAAATTCTCAAATTGGAAAAGTAAATATTTTTAGAAAGGAAGTTTTAAAAGCCAAATTAAAATTATCCTTATTATGTGTGCTTCCCTTATTTTTTCCCTTCGATTGCATAATTGATCTTCACTATGAATAGCCAAAAGCGGTAATAGTAATTTAACTATACTCCTGTTCCTGTATATCTTTTAGCACCTTTTGTCCATATTTTATAAGCTATTAAGAATAGTGATATTCCTATAAATGGCAAAATCAATACTAACAAATTGTTATTGGAATGTCGTAAAAATATCTTAGAAGGATAATAAGCCACAAATGCAATAGGAATAACGAAGCTAAAAATAAATCTTAAAAAAGGATCAAAAATGTCTATCGGATATTTAGTGTATTCTCTTAATCTAAAAATAAAGTTTAATAAGGGAGTGACATTCAATACCCAGAAAGCAACAGAAGAAGCTATCACCATTAGAGAAATCATAACTAATGAGCCACTTATTATTGAAACAATTAAAATTCCTATATTTATTATTGAAAGCTCTATTTGTAACTTCTTCCATGAATAAAAAAGTGTAAAAATTCCTATCAAAAGTTGACTAATTCCTTTTATATCGAATATCTCAGCAAAATAATAGAAAAAAATATTTATAGGTTTAAGGTAATATTTTATAAAATCTCCTGTAATTAGATAAGTAGGTAAATTCCATAAATTATCAAAAAATAATTGTAGAGGAGAAAGAACAATTAGAGAAAACCCATATATAAACAAAAGTTCATAATAAGTCCATCCCAAAATGTTTGGAATTGATTTAAATAAAATTGATAGAGAAAGTATTCCTAAAAGATTGCCTACTATCATACCAATAGAACTTATATAAAAATCTATCCTATATTGCATCTTACTCTTTATATCTTGTATAACAAAGAGATAATAAAGTTTAAGATAATAATTAAACTTCTTCCACATATTTTATCCTCCATTCATCTTAATCAATGTTTCTGCATGTCTATAGTAAAATCTACTTAAACTAAAAATAACTAAAAACCAAAAAATTTGAACAGCCAACGAATAAATTATATTTTCAATGTTTAAATTTTTGTTAATCAAAATTTCTATAGGCATATGATAAATCGTTTTAAAAGGTAAAAATTCCAATACTCTTCTTAGATTTTCTGGAAACAATGGAAGAGGAATAACTCCTCCTGACAAAAATAAAATAATGGCATCTTTTGTCATTGAAAGCCCCCATATAGATTCAGTATAAAAGGCAGTCACACCTACTATGAAATCAATACTAAAATATATGAGGTAAGAAATAACTATAGATATAAAAAAGAAAAATATATTTATTCCTTTATTTATTGGCATATGAAAAACAAAAATAAGCAATATAACAGTAGGAAAAGTGATAGTAAAAAAATTTAGTATTACCCAAGGTAACCTTTTAAAAAACATGTAAATCTGGAAATCAACAGGTTTAGTCAAAACAATAGATATATCGCCGTTAATCATTAGTTGAGATATATCCCAGTCTATCCATGTTTGAAATAAACCAAAAACCACTGTTGCCAAAGAAAGATATGTAAAAGTTTCTTCAAAATTCATACTTAAACTTTTATCACCTAAACTTTTATAGATAGCACGCCAAAGAAAGAAAACAAGAACGATATATATATTTCTCTACAGCATTAAAAAATAAAGAAAACCTATATACCATTCTTTCTAAAAGAAATCCTTTAGCTATAGAAATATATTTTTTCACTTACTTTCTCCCTGTAAATAAATCTAATAACATCTTCAGTTTGAGGTTCTTCAGTAGAGACATCATCTATTGCACAGAAATTAGATACATACTGAAGTATATCTACAACATTAATATCTTCCGGTTTAAAATTAATCTCTATAAAAGACGAAATAATATTTAAAGAAAAAAGAGACTTTCCAAATTTAGCAAAGAGTAAATTTTCAAGATTAGCAATTTCTGTTTCAACCAGATCTTTTTTTAATCGTATTTTAACTTTTCGATAAATTTTAAATCTATCTTTCAACTTATCTAAACTACCATCATAGATTATTTTTCCTTTGTCTATGATAATTATACGAGAACATAATGCCTCTACATCGCTCATATCATGAGTTGCCAAAATTATTGTAGTGTTTTTCCTCTTATTTAATTCCCTAATAAGTTTTCTCACTTTATCTTTAACTATCAAATCTAATCCAATAGTAGGCTCATCTAAAATAACTACTTTTGGATCGTGTAAGAAAGAAGCTAAAATGTCACAAAGAACCCTTTGTCCTAAAGACATTTGTCTTATGGGTTTATTGTATAAAGTTTCTAAACCAACTATTTCTTCAAAAATTTGTAGATTTTCTTTAAAAATTGTATCATCTATTTCATAAATATCTTTTAAAATTTTAAAAGATTCAATTAACGGCAAAGACCACCACAATTGTGTTCTTTGTCCAAATACTACTCCAATATTTTTGGCATTATTTATTCGATTTATATAAGGTACAACTCCATTGACCTTAACCTCTCCATCATCAGGGAATAAAACACCTGTAAGTATCTTAATGGTAGTAGATTTCCCTGCTCCATTAGGGCCCAAAAAACCAACAATTTCTCCCTCATATATTTCCATAGATATACCATCCACAGCCTTTATATATAAATAATCTCTGGAAAAAAGGTCTTTAATAGCTCCCATAAGCCCTTCATGTCGATTTAAAACTTTAAAGTATTTTTTTAAATTTTTTACTTCTACAACTGGAGTCACCATAGGCTTAGATCACTCCTTATTCTTTCATACTCAATTTCAGGATTGAAATTAAAAAACCATCTTAAAAACGACAATACTCTTTGTTTTTTAAGTTCATACAAAAAAGATTTACAAGAAAATACTATGGATCTATTCTTATTATACTGATAATTTAAAAAACTAATGGTAAAATATTTCTTGGAAATAATTTTGTTTAATTTATTAATACATTCTTTTTTACTGACTATTTTGCTCGACTTTCTTATAAGATGCTTTTGAATAATATTCATCTTTATCTGGTTCAACGTTAACGATGTAAATTTTTCTATAAAAGTTCTGTCATTTAAAAGTTTTTTAAAATCTATAGTGCTTCTATCAAAAAAATTATAAAGATTATCTTCTCCTTGGTAGTAAACATGATGATAACTATCTATTAAACAAAAATTATATTGCAGAATACATCTATATATAAAATCCGAATCTTCACATGCCTCCAAATTTTCATTAAATAATCCTACTTTTTCTATAACTTCTCTTTTGGCAACCAGTGTATTAATATTTGTACAATAGGCACCGCCTTCAAGAAAAGACTTTTCATAAAAATCATCACCAAAAATAATATATTTCCCTTTAATCTCAGGATTCAAGATAGAAATTAACCTCTCTAACTTTCTTCTTTCCTCAGGAATTACTGGATCAAAAACCCTGCTTATACTCCCATCATTTTTTCTTAAGATCCAAAGACTGAAAGATAGTTTTACCCCTGTTTCATTTATAGCAGTGATACTTTCAGATAAGTGATGTTGAAACCATTCATCATCAGAATCCAAAAAAGCAATATATTCCCCTTTAGAATTTAGTATCCCAAAATTTCTGGCTCCTGCGACCCCTTTTTTTCTCTCATTTTTTAAATATTTAACTCTTTTATCTATATTAACATATTGCTCTACTTTTTCTTTGGTGTTATCTGTGCTATAATCATCAATTATTAAAAGTTCCCAATTTGTATATGTTTGTTTCATTATCGACTCTATCGCTCGAGAAATCAATTTTTCTCTATTATATGTAGGCATTATTATACTAACTGTTCCATGCATATCTAACACCTTCTTTCCTTCCTTATATAAATCTTATCATACTTGACCTAACTGTTTACTACAATAATTTATATGCCAAGACAATCCTCGATATAAGGAAGACACATCCTCTTGGAAAGCATACAAATGACTCGAAGTCGTCCATATATTTAAATCAAGAAGCAAGGGGTTTAGTTCTGCTGCTCTTAAATAACATTCTAAAGCATCTTTCCAATTTTCTAATTTTTCATAAGCAATACCCAAATTTACCCATATATGTGCAAAATTACTCTCTTGTTCTGTTGCCTTACTAAGTGAATCCAAAGCTTTTTGATTATAACCCAATAATAAATTTAACATTCCAAGTAAATTATAAATAGTTGGATTCCAAAATTTTTGATTTTCAATTTCCAAACTTTCTTCTAAAACTTCTATTGCTTTATTGTAGCTACCTAACGCCATATAAAAACGGGCTAAAAACATTCTGGGAATTTTATTTTCCGGTTCAAGATAAATAGCCTTTTGAACAATTTCCACAGCTTCATTTAATTTCCCAAGAACAGCAGTAGATAAAGCTAAATACCACCAACTTGCGGCATCATTTGGACTTTTTTCCAGTTGTTTTTTGAGAAGATCGTAGTACAATTGGGCTTTCTTTTTTAAGATGGCATCACTTTCTAAATAACCGTAATGATGAATATATATTCCTACTATTTCTGGAATATAACCCAAACGTTGTAAAGAATAATTAACAGTTTCATGAATATCTTTTTCATATCTAATAGTGTCTTCATGAGCAAAAAATTTAGTTATAGGAAAGGAAGACCATCGCCCATTGGGATAATAATTTTGTACCAACAACGCATATCCTTTAGAGTTCCCCCTATAAATTAAGTCTTTTAATTTATTGCCGTCTTTCCAAGACAGAACTTCATCTGTATCAATAGATAATATCCAATCCCCTGTCGCATTATCAATGGCAAAATTTTTAGCATCTTTGTAACTAAATGACTTATAAGGGTAATCTATTACTTTTGCCCCTAACTTATCTGCAATAAACTTGGTAGCATCTTCAGAACCCGTATCAACTACTACAATTTCATCTACAAAGGGTTTTACGCTTTTTATGCACCGAATTAAAGAAGCCCCTCCATTCTTTGTAATTATACAAGCACTTATTTTCATTAATTCTATCCCCCTCTTTTCTTTATTGTACTTGCTTTGCTACTATTCTTTTTTACAATTTTACAATAAAGCTCAAGTCCTTTAGTTAAAAATTTATCATAAATTACTAATTTAGCTAAAATACCCAGAAATCAGGCTACACAAGTTATCTCTTCATCATCTCCAAAATATAAAAGCATTCGTAATCCAGATATCACACGATAAAATGATACCTTTTTTAATTATAAATAGTAAAAACTGCAATAAGGCAGTATAGGGATATATTAAAACCATTGAAATTTTGCAGAATTTATAAATTTTTACTTGAACTTAAACCATCTAGCCTTTTCAAAGGCTATTAAACTTAATATAATAGATTAAATAAGTAAGGATTAGATTATAAAAACGGGAGGTGATATATTCATGAAAAAAGATTTAAAGATGAATGAGAAAAAGATTAAAAAAAGCAGTATAATTTACGGTTTATCTGCTATTTCAGGTTTAATTTTAGTTATGATAATACTTTTCCCAATTCCCAAGTATATTGGAATTCCTCTTTGCATAATGGCTCTTTTTATATTTATATTGAATGGTATCCTTTGGATTAAAAATTATAATAAATCATAGTTCTCTAAAACTTATATTATTATCTTTGCTGTGAGCTTTTCACCAATTCTTTACTATTTTCTCAAATGATAGATTAAAAATTACGGTATACTCTGAATAAAACTTTCTTGCAGTTATGATAATTTTTTCATCGTCTACTCTAAAGTCTAATTTTTAAAACTCTTTTTATATATGCATCTGAAGATATTTCTATTGTGCTATAGGTAATGAATAAAATTTTAAGGTCTCTCATTAATATATTAGTTGCCATTGTTACTATATATTTGATGCAACATTTTTTATCTCAACCAAAATTAAATAAGCACTAAACCAAATAGAGTATACAGACATAAGGAATATAAATTTACATAGATTATCAAAGAGTATAAGGTTTAGTAATAAGGCTTATATAAAAAAATGGTGGGCCCGCCAGGATTCGAACCTAGAACCAACCGGTTATGAGCCGGCTGCTCTGCCGTTGAGCTACGGGCCCAACTTTCAACGAAAATTATATTATATTCTTTTATAAATTTCAAGAGCTTAAGTATGATATAAAAAGTTGAGGGGAGAAACATTAAATTCTCCCCTCTTTAAATAGTTTAAACCTTAGGTAAATCCCTTAGTGCTTCTTCAACCTTTTCCTTAGGATAAGAATAATCTTCCAACTTTCCTGCAAAATATTGATCATAGGCAGAAAGATCAAAGAAGCCATGACCACTAAGATTAAATAGTATAACTCTCTTTTCTCCTTTTTCTTTAGCATCCAAAGCTTCATCAATAGTTGCTCTTATAGCATGGCAAGATTCTGGTGCGGGTATAATACCTTCTGTCCTTGCAAAAATAACTCCTGCTTCAAATACTTTTGTTTGAGGATACGCTACTGCCTCGATATATCCATTATGATAAAGAGCACTTACCAAAGGTGCCATTCCATGATAACGTAAACCTCCTGCATGAATAGAAGGAGGAATAAAATTGTGGCCAAGAGTATACATCTTTAAAAGAGGGGTCATTTTAGCCACATCACCAAAATCATATGTATATACACCTTTTGTAAGACTTGGGCAAGATTCAGGCTCTACAGCAATAATTCTAATCTTTTTACCCTTAAATTTTTCTCTTACAAAAGGAAAGGAAAGACCTGCAAAATTACTTCCCCCACCTACACACCCTATTACTACATCAGGAAATTCTTCAGCCATTTCCATTTGCATTAAAGCTTCTTCTCCAATTATGGTTTGATGTAAAAGTACATGATTAAGTACACTACCAAGGGAATATTTTGTATCATCTCTCTTAACTGCATCTTCTACTGCTTCACTAATGGCAATACCTAAGGAACCAGGAGAATCTGGATCTTTTTCTAAAATCCTCCTTCCAGCTTCTGTATCTTGACTTGGGCTTGGTACAACTTTTGCCCCCCATATCTCCATTAGGGATCTTCTATAAGGTTTCTGATAGTAACTTACTTTGACCATATATACTTTACATTCTAATTTAAAGAAATTGCATGCCATAGATAAAGCAGATCCCCATTGGCCCGCTCCTGTCTCTGTGGTTAATCTTTTAACACCTTCCAGTTTATTGTAGAAGGCTTGAGCTACTGCAGTGTTTGGTTTATGGCTTCCTGGAGGACTTACTCCTTCATACTTATAATATATATGAGCTGGAGTATCCAAATATTTTTCCAAATTTATAGCTCTATACAAAGGTGTAGGTCTCCAAAGTTTATAAATATTTAAAACCTCTTCTGGAATAGGAATAAACCTTTCTTGACTTACTTCTTGTTTAATTAACTCCATAGGAAAAATAGGTGCAAGATCCTCAGGCTTAACAGGCTGTAAAGTAGCAGGATGAATTACAGGAGGAAGCGGAAAAGGAAGATCAGGTATAATGTTGTACCAATCCTTAGGAAGCTTTGACTCTTCTAAGATATACTTATACTGACTCATACCTTAAAAACCTCCCCTAATAAAAAATTAAAGCCTTCTCATCCACAAAGGACGAGAAGGCTTGATCTCGTGGTACCACCTTAATTGAGGTAAATATACCCCAACTCTCTGCCCATTTAACGGAGGCAATCCCGTTGGAGACTACTCGGAAATATATTTTCCCTTTCGTTCCAAGGCTCCAGGACCCATTCACTACCAGCAAGATGGTTGGCTTCCAGCCAATACCAACCTCTCTGTTATCTTGCTACTTGGTAGTTACTATTTCCCTTCACAGCCTTTCCTATTTTTAGTTGATATTATACTATAAATTTTTAATAACAAAAACTCTTTGTGGAAAATTTTTTATTTTTATGTTATTTTATATCAAATTGGTATAATTTATAAAGGATGGGGTGAAAAAATGCTTAAAATAATTGAAACAATAGTTGCAGACTATAAGGCTGTATTTGAAAAGGATCCTGCTGCAAGAAATTTTTTAGAAGTAATACTTTGTTATCCGGGTTTTCATGCCATATTACTACATAGATTAGCTCATTTTCTTTGGAAATTAAAAATACCAATTATCCCACGATTAATTTCCCATATAAATAGACTTTTAACAGGAATAGAGATCCATCCCGGAGCAAAAATTGGTAAGGGGTTCTTTATTGATCATGGAATGGGAGTAGTAATAGGAGAAACAACAGAAATAGGAGATAATGTACTCATATATCAAGGCGTTACTTTAGGAGGAACAGGTAAAGAAAAGGGTAAAAGACATCCAACAATAGGTAATAATGTGGTCATTGGAGCAGGAGCAAAAGTTCTAGGACCAATAACTATAGGAGATAATACAAGAATAGGTGCTGGATCTGTAGTATTAAAGTCTGTACCACCCAACTGTACAGTTGTGGGAGTGCCAGGAAGAGTTATAGTACAAGAGGGGAGAAAATTAACTCCTAAGGAAATGTTAGAACATGGTAATATTCCAGATCCTGAACTAAGTTTAATTGAAGAGCTAAAATCAAGAATTGAGCACCTTGAAAATAGGATAGAAAAACTGGAAAGATTATTAAGAGAAAAATCAGAAAATTTATGATATAATTACGAATTAAAAGAAAAATAGGTTCCCGGGGGAGCCTCTGAAACTGAGGCTGAGAGGGTAGCAGAAGCTACCGACCCTTTGAACCTGATCTGGGTAATGCCAGCGTAGGGAAGGGATAAGATTAAAAAAACATTTTAGGTATAAAATTTAAGGTTCCCTTCCAACTATGCTGGCAAGGGAACCTTAAATTTTTATATAGGAGGTGCTTCCTAATGTTTCAAAAATCTGTAAGGCTCCTTACAGAAGGTGCTCTATCTATAGCTTTATCTCTCCTTCTTTGGTATTTGCGTATTGGTGCTATGCCTCAAGGAGGAAGTATAAGTCTGCAAATGCTTCCTCTCTTTATCTTTGCTTTAAGATGGGGAACATTACCTGGTATTTTAGTAGGACTAGTGTATGGGGTTCTACACTCTCTACAAGACATGTATGTTGTCCATTGGGCTCAATATTTATTAGATTATCCTATTGCCTTTGGTTTAATAGGCCTTTCAGGAATAGCAAAAAAGATTAAGGCCTCAAAAATAATCACCCTTTTAATAGCCTTACTTTTCTTAGCAGGTTCAATCTTATTTGTATTTAATATATCTAATGAACTTCCTCAAGCTCAAAAAACCCTTGAAGAGTTAAAGTTAAAACTTCAATCTGCCCAAGGTGAAGAAAAAACTAAAATAGAAGAAGATATTAAAGATTTAGAATTTAAATTGAAGTGGTTTCCAATTTCAAGAATAGTTTTAATAGTTGCAGGTGTTCTTGGAGCACTACTTTTAATTTATGGAGCAGTCCTCAGAAAGACTCAAGAACCCATAGAGCTTGGAGTATTTATTGGAGGCCTCGGAAGATTATTTGCTCATTTCCTATCAGGTGTGATTTTCTTTTCCCAATATGCTCCACCTGGAACACCTGCATGGATTTACTCCTTAATATATAATCTTTTTGTAGTAGTACCAAGTACTTTTGTATGTTTACCATTAGTACTACTTATATATCCTAGACTAAAAGAAAGTGAGATATAATACAAAAATATGAAAATAGCAATTTTTGCAAATGGAGAAAGTAATTTAGATATAAATGATATAGGAATTATATTTCCTGTAGAGAAAATTATATGTGCTAACGGTGGGACCAAATTAGCATTAAGGTTTGATATAATTCCTGACATAATTATAGGCGATTTAGATTCGTTAACAGAAGATATATCTAAAAAGCTGGAAGACAAAAAAATAGAATGGAAAGTCTATCCAAAGGAAAAAGACGAAACTGACTTAGAGTTAGCAGTAAGAGAAGCTATAAAATTTAAACCTAAAGAAATATATTTTATTGGAGTTTTAGGAGGAAGAATCGACCATCTACTTTCTAATCTATTCTTTTTAGAAAAAGTCAAAGATATGGGTATTGAACCCTATGTAATAGATAAAAATTTAACAATTTATCTTATGAAAGGAGAAGAAGAAAGAATATTTTGGGGGAATAAGGGAGATACGCTCTCCCTCATTCCCCTATCAGATATGGTTGATGGGATCATTTTAGAAGGTTTAAAATACCCCTTACAAAATGAACCCTTATATAGAAACCTTACAAGAGGAATAAGTAATGAATTCCTTGTACCACAAGCTAAAATAAAAATTTCTGAGGGAACACTTTTTGTAATACATCTACACAAAAAATAAGCTTTTATGTTAAAATATATAGTCTTTATTTTTTAAAACCATTGAAATTTTTTAATTCTGAGGAAGAAAATGGAAAAAAGCAAAATAATATTAGTTGGTTTAGAAAAAGAGATGGAGAATTCCTACTTGGATTATGCTATGAGCGTAATCGTAGGAAGAGCTTTGCCTGATGCAAGGGATGGACTAAAACCAGTACAAAGAAGAATTATATATTCCATGTACGAATCTGGAATGCTACATAATAGACCCTATAAAAAGAGTGCTCATGTAGTAGGTAATGTCTTAGGTAGATATCACCCTCATGGTGATGCTGCTGTCTATGAAGCCTTAGTAAGAATGGCTCAAGATTTCTCATTTAGATATCCATTAATAGATGGACATGGAAATTTTGGTTCCATAGATGGAGACGAACCAGCAGCCATGAGATACACAGAGGTAAGACTTGCTCCCATAGCATCAGAAATGATTGCAGATATAGAAAAAGATGTGGTAGATTTTGTACCCAACTATGACAATTCACTAAAGGAGCCAGTAGTACTTCCAACTAAAATTCCTCAACTTCTTATGAATGGTTCCTCTGGCATAGCTGTTGGAATGGCAACTAATATTCCACCTCATAACTTAGGGGAATTAATAGATGCTTTACTTTATTTAATAGAAAATCCTCATGCAGAACTTGATGAAATATTAAGATTTATAAAAGGTCCTGATTTTCCAACAGGGGGAATAATTGTAGGAAGAAAAGGAATAAGAGAAAGTTACTTAACAGGTAAAGGTAAAATCATAGTAAGAGGAAAGGTTAAAATAGAGGAGACTAAAAAAGGCGAAAAAAATATTATCATTACCGAAATACCTTATCAAGTTAACAAGGCTAATCTTCTGACCCAAATTGCTGAACTTGTACAAGAAAAGAAAATAACTGGAATAAAAGATCTAAGAGATGAGTCAGATAAACATGGAATAAGAGTTGTAATAGAGCTTAGAAAAGAAGCAGAGCCCCAAATTGTTATTAATCAGCTTTATAAACATACTCAATTAGAAACTACTTTTGGTGTTATCATGCTTGCCATCTTAGATGGTCAACCTAAAGTCTTTAATCTTATAGAACTACTTAAGATCTTCTTAGAACATAGAAAAGATGTAGTACTGAGAAGAACAAAGTTTGATCTGGAGAAAGCAAAGGCAAGGGCTCATATATTAGAAGGACTATTAATAGCATTAGATCACTTAGATGAAGTAATAAGGATTATAAGACAGGCTGAAAATGCCGATTCTGCAAGAGAAGAATTAATGATAAAATTTAAGCTCACACAGATACAAGCCCAAGCAATTCTCGATATGAGATTACATCAATTAACAAAGCTTGAGAAAGAGAAATTAATAAATGAGATGGAAAATATAAGAAAAACTATTGAAGAACTACAAAAAATACTTACCGATGAAAAGGAATTATGGAAAGTAATAACAGAGGAATTAAAAGAGATAAAAAATAAATATTCTGATAAAAGAAGAACAGAAATTCAAGAGGAAGAAAAAAGTGATATTACTATTGAGGACTTAGTACCTGATAATCCTGAAGTTGTATGTCTTACTCGAGAAGGATATATAAAGAGACTGCCATTATCCACATATCAGATACAAAAAAGAGGAGGAAAAGGCCTTAATACTCTTGCTAATAATATAAATGACATAATAACTTCCTTTGTGGTTACATCCACAAGAAGTACATTATTTTTATTCAGCAACAAAGGAAGAATCTTTTACATAAAAACATATGAATTAGATGAAACTTCAAGACAAAGTAAAGGTACACCCCTTAAAGACTACATAGGTATAACTGAAGGAGAAAAAATAACAGAAATTATCTCTTTAAATGAATTTCCACAAAATCTCTATTTTCTATTTGTAACCTCTCAAGGAATAGTAAAAAAGACTCCTGTAGAAGAATTTCAAAATGTTAGAAAAGCTGGAATTAATGCTATAAAATTGGCAGAAAATGACTTGTTAGTTAATGTGTTTTTAACTACTGGAAATGATCATATTATATTATTTACAAAGAAAGGTAATGCTATAAGATTTGATGAAAAAGATGTTAGACCTATGGGAAGAACTGCCCAAGGAGTATTAGGAATAAAACTAAGAAAAGATGACTCGGTAGTAGGTGGCGTAATTGTTAAAGATGATAAAGATATTGTACTTGTTACAGAATATGGCATAGGTAAAAGAATAAAACCTGATGAGTTCAATTTACAAAAAAGAGGTGGAATTGGAATAAGAGCAATAAAAATAACACCTAGAACAGGCAACTTAATAGGAGTAAAAAATGTATCAGAAAATGATGAAATATTAATTAGCACTCAAAAAGGTCAAATTATAAGATTAGCTATAAAAAATATACCCATTATGGGAAGAAATACCCAAGGTGTAAAATTGGTAAAATTAAATGATGAGGATAGTGTAGTTAGTATTGATTTGGTGAGTAACGAAGAATGAAAAAATATGAATTAATAGACCACACAGCAGATATAGGAATAATAGCATATGGAAATACGAAGGAAGAAGCCTTCGAAGTAGCAGCAGAAGCAATGTTCGATCTTATATGTCCATTAGATAAAGTTGAAGAAAAGGAAAGATTTGATATTGAAGTAGATGCTGAAGATCTGGAATCTCTTCTTGTTACATGGTTAAATGAACTTCTTTATGTATTTGACGTTAAAAGACTAATATTCAAAAAATTTAATGTTACTCTTATAGGGAATAATCAACTGATAAGCCACTGTTTTGGTGAGAAATTTGATCCTAAAAAACATGAAATCATAAGAGAAATAAAAGCGGTAACATATAATCTATTAAAGATTGAAAATAAAGATAATCAATGGATGATACAGGTGGTATTTGATATTTAATGGCAAACTTAATAGTTGGAGAATCTCAATCAGGAAAAACATCACTTATTAAAGTCCTTTCAAAAGGAAAGGCACATATTAAATTTTCTGATTATAATGTATGTGCGGTACCTAAGGAAGATGAAAGGCTAATAGAACTTTGGAAAACCTTTAAAAGTAAATCTATTAATTTTATAAATTTAGACTTTATAGATCCTCCAGGTAATGCTACTTTCTCATCCATAAATCCACAACTTCATGAAAAAGTACAAAAAGCAGAAATAATTCTTTATGTGTTACCCCTTTTTAAAGAAGATAAAGACCTTGACGAGATAAAGAATCAAGAAAATGAATTAATACTAAAAGATCTGGAAACCACAGAAAAACTTTTAAAAAATAGAAAATTGGGTATACCTGAAAAAGCAGTTTTAGAGAAAATTCAAAAAAATCTATTGGATGAAATTCCATTAAGCAATGTGGAATTTAGAGAGGATGAATTAAAAATACTCTCTGCTTGGAATCTACTATCTATAAAACCAATTTTTTATATAATAAATATCTCAAACACACAATTAGAAGATGAAAAACTTATAAATTTGATAAAGGAGAGATTAAAAGATAAAATCTATTTCTTATTTCCAGCGAAGTTAGAAGAAGAACTCTTAGAACTTGATGAAAAAGATGCTTCAGAATACTTATCCATGTACAACTTATCAAAAAGCATAAGAAACCTATTAATAGATAAAATTTTTGAGTTTAACAATCTTATTTCCTTCTTTACAGCTGGAGAAAAAGATGCTCGAGCTTGGAAACTAAAAAAAGGAAGCACAGCTTTGGATGCTGCAGGTGTTATTCACACAGATATTGCAAAAGGATTTATAAGGGCTGAAGTAATAAGATGGGATGAACTTGTAAAAATTGGTGATTGGAAAAAGGCATATCAAGAGGGAAAAGTAAGAATAGAAAAGAAAGATTATATAGTAGAAGATGGAGATGTCCTATATATAAGATTCCATGTTTAAAATTGCTTAAAGCTTTTCTTCTTCTTTAACAAAATCATAAAGTGTATATTTAGCTAAAGTTTCTCTCAATTTATTTGTCATCTCAACCCACAAAGGTCTTGTTTCACACCGAGAAACTCTCTTACACTTATTAGGAGAAACTATACAGTCCACTAATGCAGTCCTACCTTCTAAAGCTTCTACCACATCTAAAATCTTAATTTCCCTTGGATCACCATTTATATAGTAACCACCTTCAGCTCCAACCTCCGCCTTAACAAACTTGTTTTGGGAAAGAATTCTCATAATTCTTTCTAAGTATCTTAAAGGAATCTCTTCGGCCTCAGATATTCTCCTTACACTCACTGGACTTCCCTCTTTTTGATTTTTGGCTATATATATAAGAGCTCTTAAACCATATCTTGATCTTGTAGATAATTTCATAATTATTACACCTCTAAATTCATACTTTTTTAGGATATTTTACATATTATCCTTTTAAAAGTCAAATATCAATCAGGCTAAAACATTCTTTAACCATTTAAAAGATTTATTACCCCAAATCTCATGTCCTCCCTCAAAAAACTCATAGTCCAAATTATTAGATACATTCAAAAAATCATACACCTTTTTAACCTTTGAAAAAGAAAATTTTGTTGCCTCTATAGGAAAAATAGGATCCTTTATACCATGTTCAATAAATAGAAATCTTGGTGCAATAAGCCCTGCAATATCATACATCTCCGCATATTTCAATATACCATAAAGATAATTACATTCACAATGAGAAATACTTAATATACTATCTTTAAAGGTATTTAAATATCCACTAATAACTGTAGCTTTAATACGATCATCTAATGCTGATGCAAACAAGGAAGAAGTACCTCCCCCTGAAATCCCATAAATACCTATAGAATCTTTTTTTACCTCAGGGAAACTTTGAAGTAAATCAATACTCCTTATAATATCCCAGACTCTAAGCCCTATGACTGTTTTACCAAGCATTAATGCCCAGAAAAATAACTCTCTACATGAAGAACTCTTATTGTTCTTTACTAATTTCCTGTATCCAAAGCCTAATTGTTCAATAACCAATGTGATGAAACCCTCTTTTACCAAAGATATTCCAAAATCCTTCATATAACCAGATGGAACTTCTCTTTCATTTCCATCTTCATCAAGTCCAACAGCATCATTCATTCCTATACCATGTCCAGGGATAGCAATAACTGCAGGAACAGGAAATTCTACCTTTTTGGGAGTAAGAAGATAAGCATAAACTTCTATATCTTCTGCAGAATTAAATATAATAAGTTCCCTTTTATAATCCTCAAAATCCTTAGTATTTAAAACCCTCAAATTGAAAACACATCTCTCTGGAAATCCCCCTAAAAGTTCGACTAACTTTAGTCTAAAATTTTCTCTCCAATTTAGCCATTCTTCCTTATTCTTTGCTTTAAATTCACATAATCTTTCGTTTTGATAAAGCTTTTTGAAATATAAAAACTCCATAATTATCCTCCTTAACCAAAAATATTTTTTATATTGTACAGCTTTAATTTACTAATATTAACAAAAATAGATGAATGTTTTAAAATAACTCAAGATGAATTAAAAGAGGTGAATAAATTGAGGTTAATTGCAGATTTCCATATACACTCAAAATATAGTAGGGCCACAAGTAAAGAAATGGATCTTTATGGTCTCACAAAATGGGCTAAGATTAAGGGGGTAAATATTCTTGGTACTGGTGATTTTACACATCCATCATGGTTTGACGAGTTAAAAAGTAAATTAAAGGAAGAAAATTATGGCATATATTCTTATAATTGCATTTATTTTATTTTATCCTCAGAAATAAGCTTTATATACAATCAAAATAACAAATTAAGAAGGATTCATCTTCTTATTTTTGCTCCTTCTTTTGAGGTAGCATATAAGATAAATCGCATACTTGAAAAATATGGTAATTTATCATCAGATGGAAGGCCAACCTTAGGTGAACCCATACAAAAAGTTATTCCTCAACTTTGGAATTTATCCGAAGATATTCATGTAATACCTGCCCACGCTTGGACACCTTGGTATTCCATATTTGGATCGAAATCAGGTTTTGACTCAATAGAAGAAGCCTTTGGTGATTATTCTAAATACATTTTTGCTATAGAGACTGGATTAAGTAGTGACCCTCCTATGAATTGGAGACTGAGTAAATTAGATAAGATTTGTTTAGTTTCAAATTCGGATGCCCATTCTCCAAATAAAATAGGTAGAGAAGCTAATGTATTTAATTGTAATTTAAATTATAAAGATATTTTTAATGCTATTAAAAATCAAGACAAAGATAAATTTTTATATACTATAGAATTTTTCCCAGAAGAAGGAAAATACCATTTTGATGGTCATAGAAATTGTAATATATCATTACACCCTAAAGAGAGTATAAAGTTAGGGAAAATATGTCCCATATGCGGTAAACCACTAACTATAGGTGTCCTACATAGAGTGGAAGAGTTAGCTGATAGAGAGGAGGGATATTTACCCAATAAAATACCCTATAAAAATTTAGTGCCATTAGAGGAGATTATTGGACAAGCTTTAAACAAAGATCCTTCATCACCTATTGTACAAAGGGAATATATAAAAATCACATCAAATCTTGGAAATGAGCTGAATATCTTAATGGATGCATCATTAGAGGATATAAATAGAATTTCTGGCGAAAAAATTGCCGAAGGCATATGTCTTATGAGACAAGGGAAAATAAAGATAATTCCTGGATATGATGGTGTTTATGGCAAAATAGTAATTTTTCCAGAAGAAGAGTCTTCAGAAAATCAACTTTCTTTATTTTAAAAGGGTCTTTTAAAGATCTCTAAAATTTTATCCTTTAAAGTTGTACCTGGCACTAAATTTTTAAAATCTTCAATAGCCTTATCAAATCCGATATCATAGCCTCTTTTTTGACTTTCTAACCATTTATGATCTGATATATAAACATAAAGATCTGCTTCTGTTCTTCCTGGAAAAGCATCTAAAAGTCTTTCTTGCTGGATTTTCTTAACAATTGGGAGATAAATATTTCTGTACCAATCCCTTGCTGCTTCTTTAATATTAACCTCTTCTCCCCTTTTTTCACTCATATAATATTTATGTTCTAAAATTTGATTTAAAAGCTTTCTATATTGCCCTATTTCTGTAAGAATTATCCCTCTTAATCCTGTAATCAACTCAAAATCTGATCTTTCTCTGTGTAGTATATTCTCTATACTATTTTCAGAAGGAATATATTCAACTACATGAGCATCAATTTCTTTTTGACCTAATTTTTTAGCTACAGCTACTCTATGATTCCCATCAACTACATAATATTCATCTTTTATTTTATAAACTTCAATAGGAGGGAGAATTTTTCCTCTCAAAATTGCATTTTCAAGCTCTTGTAATCTGCTCTTTGAACTACCTTTTAAGGGTCTAAATTCTTCATCAAAATCTTTATATCTTCCAACACTACCTACAATCTTATCAACCTCTATAGTTTGATAACCTAAGTCCCTCCATCCGGAAATTTCTTCTTCTTTTAGAACTTCATCAAAGCTTTTTAAATGTCTTCTATTTTTAAAAAATCTTTTTAAAAATCTCATTTTTTTACAAGTCCAAAAGAATTATCCCAGAACAGTTTATAATTTTTGTTTTGCCAAGCTCTGCAAATCTTTTAGAATTATAAACATAATTCATATGGGTATGCCCATGAAGAAAATATTGAGGTTGATATTTCTCTATTAATTTTAGAAAAGCTTTAAAACCTTTATGAGCTAAATCATCTCCCTCATGAATTCCAAAAGGAGGAGAATGAGCTACGACTATATCTACACCTTTTCTTAACCTGAAAAATAATCTTCTAATTCTCCACTCCATTTCCTCTTCGGTATATTGAAATTTTCCCTCACTATATTTTATAGAGCCACCGAGCCCCAAAATTTTCTTTCCTTTAAACTCTATTATTCTTCCATCAATACTTTCACAACCTTCTGGAGGCCTCTTTTCATATATCTCATCGTGATTACCATATACATAAAAAACTGGCACATTTAACATAGTAGCTATATAAGTAAGAAGTTCAGGCATAACATCTCCACAAGATATAACCCCCTCCACCCCTTTATATGGAGTTATATCAAATTTCTCATAAAAGTTTGGAGATTCAATGTCAGATAGAGCTAATATCTTCAACTTAATGGTTGTCCTATCCTCATCTTAAGTTCATTAATATATCCTATAGAGAAAGGATCCTTATCTGCCAAATAAGCAAGATATACAGTAGCAAAATCTCCCAAATAGGTCATGGAAAAGAACTGAGTAAGAGGAGATTTTCCTTCAGCTTGCCACATAAATATAGGTACTCCTCTTTCAGAAATCTTCTCCTTCATAAACTCTACTCTAATCTTCATTTCACCCTCAAGGGATGTGTATAAGAAAATAAGAGTTAATGGTTTAATAACTTCATCCATAGCTTCCCATGCCATAATTTCATTATGGTTAAGCTCTGGGAAAAAGTGATAAAATGCAGGATATTTTGAGTTTTCATTAATTTGACATTTCCATCTATAGGCTGCAACCTTCCATTTTTCTTCTACAGCATAAATAACAGGAATACGCTTAAAGATCATTTTTGCAACTTTTTTGGCTACATTTTCTTCTGTTGGTACTTCTATCTTAAAGCTTTCTCTTACCTTTTTAAGATAATTAACAGTCTCCTCTATATCTGACTTTTTAGAAGATATTGCTCCTATTTTTTCCAAAACTACAAAAGAGGGAATTGTTACATACCCTATGGCAGCTCTTGGTGCCATGCCTGAGGGTATTTCGACCAAGGTAAGATTTTTTTCATTTGCAAATTCCTTTAATTTCCCCCCACTTGTTACTGCCACAACAGAGGCTCCTTTATCATAAGCAGCCTTAGCGGAATTTAAAGTTTCTACAGTATTTCCTGAATAACTAACTGCAAATACTAAGGTTTTACTATCCACCCAATTAGGGAGATCATAATCTCTATTTACATATATAGGAAATCTTGCCTCTTTAAAAAGAGCACTTTGTAAAACATCGCCTCCTATAGCGGATCCACCCATTCCAAGTACAAGAACCTTCTCTATATTATCAGATACACTTTTTATTGGAGTAGCATAAGAAACTTCTGCAGCTTTTTCTATTTGCTCTGGTAAATTATAAACTGCTGAGTACATATCCTTGGGGTCTAAGCTTTTTAGAACTTCTATTTGATCTAATTTCTCTACCATCTCTATGCCTCCTTTAATTATTTTGTTTGTGAAATTATTTTAGCTTATAATTAAAGCGTTGACAATAATTAAATACTCTGTATACTTTAAAAGTATTTAAAATAATTTAAGAAAGGAGGATAAAAGAAATGGAAACAAGAGTTTTATGGAATGGTAAAATGAAGTTTACAGGAACTACTCCTTCAAACTTCAATATAGTCATGGATTCTACACCAGATCATGGAGGAGATAATGAGGGACCTCGTCCCATGGAGCTTATACTTGTAGCTCTTGGTGGATGTACAGGTATGGATGTAATCTCCATTTTAAATAAAATGAAAGAGAAGGTAGAACACTTTGAGATGAAAATCACAGCTGAAAGAGCCCAAGAACATCCTAAGGTTTATACTAAAATACATATTGAATATATTTTCAAAGGAGAAAATTTGAATGAAGCCAATATCAAAAAAGCCATTGATCTTTCTCAAACAAAATACTGCTCTGTATCTGCTATGTTAAGAAACACAGCAGAAGTAACATATTCATACAAAATACTTTAATAGAAAGGAGAGATTGGGCTATATATGGATAATGTAAGAGTAAGAATAGCTCCAAGTCCTACTGGATATCTTCATGTAGGTACTGCTCATACTGCTCTTTTTAACTGGCTTTTTGCGAGACATAACAAGGGTAAATTTATATTAAGAATTGAGGATACTGATATACAAAGATCATCAAAAGAATATGAAGAAAATATTTTGGAAGGATTAACTTGGCTTGGTCTATATTGGGATGAAGGTCCATATTACCAAACTCAAAGATTAGATTTGTATAGAAAATATGCAGAAGAGCTTCTTAAAAATGGTTCAGCATATTATTGTTATTGCACACCTGAAGAATTAGAACAAAGAAGGCAAGAAGCCTTAGCCCAAAAAAGACCCCCAAAATATGATAGAAAATGCTTATATCTCTCAGATGAAGAGAGAGCAAAATATGAAAGGGAAGGAAGAAAACCTGTTATAAGATTATTAGTACCAGAAGGTAAAACTGTTTTTAATGATATTATAAGAGGCGAGATAGAATTTGATAATGAAGATATAGGAGATTTTGTAATAATGAAATCAGATGGCATTCCTACTTATAATTTTGCTGTAGTTGTAGATGATTACACAATGGGAATCACACATGTAATAAGAGGAGAAGATCATATCTCAAATACTCCCAAACAACTTTTTATATATAATGCTCTTAACTGGACTCCACCTGAGTTTGCCCATTTACCTTTACTTCTTGGTCCTGATCGATCTAAACTTTCAAAAAGACATGGTGTTACATCTGTTACAGAATATAGAAAGATGGGATATTTACCAGAAGCTTTAGTCAACTATCTTGCTCTTTTAGGATGGACACCAGAAGAAAATAAAGAAATCTATACAATTGAAGAATTAATAGAACTTTTTGATTTAAGAAGGGTCACTAAAAATCCTGGTATCTTTGATATAACAAAACTTGAATGGATAAACACGCAACATATAAGGAGACTTTCTGTAGAAAAATTAGCTGAGCTTACTTTTCCCTTCTTAGAAGAGGCAAAATGGTTCGATAAGAACAATTTTGATAAAAATTACTATTTAAAAGTTATCTCTATTCTACAAGAAAGATTAAAAACCTTATCTCAGATTCGAGAATATGGAGATTACTTCTTTTTAGATAAACTAAATTATGATCCTGAAACTGTTAAAAAAGTATGTAAAAGTCCCGATATTCATATCTACTTAGAGAAAATTAAAGAAGAATGGTCAAAAATTCCTGATTCAGAATTCAATGCCACAAATTTAGAAAATATATTAAGAAATTTAGCTGAAACCCATCAGATTCCTACAAAAAATTTAGTCCATCCTATTCGTGTTGCGTTAACAAATAAAACTGTTGGGCCAGGTCTTTATGAGCTTGCAGAAATTCTTGGTAAAGAAAGAGTTATAAAAAGATTAGAAGAATTTATAGAGTTTCTTAAAAAACTTTGAAAATAAAAATTAGTATGTTAAGACGCTCTCCTTATAAAGATCTAATAAATTATGAAAATATCCTTTCAAAGGAATTAGGAGAAGGAGAGTGTCTTTTTCTTCATTATACTTTAATACAAGCAAAAAGCAATCTGGAAATAGCCGAAAAATCTGATTATTTTGTTTCCCCTCTTCTCTTTTTCTATGGTATAGTAGCATTAGCCAAGATTATAATTTTAAAAAATTCCAAAATTATACCAAGAGAAGTTTTACACGGACTTACAGTAAGAGTAGCTGGAGAAAAATCTATAGATTGGACTAAAAATTATGATCCTAAAAATGAGACGGTTCTTGTTAAGGAAAAGGGGCTCTTTCCTACTTTTTACAAAGCTATATCTTCTTATGCTCTTCCTGAGGGTGAAAAATACACCTTAGGAGATCTTTTCCTTTTTCTGGAAAGAAAAACCTCATTAGAACCTTTAGCTATTCATTATCTTATTCTATTTCTTCTATCTATGTTAGCAAGATATGAACCTCAAAAGTGGGGATGGGCATATGAAAAATCTTCTTTCTCAAGAGAATTGAATACCTATTTAAAAATTGTAGGAAGAGAGGTTTATGATCTTTGGAGGGAGAAGATCAATTTATAATAGTTTTCGAAAAGATCCTTAACTAAGGTAATGTTATAAAGATCTTTAAAACTCATTAATTTATTATAACTTTTATTAAAGTATTTTTCTGCAGTATTAAAGGTGGCTTCTTTTACCCTCTTTTTATCTAAAAGATCAATCAGATATAAAATATCCCTTTCAGATAATCTTTCCCTCATCCATATTTCTTCTAAAATCATCCTTTCCTTATCTGAAGCTTCTGAATATAAGTACAATACAGGATAAGTTTTCTTTCGTCTTAAAAGGTCATTAAAGGCATTCTTTCCTGTTTTATTTGGATCCCCCCAAATTCCCATAGCATCATCAGCTATCTGAAAGAATAATCCAAAATCTTTACCAATCTCTTGGAAGATTTTTGATATCTCTTCCTTATAAGTTGCTGAATAAGCCCCTAAATAAAAGCTTGTAGAAAAAAGTTTAGCTGTTTTTTTCTCTATCATAATAAGATATTCTCTAAGAGATACTTCCTTCTTTTTTTCAAACAATAAATCCAGATATTGACCTTCTATAAGTTCTCTTATAGTCTCAGTAATAGTTGGTAGAGCTTTAGCAAGAAGATGGGGATTTAACTTTGATAGAACCTGAAATGTCATGTTAAATAAAAGATCTCCCACATTTATAGCTTGAGCCTCTCCCCAAATTTTCCATACAGTCCATCTTCCATGCCTTTTTTCATCTCTATCTTGAATATCATCATGAACAAGAGAAAAATTATGAAGAAATTCTAAAGAGGATGCTATATCCAAAGCAGAGTCAAGATCACCACCTAAGGATTGATTTATTAATACACAAAAAAGAGGTCTTAATCTTTTTCCACCTTTAAACTCCGAAAGAGCCTGAAAGTTTTCATCTACCCAGCCCATATGGTATGCAGTAATAAAATGGACTGGAACTTCTGATGAAAATTTATTCCAATTTTCTTGCAATCTCTTCTCTATTTGAAGAAGATACTTTTGAATTTCATTCATATCCATTCTATCAATTCTTTAAAAAATTCCAAAAAATGTTTATCTAATAAAGCTTCGTTATGAGCAGGTGTTATACATACCACTCTTCCATTACCATAATAATGGTACCATCCCGCTATGGATTCCCCATTTAAGGATTTGGAGTAAAGAAAAACATTTGTTCTCTCTTTATCACAATACACAAAATAATGTTCATCAAAAAGCTCAAAATTTATATCTTTCCCATACTTAGGTGATTTTCCATAATATTCTACTTTCTCTTTTTCAGGATGATATTTAAAATAACCCCTTAATATATCTTTTACAAAAAGACTTTCTGGATCATAGGAAGCAAGACCAGAGTGCCAGACTAAAAGTTTTCCTCCTTCTAATATGTAATTTTGTATATTACTTTCTATGTCTTTTCGCATCCAAACTTTATCTTTATCTTTATCTGGCTCTATTCTATTTTCTCTTCCCAAAATGATTAAATGATATTTTTTTAAATTAATATGAAAATCTTCTGGAATTATATAATCAATATAATCATCTTTATTTTTTGCTTTTTCTAAGGCTTCTTTTAAGTAAACTTCAGGATGATAAAAATCCCCTAATATTGCAAGAATTCTCCTCATTTTCTAAAAATTCTCCAAAAGTTCTATTATAAATTTGATTTTTTCAAACGAATCAAGATAAGTATACATACCACCTGTATAGTAGCCTTGTTGAGCAACCTCTATACCATTTTTCTTAAAATCCTCTATTATCTTCTGCGTACCTTTTACTAAAAATCCTAAATGATGTACTCCTTCTCCATGAGTATCTAAAAACTCTCTCCAAGTAGAAGGATTTTCATCTGGTTCAATAAGTTCTATCTCCACATTCTTAAAATTCTTAAAGAAAGCAAGCTTAGCTCTTGCTGGTGTAGGGCTTCCTTTGTATTGTGTTTTTGCTTTCTCATAAACATCAGTGATAATAATTTCAGGTTTTTCTACTCCAAAAATCTTAGAATACTCCTCTACCGCCTTTTCAATATCTCTCACAATTATACCTATCTGAACCACCACATCGGTACCTAAAATATCATTCGCCATTTTATTTTTCCTCCTTAACATATATTCTATTTTTTATTATATAACTTTCTACAAGTTCTGGTACTAAGTATTTAATAGATAGTCCTTTTTTTATTCTATCCCTAATTTCTTTTGCTGAGATAGGGAAATACGGAAACTCCAGAAAAAAGATTCTGTCCTCAAATTTTTCAACAAGACGATTAATCTCTTCCGAAAAATAATTTTCCCCTCTATTTCCAACAACTATTTTGGAAAGTTTCAAAATATCAAAAGGATCCTTCCAAGTTAGAAAATATTTAAATGCATCTTGCCCCAGTAAAAGATATATCTCAGTATTATGAAAAAGAGAAGATAAATCTCTCAAAGTATCAACAGTATAAGAAAAACCTTTTCTTTCAAGCTCTATAGGTAAAACCTCAAAATAAGGATTATTAAGAATAGCTAACATAACCATTTCATATCTTTGTTTTGAAGTAGCTTCTGGAATTTCTCTATGGGGTGGTAGCTTATTTGGTATAAAAAATACCTTGCCTAATTGAAATTTTTCTCTTGCATACTCTGCAAACCAAAGATGTCCATAATGGATAGGATCAAAAGTACCTCCTAAAACTCCAATCCTCTTCATAGCTATCCCTTCAATATTAAAGAATTATTTTTTTTATCAAAAACAAACATATAATCCCCTATTTTAACCATATCCCCATCAGAGACTCTATATTTATTTAAAAGTTTTATAATACCTCGTCTTTTAATATAATTAGAAAAATAAGCAAAAGCTTGTGGATTATAAAGATCCAATTTATTAGCCATTTTTTCAGTTTTATCATCTTTAAGTATCCATATATTTTTTTCATTTTTCTCAAGTAGGGGTACTTCTATTTCTTTATTTAATTCTTTTAGAGAAACCTCTTTCTCTACATCAATAGCAGGAATATCTTTCTTCCTTTCTTTCACATATTTTTCCAATATTTCTAAAAATTTATCAATATTTATTCCTTCTTTGGCTGAGATAAAGATATAAGGTATATTTAAGCTTTTAAGCCATTCTTCAATTTCTTTCATTCTTTTTTGAGTCTCTGGCAGATCAATCTTATTGATTACAATAATTCTTGGTTTTTCAAGAAGTTTAGGACTGTAAAGACTTAGCTCTTTTTGTAATATTTCATATGCTTTTTGTGGGGGATTCTCCAAATCACTTCCATCAAGAACAAAAACAAGAACCGATGTTCTCTCAATATGTCTTAAAAACTCATCTCCCATTCCTTTGTTTTCATGAGCCCCTTCTATTAATCCTGGAATATCTGCCACTGTAAATGTAAAATCTCCTCTATCCCCTACACCAAGATTAGGAGATTTTGTTGTAAAAGGATAAGGAGCAATCTCAGGATTCGCATTAGTTATCTTTGAAAGAAGAGTTGATTTACCTGCATTTGGTAAGCCAACAAGTCCCACATCAGCCAAAAGTTTTAATTCTAAATATAGCCACCTTTCCTCTCCTTTTTCTCCCTTTTCTGCAAAATAAGGAGTTTGTCTTGTAGAGGTTGCAAAATTAGCATTCCCTCTACCCCCCTTACCACCTCTTGCTACTACTATTCTTTGTCCATGAGATGTTAAATCCCCTAATAATTCTCCTGTTTCAGCATCAAAAATTAAGGTTCCTACTGGAACTTTAATAACTAAATCCTTTCCATCTTTTCCTTTTTGATTCTTACCTTTCCCGTGCTCTCCTCTTTCAGCATAATAATGACGTTTATAATGAAAATCGAGTAAAGTATCCAAATTTTCATCAGCTTCTATAATTACATCTCCACCTTTACCACCATCACCACCAGCAGGTCCACCTTTTGGTACATACTTTTCTCTTCGAAAAGCAATACATCCATTTCCCCCATCACCTGCTTTGACATATATCTTTGCCCTATCTACAAACATATATTTAGTTTAATTTTGAGAAACAGGAAGAACATTTATATATTTTCTGCCATGTTTTACAGAAAACTTAACAATACCTGGTTTTAATGCATAAAGAGTAAAATCTTTACCCAAACCTACATTTATACCAGGGTAAATTTTTGTTCCTCTCTGTCTAACTAAAATATTTCCAGCATCTACTAACTGCCCTTCAAACCTCTTTACTCCCAAATATTTAGGATTACTATCCCTTCCATTTCTGCTTGCTCCACCTGATTTTTTATGAGCCATTTATTTTCACCTCCCTTTTTAAGGTGTTACTATTTCTTGTATTAAAAGTTGTGTGAAGGGTTGTCTATGACCGTACTTTCTTCTATAATGTTTCTTTCTTTTGAATTTAAATACAATTACCTTGGGATATTTATCCTGTCTAACTACCTTTGCCTTAATCTTAGCACCATCCACATATGGTTTTCCTATCAAAACATTATCATCATTACTTATTAATAGGACTTTATCTAATACTACCTCTTCACCCACATTTGCTTTTAATTTTTCAACATTAACCAAGCTTCCCACACTTACTTTATATTGTTTTCCTCCTGTTTCCACTATAGCAAACATTTCCTATAACCTCCTTACAAAAGTAGATATTTTAAATGAATTAACATTACAATTTATCACTTTATACAAGTATTTGTCAAGATTTCAAGATAAGAAAATAAAATTTGACAATTGTAATTATAAAATTCTATACTTTAATAATATTTTACCATTATACATATATTTTGCACAATATGAAAATGGAGGTTAATAATATGAATCAAAAAAGTAAAGTTAGTATAGTGAGAACAGTTAATAAAAATATATATAATGCGGTTGGCGATGCAATAGATCTTATAGGTGGAATCGATAAGTTTGTTAAGTCAGGCGATGTAGTTCTAATAAAGCCCAATGCCTTTATAAGTAAGGAGGAAAAAGGTTTTATTTCAGACCCTGATGTCGTTCTCTCTATAGCAAGATTATGCAAAGAGCAAGGAGCTAAAAAAGTTTATATAGGAGAAAGAACTCCAACAGTTTATAAATGGTATCCTCAAGATAAAATAGATATAGCCAAAATAGTATGTTTTGACGAAACTCCTTTTAATTTAAAGGTATTACCTAATGCAAGAGTTATAAAAACAGCAGTTCCCATACCTAAAATTGTTGAAGATTGTGATGTATTTATAAATGTACCTGGCTTAAGATTTCATGCCTTGACTATTATATCAAATGGTATGAAAAACATGATGGGAATTATGCCTAAGGAAACAACTCTTTTAATACATCTTTCTGGATTAGAAGATGCTATCGTAGATCTTAACAATTTTAGAAGAAGTAATCTCGTAATCTCTACCGCAATCCATACTATAGTTGGAAATTTCCCAGTTACAGGATATGGAATAGAGAGTAATACATTAATTGCTGGAGATAATGTGGTTGCTGTAGATTCTGTATCCGCATTGATATTAAATGCTGATCCTCATAGTATAAGACACCTCACTTTAGCAAATAAGTTGGGACTTGGACCTATAGATATGGAGAATATAGAACTTATAGGTGAATCTATAGAATCCTTAGAATGGAGAAAAAATATTGTTTTGCCAACCTTAGACTATGAAAAGTATAGAGAGAAAATAAACATAATAGATCCTTTTAAATGTTGCCAAGGATGTAAAAGGGCAGTAAGCAGTGGACTCTCAGATATCATTGAAAACTATCCAGATGTTGATCTTTCAGATGTAACTATAGTATTAGGCCCTGTTGAAGATTTGGACAAGTTTAAAACAACAGATAAAATCATTCTTTTTGGAAATTGCACTTTTCCCTATAGAGATAGAGGACTATATGTACAAGGTTGTCCCCCAAGAGCAAATATGGCAAAGCAAGCAATAAAGGAAATAAAAAATTTAAAGTAAGATAATCTTATCACTATCTGCTGATTCTCTTGCCTTAATAGCTACCTCTATGACATATAAGGAATCTTCTGGTCTAATCATACACTTTCCTTTTCCCATGATTTCATTAATAAAATCCGCAAATATACTTTTTCCTGGTATAAGTGGTAACTCTTCACCTTTATACTTCTCATTTATTAAAAATACTTTGTTAAAAATGATTTCTATTATACCACCTGTACCCACAATTCTCATTCTATCATCATCATGAGTTGGAGCATTTGATGGTCTTAAATAATCGATACTTAAAGAAGCAAATATTTCATCTTCTAAAGTAAAATGACAAAGAGCTGTAGCTTCTAAATCCCCATGATCTTTGTTATATTTTCTAGAGTGAGTAGCATATACTTTTTTAAATTTCTTAGAGGTAAACCAATAAATCCAATCAATAGCATGAATTCCTACCCATAGAATTGTCCCTCCGTAAGATTCTCTGTGTTTATAAAACTCTTGCCTATTACCTAATTTATAAGATTTTTGAGTGTTTATTAATCTAATATTACCTATTGCACCTTCTTGAACTTTATGCCAAGCAGTTAGAAACCATGGTTTATATCTTATTCCAAACATAGCACATAAATGTTTATTGGATTCATAATAAACTTTTTTCAGATTTTCCAAATCTTCCATTGTAGTAGCTAATGGTTTCTCACTAAAAACATGACAACCATAATTCAATACTTTCATATTTACCTTTGCAATATCCCCAAAATGGCAAGCAACGACTGCTATATCAGGCTTAGTTTCTTCTACCATCTTCTCGTAATTATCATATACATTTACCTTATAAGGAAGAGATTTTATCATTTCCAAAACCTTACTTATATCCTCACCATACGATCCAGGAGCAACACCAACAATTTTACATTCATTTGTTTCTTTTAAACCTTCCATTACGTAATTTATATGTCCAGATCCACCTATAATGACTATTTTCATTAGTTTTTACCTCCCTAACAGCATAATTTCAACGATTATTATAACTTATAAATGATCATTGAAAAATCTAATAATTTTTGATAAAATACAGCTTGGAAAGATCAAGAGATAAATTGTACATTTGAGATGTTGACAAATTATTAATAATATAGTATATAAAAATACCTGTGTGAGCCGCTAGCTCAGTCGGTAGAGCACCTGACTTTTAATCAGGGGGTCACAGGTTCGATTCCTGTGCGGCTCACCAATGAAAGGGCCCTCATCGTCTAGCCCGGCCTAGGACACCGCTCTTTCAAGGCGGTGACGGGGGTTCGAATCCCCCTGAGGGCGCCAAAGTGGGCGGATAGCTCAGTGGTTAGAGCGCCTGCCTTACAAGCAGGAGGTCGTAGGTTCAAGTCCTGCTCCGCCCACCATTAAAAAATGATATAATATATTATGCGGGGTCGTGGTGTAGCCCGGTTTAACACACCTGCCTGTCACGCAGGAGACCGCGGGTTCGAATCCCGTCGACCCCGCCATTTTTTATAGTAAAATTAAATCTTGAGGGCCGGTGTAGCTCAGAGGCAGAGCAGCCGATTCGTAATCGGCATGTCGCCGGTTCGAATCCGGCCTCCGGCTCCATGAGAAGGTGTAATTTGAATGGGCAAACTTGGTAAGGTTGTAGATAAAAAGGGTAATATTTTAAAGATAGAATTAACTCCTACCTCTATGTGTAAGACATGTGGTCTTTGTCACTCAGGAAGTACATCCAACTTTTATCTTGATGCAATTGATAATTGTAACGCAAAAGTTGGTGATACAGTCGTTATTGAGATAGAGAGAAAGAAATATTATAAAGCCATATTTTTGATATATGGATTACCTTTAATTCTTTTTATTATTGGTGTTATTTTTGGATACTTATTTAGTCCTAAAATACATTTTGATCCTCAACTCCTTGGATTGATCTTGGGCTTCTTATTAATGGCCTTTGGTTATATTTTAGTAAGATATTTAGATCATAGGCTAAGTAAAAAGCAACAATATATTATAGTGGCTAAAAAAGTTGTTTAAAGATTTTGAACCTCCAAAAGGATATAAATTACTCATAATTGCACCAAACTATATAATTGGTGAATTAATATATAATTTATTAACTTCCTCAGGTTTACACCCTCAAATTTTATCTTCTTCTTTTCCATACACAGATCCTGTATATATGGGCAGGGGGCTACCTGTATACATAATAGTACCAGAAAATGAATTTGAAGAAGCAAAAAGGATTATTGAAGAAGAAAACATAGATAATAATTGACTTAATCTACCAACCTTTTTATAATCAGAAAAATCTTAAGCTCTGGGGTGAGAAAATATGGAGAACATGGAGAAGAAATTACAAGAAGCTAAAAATGCAAGTTATAAATTATCATTACTTAATACCAAGGCAAAAAATGAAGCATTAAGAAAAATAGCAGAAGGTTTAGAGAAAAATATTCCAATAATATTGGAGGAAAATAAAAAAGATCTTAAAAGAGGAGAAGAAAAAGGCTTAAGTAAAGCATTAATGGACAGAATACTTCTCAATGAGAAACGTCTAAAAGATATTATTCAAAGCATTGAAGACGTAATTAAACTACCAGATCCTGTTGGAGAAATCATTTCTATGCAAAAAAGGCCCAATGGGATATTAGTAGGACAGATGAGAGTACCTATTGGTGTTTTAGCTCTAATCTACGAAGCCAGACCAAATGTGACTGTTGATGGGGCAATTTTAGCGATAAAATCTGGAAATGCTATAGTTTTAAGAGGAAGTTCAGATGCCTTATATTCAAATATTATCCTTGCCAATATAATGAAGGAAGCATTATCAGAGTCAGAAGTACCTCCAGAAAGTATCCAAATTATTGAGACACCAGAACATTCAGCAGTAGAAAAGCTTCTCCAAATGAGAGATTATATAGATGTGGCCATACCAAGGGGAAGTGCAAATTTTATTAAATATGTAATGAATATATCTAAGGTGCCTGTCATAGAAACTGGTGCAGGAAATAATCATATATATGTAGAAGAAGATGCTGATTTTGATATGGCAAGAAAAATAATAATAAATGCAAAAGTTCAAAGACCATCTGTTTGTAATGCTATTGAAAAAATTCTTATTCACAAAAATATTGCAGATAAATTTATACCATTAATAGTTGAAGACTTAAGAAAATATAATGTAGAGATTAGAGGCTGTGAAAAAACATGTCAAATTATAAAAGATGCAATTTTAGCTACCGAAGAAGATTGGTATACTGAATATTTAGATCTTATTATTGCAATAAAAGTAGTAAATTCTTTGGAAGAAGCTATAGAACATATAAATAAATACAATACAAAACATTCAGAAGCTATCATAACAAAAGATTATCATAAAGCAATGACTTTCTTACAAAGAGTTGATGCAGCTGCTGTTTATGTTAATGCATCTACAAGATTCACTGATGGTGGAGAATTTGGGCTCGGTGCAGAAATAGGAATATCTACCCAAAAACTACATGCAAGAGGTCCAATGGGCTTAAAGGAGCTGACCACTACAAAATATATCGTCTTTGGAGAAGGTCAGATAAGAGAATAAAAAGAAGGGAGAATTAATATGAAACTTGGTATTATTGGTGGAGGAATGATGGGAGAAGCTATTCTCTCAGGTATACTCTCCTCTTCCTTTTTGAAAAAAGAAAATATATTAGTCTCAGAGTCACTTGAAGATAGAAGGAAATACTTAACAGAAAAATATGAAATTGAGGTAGTTTCTGATAATGTATATACTGTGAATAGTTGTGAATATATTCTTTTAGCTATAAAACCTCAAAACTTCAAAGAAGTACTCCAGGAAATATCTCCACATATAAAATCCCATCATGTAATAATATCAATAGCAGCTGGTATCCCTATCTCCTTAATATCTAAATATACAAAGGAAGCAAGAAGTATTATTAGGGTAATGCCTAATCTTCCCTGTACTGTTAATAAAGGAGCAATAGCAATTACCTATTCAGAAGCAAAAGAAGAAGATATTAAATTTACTAAAAGCCTTTTTGAAACAATTGGAAAAGTATGGATTTTACCTGAAAAATATTTTGATACAGTAACCGCTCTTACAGGAAGTGGCCCAGCCTTTGTTGCTTTAATTCTACAAGGTTTTACATTATCAGGTGTAAAAGGCGGAATACCATATGACATATCAAGAGAGATGGTTATCCAACTTTTTGAAGGAGTATTAGAGTATATTAAAAGTAAAAATCTTACCTTTGAAGATATTATTAGAATGACCTCATCTCCTGCTGGCACAACCATTATGGGACTTGAAGTCCTATATAATGAAGGGATTATTGGAATAATTATGAATGCTATAACGTCATCTAAAAATAGAGGATCAGAAATAACTAATGAGATTAAGGAGGGACTGCTATGACAAGAGAAAGGGGAATATGGCAGGTTATACTGATTATTTTCATCTTGGGAGCCATAATAGGTGGTTTAATTGGAAGTGTTGGTGGTTACTATTTAATTAATAATAAAAATAAAACGTCATCCCCAGAAATATCCAATAATATTCTTCCTACCCAAGAGGTTTATGTGCCAAGCTCCTTAGGCTCTTTCGAAAAAGATATAGTTAATGTTGTCAAAAAAACCATGCCTGCAGTAGTAAACATTAGTACTGTTACTCTAGTTGAAGACTTCTTCTTTGGAGTATATCCTCAATCAGGGATAGGATCAGGCTTTATTATAGATCCTAAAGGATATATTCTTACAAACTATCACGTGGTAGAAGGAGCAAGAAAGATAGATGTTACCTTATCAGAAGGCAAGAAGTATACAGGTAAAATAGTAGGATATGATAAAAGATCAGATTTAGCAGTAATCAAAATAGATGCTGAAAATCTTCCTTATCTACCCTTAGGTGATTCAGATAAATTAGAACCAGGTCAGTTTGCTATAGCTATAGGAAACCCATATGGTCTTAATAGAACAGTTACCTTAGGAATAGTTAGTGCTCTTAATAGAACCATTATTGAACCTAATGGGGTAAGACTTGAAAATCTTATTCAAACAGATGCTGCTATTAACCCTGGAAATAGTGGTGGACCACTTATAAATATAAAGGGAGAAGTTATAGGTATAAATACTGCAATAAAAAGTGATGCTCAAGGAATTGGGTTTGCTATCCCAATTAATAAAGCTAAAGAGATTGCAAACAAATTAATTAAAGAAGGAAAAATTACTTATCCATGGATAGGTATAAGAGGATATGCTATTACTTCTGACATGTTGGACTATATTAAATTCCCTGTAAATAAAGGGGTAGTTATAGCAGAAGTGGTACCTGGAAGCCCTGCTGACAAAGCAGGTTTAAAAGGAGGAAACAGAGTCATTTATGTTGATGGCACTCAAATAATAGTAGGTGGAGATATCATCACTAAAATAGATGGAAAAAGTGTTGAGAGTATGGAAGACCTAAGATCAGAAATACAAAAAAGAAAAGTAGGAGATACGGTAGAAATAACATATATAAGAAATGGAAAAGAATATAATGTTAAAATTAAGTTAGAAGCAATGCCTGAAGATATTTCTGGATAGTGAAAATAAAGATTTTATTAGTAGGAAAAATTAGAAATGAATTTATTAGGGTAGGAGTCCAGGAATATAGGAAAAGGCTCCTACCTTTTTTTAATATAGACATTGAATATCTACAAAATTTCTCTGATTTACCCAAAGAAATTGCCTTATCAAAAGAAGGAGAAATCATTAAGAAAATAATTAAGGATAAAAAATATATAGTATCCTTAGATAAAGAAGGCAAAGAATTATCTTCTGAAGAATTTACTTATAAATTTTTAGATTTAGACAAAATCTCTCAAAATAATGAAATAACTTTTATAATTGGAGGAATCTACGGAATACAAGAAGACATTAAAAAATCCAGTAATTTTATCCTATCACTTTCCAAAATGACCTTCACTCATGAATTTGCATTATTAATCCTATTAGAACAGATATACAGAGGAATAAAAATTTTAAGAAACGAACCTTATCATTATTAAGATTATTTCCTCTTTGTAAGAAGATATATACCCAAGATTAAAAAGATAATATTTCCTAACCATGCTCCTAAAAAGTAAGGAAAGATTCCTGCCTTGGCAAGAGACCTTCCTATGGAAAATAAAATATAGTACACAAAAATAGAAATAACGCTTAAACCAAAAGAAAGAGATCTACCACCTTTTCCCATCTGAAGACCTAATCCAAGAGCTAAAATTGCAAATATTGGACAGGTAAAAGGGAGAGCAATTCTTATATGAAGTTCTGTTTTTAGATTTCTTGTATTTAATCCGATTCCTTCAAAAAGTCTTATTTGATTTATAATTTCAAAAATACTCATCTCCTCAATAGGCTTTGATGAGGGGGTTATTTGTTCTGGAGTTCTCATCAGATTGACCTTTTGTTCCTCAAATTTTCCTTTAAAAATCATTTCTCCATTATCATTAAGTGAATATATCTCCCCATTTTGAAATATCCATCCTTTATTTTCATCAAAATATGCCCTTTTAGCAGACATAATTAATTTTATCTTTCCATTTTCTAAAAATTGAATTAACAATATATCTTCAAATTTTTTAGCTTTAGGATCCACTTTTCTAAAAAAGTAAAAATTATGATTTTCATTGAAAAATACATTCTCACGTGCGGGAACTAACACCGTATTATATACTTTGCTTAATAATATTTTTTCTCTCTCATAAGCCTTAGGAGAAAGAACTTCATTAAAATAAAACATGATAGTCTGTACAGAAAAAGAGAAAATAAGTATAGCGGGTAGAAAATATTTTATAGAAGCCCCTGAAGCTTTCATTGCCATAATTTCTCCGTGTTCACTAAATTGACCAATAACAAAAACAACTGCAAGGAATATAGCCATAGGAAACGTGTAAGTTAAGTAAGGGGGAATCTTTGTCAGAAAAAGCTGAAAAGCTAAATTTAAAGGTATCGAACGAGATATAACCAAATCCATAATACTGAAGAGGGGAGAAATAATTAAGAGGGTAGAAAAAAGTAAAACCCCAACTATAAACACAGGTATAAAATTCTTGAGAAAATATTGAGAAATTATTTTCAAACTCTAAACGGGGCTTTCCAATATTGTAATCGTAGCCCCTTCTCCTCCTTCCGCTGGAGATGCTAAATAAAATTCTTTTACGTAAGGTACACTTTTTAGATATTCATGCACAGCATTTCTTAATTTACCAGTGCCCTTACCATGAATTATTCTTACTCTTCTTAATCCAGCTAAAAAGGCCTTTTCCAAGTATTTTTTCAATTCTTCTAATGCCTCATCTACAGTCATCATTCTTATACTAATCTCAGAAGGTATATTCTCTTTATTTTCTCTTTGTACATATATATATTTATTGATAATCTGTTCTTCCTTTGGCAAAGCTTGCTCTAATTCATTCCAATTAACGTTTATTTTTATAATTCCCACTTGTACTGTAGCTATTTTTTTCTCTCTATCTATATCCAATACTATTCCTTCTTTTTTTGTATTCTTAATCCTTACTCTATCTCCTTCTTGAGGAATATATTCTACATTATCAAATTCTTTCTGAGAGATAAGATCCTTTTTAATTAATCTTAGATCTTCTTGAAGTTTCTGTGCCTCTTTCATACTGAGATTCCCTTTTTGTAATTCCCTAATTACATCCTTTACCCTATTCTCCACATCTAATAATTCCTTAAATATCTCCTTTTTCTGTTTATCCTTTAACTCTTCCTTTTCCTTTTGAATATTTCTTTTCTCTTCTTCTATTCTCCTTTTCTCCTCTTGTAACTCCCTCTTTAGTCTTTCCACCCTTTCTATTTCCTCTTCGAGTCTTCTTCTTCCTCTCTGTAATTCACCTATCACTTCTTCCAGTTCTATTTCTTCTTCACTTAGAAAACCCATTGCTCTATCTAAAATTTTTCTTGGCAGACCAAGTTTTTTAGCAATTAAAAGTGCATTACTCTTACCAGGTATTCCAATGTTTATTTTATACAGAGGTTTAAGAGTATTCTCATCAAATTCAAGAGATGCATTTTCCATACCTTCATATTTGGAAGCCAAAATTTTAAGCTGAGGAAAGTGAGTTGCTATAACATTTATTGTCCCTTTATTATGAAAATATTCCAATAAAGCAACAGCTAATGCTGCACCTTCCTGGGGATCAGTACCTGCTCCAAGTTCATCCAGAATTACTAAGACCCTTTTATCTCCAGTTCTCTCCAAATAATCTATAAAAGAAATAATGTTAGTCATATGAGAAGAAAAAGTACTCAGATTTTGCTCAATACTTTGTTCATCTCCTATATCTGGAAATACTTGATTAAATATTCCAAGAACAGTACCTTCTTTGGCAGGTACCGGAACTCCTGCTTGATTTAAAAGTACAAAAAGTCCAATAGTCTTTAATGTTACAGTTTTTCCTCCAGTGTTAGGACCAGTAATAACTAAGGTATTAAATCTTCTTCCTACTTCTAAACTTATAGGAACAGCTTTTTCTCCAAGGAAAGGATGCCTACCCTCTCTTATAATTATCACAGGATTTTCATCTATAATGGGTATAGTAGCATTATACCTTTGTGCCCATTTAATTTTTGCATATACAAAATCTAAATAGAAAACAGTATTTAAGGTTTCTAAAATTTCCTCTTTATGTTCTAAAAATTTTAAAGAAAGCTTTCTTAATATTTTCTCTATCTCTTTTTTTTCTTCAATCTCTAATAAAGATAACTGATTATTTAACTCAACAATAGAAAGAGGCTCCATATATACTGTAAGTCCAGAGGTAGATTGGTCATGTACAATTCCAGGAATTTTAGTTTTGAATTCTTGTTTTACAGGGACCACATATCTTCCATGCCTAATAGTAACAATTTGCTCTTGTAAATATGTTCGCCAATCTTTATTTATAATAACATTTAAAGTTTCCTTGATCTTTTGATTGATTCTCTCCTTCTTTTGTCTTATAGATTTTAGCTCCGGAGAAGCTGTATCAAGTACTTCAGCATTTTGAATTGCTTTTCTTATCTGCGAATAAAGATCTGGTAATACATATATATTTCTTCCCCATAAATTTGGGGCTAAATTTTTAGCTTTATTCTGATAATCTTTCAATTTTTTAAAAGTTTCTAAGGTATTAGCAATTTCTTCAAATTCTTCAGGATATATTATTCCACCTATCTCAGCCTTCTCAATATAATTTCTTAAATCCTTTACTCCAGAAAAGGTAGGATAACCTAATGAATATACTGTTTTTAGAGTCTCTTCATTTAATAAATGCCATCTCCTAATAATATCTATTTCTGTAATTGGCCTCAAATTTAATATTTGCTCTTTTCCACCTGTAGTTTCAGCATCCTTTTCTATCTCTTTTATAATCTTTTCCCATTCTAATACTTTTAAAGCTTTTTCCATTTATTTCTGCCTTAAATACACTCCTATTTCTGAAAGATTTAACAGTATATTTTTGATAATATCATCTACCTCATTATCGGTAAGAGTATAATCCTCTGAAACAAAAAACATAGAAAAAGTAATACTTTTGTATCCTTCTTCTATCTTCTCCCCTTTATATATATCAATAACACTTAAATTCTTTAATAAATTTCCAGAAACCTTCCTTATAATATTTTCCAGATTTACTACCTGCATATCTTCAGGAACAAGAAGAGCAAGATCTCGTTTAATACCAGGATATATTGGTATAGGTTTATATTTTGTCTTTTCTTTTACAAAATTAAGTTTATCTAAATTTATTTCAGAAAAGTATACTCTCTCCCTCAAATCCATTTCTTGAGTAATCCACGGATTTACTTCACCGAGATATCCTACTATTTCTCCATTTAAAGATATGTTGCTCTGTCTTAAAGGATGTAGAAAAGAATAAGTACTATTTAGAAAATCAGGCTTAATACCCCATATTTTATCAAAAAGAAGCTCTATTATTCCTTTTATGTCATAAAAATCTACTTTTCTTATCTCGTATGGTATATTCCATGGATTTGTATACCACTCTCCAGAAAGCAAAATTGCTAAATGTTTTTCCTCAATATAATCGTTATTGTTTTTGTAGAATATTTTTCCGATCTCAAAAAGAAATACATCTTTATTTTGTCTATTATTATTGGTTTGGGCAACCTTCAGAAGAGATGGAAGAAGAGAAGTTCTTAATACCGAGTTTTCCAAACTTAATGGATTTTGTATACTTATATAATTATTGAATGGAGATGTATCTAACATACCTGAGTTTTTAAGATCTTCATAGGACATAAAACTAAAATTGATGGTCTCATAAAGTCCCAAATCAGATAGAAGTACTCTTATCTTTCTTTCAAGAATCTCCTCTACCAAAGGTGGATCTACAATCATACCTTTTTGTAAGGGCAAAGATGCAATATTATTATATCCATAAAAACGTGCAACCTCTTCAATTAAATCTATCTCTTCCTTAATGTCTTGTCTATGAGATGGTATTTCTATCTCCAATATTGGATTATGAGATATAACTTTAAATTCTATTTTTGATAATATTTCTGTAATTTCATGTTCCTTTAATTCTGTACCAAGAATCTTATTTACTCTTTGAGGTCTCAAAAATATTTTTGGTAAAGGAGGCAATCCTTGATTCAGATCTATTTTATCTTTTGATATTTCACCTTCAGCAACCAACCTTATCATTTCCGCTGCATAATCTAATATCTCTGCAGTCTTATAAATATCTACTCCTCTTTCAAAACGCAAAGAAGCATCAGTTCTTAAACCCAATTTTCTTGCACTTCTTCTAATATTAACAGGCATAAAATTGGCTGCTTCAAGAAGTACATTCTTGGTGTTATCATTTATTTCCGTTTCTTTTCCTCCCATAATACCACCAATACCTACCGCCCTTTCCACATCTGCTATAACTAAAACATTTTCATCTAATTCTTTTTCTTCTCCATTTATCAATACAATTTTTTCTCCTTGTTTTGCTCTTCTGACAATTAATTTTCCTCCCTTTATAAGATCAAAATCATAAGCATGTAAAGGTTGCCCTGTTTCAAGCATTATATAATTGGTAACATCAACCACATTGTTTATAGATCTTAGACCAACTCTTTCTATCTTCCATCTTAACCATAAAGGAGAAGGACCTATTTTTACCCCCTTTATAAACTTTAAAGTAAAACGAGGACAAAGTTCATAATCCCATACTTCACAATCTGCAAATTCTTTTATAGAATAAGAGGAATCTTTTGGTTTTTTATATTCAAAATTCAAAGGAATACCAAAATATCCAGATACTTCTCTTGCGATTCCTATATAACTTAAACAATCTCCTCTATTTGATGGTACTTCTATTTCTATTAAATAGTCTCCATTCCCAAAATATTCACTAAATTTAGATCCAACTTCAAAGTCCTGAGGCAGTATCATAATTCCTTCTTTGTCATCAGAAAATTCTAATTCGTATTCTGAGCAAAGCATTCCCTCGGAAATAACCCCTCCAAAATCTCTTTTGTCCAAAGTTTCACCTAATATTTGTGTATTAGGTAATGCTACAGGTACCTTGTCACCTATATTAATATTTTTGGCTCCTGTTACAATAGTCAAAATTTTATCCCTTACATCTACACTACATACTAAAAGATGATCATATTTATCATGTTTATTTATATCTTTTATCTCTCCAATTAATATCTCACTCCAATTTTTACCTATCTCTTTTTGAATAGTTGCATATAGACCAAGATTTCTTAATGCATTTACCAATTCTTTTACAGGAACTTCCTCTTTTAGATAATCCATTAACCATCTATATGAGATAAGCATCTTATACCCCCTTTAAAATTGATTTAAAAATCTTACATCATTTTCATAGAACAACCTTATATCATCTATTCCATATATTTGCATGGCTATTCTATCAGGTCCCATACCAAAAGCAAATCCTGAGTATATTTCAGGGTCAATATTTACCACTCTAAATACTTGAGGATGCACCATTCCACATCCAAGAATTTCTAATACACCAGAATATCCACAAGCCTTACATCCTTCACCTTTACATACTCCACATTCTACATACATTTCTGCACTTGGTTCTGTGAAGGGGAAATAACTTGGTATAAAGTATACTTTTCTATCTTTACCAAACAATCTATGAGCAAAAACAGTAAGCACACCTTTTAATTCTGCAAAAGTTATGTCTGTATCAACAGCCAAACCCTCTATTTGATGAAACATAGGACTATGAGTAGCATCTGGCATATCTCTTCTATAACATTTTCCAGGTGCAACAATTCTTAATGGGGGTTTTTTCTTCTCCATAACTCTAACTTGTACAGGAGAAGTTTGGGTTCTCAATAAATGTTCTTTATCAATATAAAAAGAATCATGAGATTCTCTTACTGGATGATCTTCTGGTATATTTAACGCATTAAAATTATAATAATCAGTCTCCAATTCCGGTCCATAAACTACTTGAAATCCCATTTCTTTAAAAACAGATAAAATCTCTTCTATAACTTGATTTATGGGATGAATTTTCCCAGTTATTTTTTTCCTTCCAGGAAGCGTAATATCAATTTTTTCTTGATACAACCTATTTTGCAATGTTTTGTATTTTAACTCTTTTTCCTTTTCTTCATATAATTTTTCCAAAGTCTCTTTCCACTCATTGGCAAGTCTACCAAGCCTTACTTTTTCCTCCTGAGAAAGTTTACCTAATGATCTTAAAAGCTGAGTAAGAAAACCTTGTTTCCCTAATACTTCTCTCTTTATTTCCTCAAGCTCTTTTGAGTTTTCAGCTCTAATAATTCTTTCCTTTGCCTCTTCAAACTTTTTAATATAATCTTCACTCATTTATAATTCCCCCTTCATATCTTTGTCTTTGAGCTTCAAAAAGAAAAATAGAAGTGGCAATTGAAACATTAAGTGAATCTACTTCTTTTTTTAGAGGAATTCTCAGTAAAATAGGGTTCATATCTAAATATTCCTCTTTTTTAACACCCCATGCTTCATTTCCTACAATCAATAAAAAGGAATCTACAAGATTTTCTCTAAAATAAATTTTTTCTGCCTTAGGATCCGCAATTATCACTTTCCATCCCTTAAATTTTTCCTTTATCTCTTTTTTACTTGAAAACCATATGGGCAATCTAAATATGGAACCTGTAGATGCTCTAATCACCTTATAATTATAAGGATCTACCGTATTTTCACTAAGAATCACAGCTGTAACTCCTGCTCCTTCTGATACCCTTATAATAGTCCCAAGATTTCCAGGGTCTTGCACATCATCAATAAAGAGAACCGTTATATTATTTTTACCTTTTAAAATTTCCCATTTTTCATTTAAAAATAAAGGAAACACCCCCATAATTCCTGGGGGTGTTTCTAAAAGGGATATTTCCTTCATTAATGAATCTCCTACAATCCTAATTATATTAGAGGAAATTAATTTCTCTATCTCTCCCCTCTTTTTCTCCCAATAACTTTTTGAAATAAAAACTTTCTCAATTAAAACCCCACTTTTTATCGCATCCGAAATCAATCTCCAGCCCTCAACTATGCATTTATTTAACTTTTTTCGCTTCTCCTTATCATGTAGCTTTATAATTTCTTTGACTTCTGGATTAGAGGTGCTGGAGATATATTTCATCTCATATTTTTACTATTTTACCTGATTTACAATCTGCTCAAAAACTTTTGGTTCATTAACACAAAGATCTGCTAATACTTTTCGATCTAATTTAATATTTGCCTTTTTCAAAAGACCCATAAACTTACTATAAGAAAGACCAAATTTTCTTACAGCTGCATTGATTCTAATAATCCAAAGTCTTCTAAAGTCTCTCTTTTTTCTTCTTCTATCTACATAAGCATCATAAAGAGCTTTGATTACTGATTGATTAGCTATCTTAAATATTCTGCTTCTTCTTCCTCTAAAACCCTTTGCAAGTTTTAGAACCTTTTTATGTCTTTTTCTTGTAATTGTACCACCTTTAACTCTCATTTCTTCATCTCCCCTATTCTATAGACTATATGGTAGATTTCTTTCTACCTTCCAACGATCAACACTCTTGATTTCTCCAGGAATATCTAATCTTCTCTTCCTGGATGCACTCTTCTTACTTAAATTATGTCTTTTTCCTGCCTTTTTATGCAAGATTTTACCAGTAGCAGTTACCTTAAACCTCTTAGCAGCTGAAGATCTTGTTTTCAGCTTACTCATTGTTTACCTCCTCTAATACTACTTTTTTATTTGAAGATTTTTTTGTAGGCACAAGCATTGTTACCATGGTCATTCCAACTTGTTGCCCTTTCTTTTCTGCTGTACCCAAATCTGATATATCTTGCAAAATTCTTTCTAAAAGTTTATCACCCCATTCATTATAAATCAACTGTCTGCCTTTAAAAAGTATTATCAACCTCACCTTATATCCTTTTTCGAGGAATTCTCTTATTTTCTTCAATTTAACTTGATAATCATGTTCTTCAATATTTGGTCTTATCTTGATCTCCTTTACTTCTGAAGCTACTTTTTGACTCTTTTTAGCCTCTTTTTCTTTTCTTGTTAATTCATACTTGAATTTACCATAGTCCATTATTCTACAGACAGGAGGATTTGCATTAGGTGCAACTTCCACAAGATCTAAATGTCTTTCTCTCGCTAATCTAATAGCTTGATCAACAGGCATTATACCAAGTTGCTTACCATCTTCCCCTACTACTCTTACCTCCTTTGCCCTTATCTTCTCATTAACTCTATAATCTTTCTCTATTGAAATACACCTCCTTAAAAAATTATTCTTCTAAGTAATCTTTTATTTTTTTACTTCTGCTTGGATGGCGCAATCTTCTCAAGGCCTTGGCTTCTATTTGCCTTATTCTTTCCCTTGTTACGTTAAAAAGTTTACCCACTTCTTCTAAAGTTCTTGGTTGATTATCTTCTAATCCAAATCTTAATTTAAGAATTTCTCTTTCTCTCTCAGAAAGCTCATTCAATAATTCCTCTATATCTTTTTTCAAAGATTTTTGAATTGCAATATCAGCAGGACTCATACCCTTGTTTTCTACAAAATCGGCCAATCTATTATCTTCATCCTCACCTACAGGCATCTCTAAGGATAATGGCTCTTGACCTATCATACTTATCT
>Ga0315298_1000458_pt1 | contig 78013 bp, 69 predicted proteins | sample WHS_1_MG_FD_203077 | JGI IMG/M metagenome (GOLD analysis project Ga0315298, IMG submission 203077) | Extremophilic microbial mat communities from Washburn Hot Springs, YNP, Wyoming, USA - WHS_1_MG | ecosystem: Environmental > Aquatic > Thermal springs > Hot (42-90C) | place: USA: Wyoming... | reverse complement strand
CTTTCTCACCTCCTCCCAGCCTCTGATTCTACCAAAAAGAAGAAAAGCTTTTGTAGGAACTCCTGTTGCTCCAAATTTTAAGCCACTCACTTAATTTCAATGTCTAAAATGTTTCGTAACCTATTCAGGGCCTTGTTTTAAATAATATTTAACATTTTTTTGATGATCTTCAAAAGTTTTAGCATAATGAATGTTTCCCAAAGAATCAGACAAATAAAACCAATATGGAGATTCTTGAAAAAAAACAACCGCCTTTATGGCCGAAAGACCGGGATTGCAAATTGGACCAGGAGGCAAACCCTTGTAAAGATAGGTATTATAAGGAGATTTATTTTCTTTGTCATTTTGGGAAATTTTTTTGGGCCACCACTCACATTTTGAACTTTGTAAAAAGCATCTTTCATTTGCTATCACATATTGCAAAGATGCATCTACTTGAAGAGGCCAACCCTTGGCCAATCTTTTTAAAAGAATTCCGGCAACAATTGGGCGGTCTTTTTCTTGACTAACTTCTCTTTCAATTAAAGAGGCTAAAATAACTACTTGATGTTCATTGATACCTTTTTTTTGAGCCTCCATCTTTAATTCTTCAGAAAAATTTTTTCTAAAATTGGCAGTAAAAGTATCAATTATTTTTTGTGGAGAAGCGTTTTTAGAAATAAAATAAGTATCAGGGAACAAATAACCTTCTATTCCTCTTTGAGTAATTTCTTTCTTCCACTCAGCCAAATTTATGTTTATTCCTTCCTTTACCAAGTATTCACCAATTTCTTCGGCGCGCCAGCCTTCTATAACCGTAATTTTTTTATCAAATCTTCCCCTGGTGAGCTTTTCCGCAATTTCTAAGGGGGTTTCAGCAGGCGAAAGAAAAAATTCTCCCGCTTGAATTTTTGGCCCAAGACCAGTTTTTAAAACCTGGATTTTAAAAATTAAAGAACTTTTGACAAGACCCTTTTGAAATAAATCTGAGGAAATTTTATTAAGTCCCGACCCCTTGACTATGGAGAATTTAATCTCCGGACATTTGTTATTTTCTTTTGGGTAGCATTTTGGTTGATTTCCCCATCGCCACCATACGAAAAAAGTAATAAGAAAAAAAAGGCCAAAAAAGAAAACAAGGAAATTTAAACTCCCTCTCCAAAATTTCATTAGCGGTAATTAAACTTCTTCAAAAAGGGCGCGACGATATTTTTTGGTTTTAAGATCGTAAATATAGATTCTGCCGCACTTGCAAGTCACTTTTTCTTGACCTTCTCCTCTTTTTTCCCTTTTTCCTTTCGCTAAAGGAGTCCCACAACCAACGCATTGGCCTCTAGAAAGCAGCCAAGCTTGAACAGGAGCAATGATATTTTTAAACATTTTTTCTCCTTTCTAAATATAATTCTAAAATAATAGCTGCCGCAATGGCATCCTCCATTCTTTTTTTATAATCCCTCTTTCTTTTAAGTTTACCTAAAATTTTTCTGGCGTCAAGAGTTGTCAGCTCTTCATTAAAATAATCAACCTCTATAGACAAAAAATTTTTTATCTCTTCAGCAATTTTTATAATTTTTTGTTGCAAAACTCCCCCGGGAAGTCCAAAAACAATTTTTTGGATTTTTTCCCTTTGGTTAAAATTAACAATCCAGTCTCGTAGTTTTTCGGTTTTTAAAACCACAAGCGGTTCCACCAAACCGCTTCTTGCTTCAGCCACGCCACTTTTCTTTTCTCCATAATCAATACCTAAAATAATCATCTTGTCAATCTTCCCCTAACAATCAACCTCCTTAAGGTTGTTCCTGGAGGAACACAAGTTATCAAAGTAATATAGGCGTCATCATATTTCGGTTCTAAAATACTGATATCATCAGGAGTAACCTCTCTCAAATCTTCAACCAAATAAGTATATCTGACATTGTCATAATCAACTAATATTTCCGCCCCTTTTTTAATTGTAGGAAGAGTAGAAAAAACGGTTTTATAATTTTTAGGGTTGAAAAAACGAGGCAAGGCAGAGTGGCCAAATATTACCACATTGCCAGGTCTTCCGGGTATTCCTGTTCCTGGATATTGGACCAAGTTTTTATCTAAATTTTCTACCCCTTCATTGACCTTAGCTTCAAAAATTTTTAACTGGGGGATAGAAATATAGTAGGAAATATTTGTCTTAAAATTCTCTGGAAAAGAAGGAATTTCAGAAAACCAGTTATATATATTGGAAAAACTGTTTGAGGTTTCTTCTCCCAATACTTTATTAAACGGAGATAACAAAAAAGAATCCGAGTTGGAAACCACCGCAGAAATGATCTCGTCTTGAAAATTTGGAGAAATTTTTAATTGATAAGAAACAATAGGAAAGATTGCTCCTCCCAGAAAAACAAGACCTAGAAATAAAAATATTAAGGAAAATGGTTTTATAAATTCAGCGGGGTTTCTCCCAAATAAATAAAAGGGGTATTTTTTAAGATATCGATATGGTTTCATTTTATTCTGCTTTAGAAATAACAGAAATGTTCTCTTGTTTAAATGGCAACCTAGAAAAAATTCCCAAAAAACCGGGAGTCACTTTTATTTCAATTTTTCTTATTCCTTCTAAGTTAGAGATGATTTTTTTTGCGGAAGAAACTGATTTTCCTTTAATCGCTTTAGTGATTTCTGGAATATTATAAGATTTTTTAAGAACTACTTTCGCGTCAGCTACAATCAAAATATTTTCTCCCTCTTTCCTGCTTACCGAAATTGAAGAAATTTGCGTTTGTTCTTTTTCCATTTCCCTACCTGGTTGTTTTGATAATTCTGAGGCAATTTTGGCTTGAACGAGGTTAATTAAATCCGATTTTTTAAAGCTCAAAACGCTCTTTTTGAGACTCATCTCCAAACTTGCCTCAGAGGTTTCATCTCCAACTTCGTGATCAAATTTTTTAAGAGAAATACTGTTTTCCTCTGTTTCCCAAACTGGATTTTCGTCTGGAAAAAGATTTCTTTCTAATTCTTGTTTTGCTTTCTTTACCAATTCCTCTTCCAAAAGGGAAGAGAGTTTTTCCTGGTCTTCTTTAGAAAAAACAGAAATTTGCCGGCTGGTTCCCCCGGAAAAAGCAATTTCGTTTTTGGCCAAGAGAAATGAAGAGGAAAAACTTTCAAGGATAAATTGACTTCCTGCCGACAAATTATATTGAGCACCAATCTCCTGGGCAGTTACTTTGGCCTTCGCTTCTCCCCAACGGTCCACCCCGCTTACCAAATCCGGAGTCTTTGAGGCGACAAAAATTTGTTCATCAAGAGTAAATTTTAATTTTCCCGGACCAATGATAACGGTACCCGCTTCAAGAGTTTTCGGGCTATCGGTACGGTTGTAAATAATCACTTCCCCTTTAGCCTTTTCTCCCACTGTTTTTTTCCCTACAACGGAAATCTTTTTATTTCCGGAAACCTCAACCGAAATTTTCTTAGCCGGGATTATCTTTTGTTCAACATCAACCTCTTCCTGATCTTGATTAATTATAAAGTCCAATTTTTCTTCCAATAATTCTTTGGGAACGGTTAACAATACCTCTGACTTAGCAAAAAAATAAAAACTTAAAAAAGAAAAAATCAACAGAAGAAAAATTCCTAAAAACAACCCCTTAAACAAAAATGAAGTTTTAAAAACGCCCCTTATTAAATAATGGGAAACAAATTGACAAACTTTTTTAGATAATATCTTGCCTTGATTAAAAATTGGAGAGAAAGAGAATGTTTTCTTTTCGAAAGAAATTTCTGAAGAAATAACTTCTTGAGGCGGAGAGACCACTTCTTCTTTTTCTTCTTCGGTTTTTTGGGGTTTCAACCCCTTACTGACCACAGCCTCTGTTTGTAAAACGTCTTTACCGGGAAAAAACTCAATCTTTTCCGAAACTATTTCTTCTTCTTTCTCCTCAACCCTTTCTTCTTTTTCCCCATCGCCTCCGGAAAAATTTTTTATCTCTTCCCCTCCGGCAAGGGCAACTGCCTCAACTTCAAAATCCTTAGGAAGAATTTCTATCCTGGGTAAATGCAAAAAACCGGATTTCCCTTGTTCTGGTGGTTGCCAAGGATAAGAAGCAAGAATTTGCCTAAAATCTTCCAAATTTTCTACTTCGTTATCATATAAAAGGATTCTTGGGGGAAAATTAATTTCCGAAGAAAAACGAAGGATTCCCTCTTCCACATCCAAAGCAAAATTGTCGCTGCGACCCACAACTTCGGACTGGATAACTTTTCCATCAATTAATAAGCTGATATCAATTTCCATCTTTCCAAGATAAATTAAGAAAGCCGAGGTTGCCATTCCTTCCTTTCTTTTTAAACCAAAGGCTATTGCCTCGGGATTGGTGACAAAACCGCAAGGTTTTAATGATAATTTTTCAGAAAGAAAATGAATATCTTTTAATCTTTCTTCGATAATTTTGTCATCTTTAATCCAAAAAAAAGGCAATCCCAGAACTAACCGGGAAGGAGGTTGCCTCATACCTTCGGTTGGAAGTTTAGTAACCGCTGAAGAAATACTGGCGTCGCAAGCAACAAGCAATTCTTCCTTTGTTCCTCCCCACTCTTCCCGCGTACCTAGGGCCAAAATTTTCACTTCTTTGTTTTCCAGAGTCCAAATCGCACTTTTAACCTGATCTCTTTCTATTTTTAAGGCTAACAGGGGATTATTTGATTTAGATGTCGAAAAAATTTCGGTTATTTTTGATATTTCGGACAGGCTCATTTTAGGATTAATTTCATTTATATTTTAATCTTAATCAATAATTTTTGCATATATTCTCCTTTTTCCCACCCCTACCGATTCTTCTTTAACAATTTTTATTTTACCAATTTGTTTTGTGTTAGAAACATGGGGCCCTCCACAGATTTCTTTTGAAAAATTTCCAATCGTATAAACTTTTACTTTTTCACCATATTTTTCCACAAATAGGGAGATTGCCCCTTCTTTTTGAGCATCTTTAAGACTCATTATTTCCATTTTAACTGGTAAACTAGATTCAATTTGTTCGTTGATCAATTTTTCTACTCGATTTATTTGGTCTTCGCTTAACTTTTTAGGATAAGTAAAATCGAATCTTAACCTATCCGGGGTTAGGTTCGAACCAACTTGGCGAACTTGACTCCCCAAAACTCTACGAAGAGCAGCGTGAAGAAGGTGGGTAGCAGTATGGTATTTAACCACAATTTCAGAATGATCAGCTAATCCCCCGGCAAACCTTTTTTCCATTCCCGCCTTCGATTTTTTTTGATGTTCAGCCATTTCCTTTTGAAAACCAGTTATGTCAACCCAATAACCTATTTCTTTGGCAATTTCTTCAGTCAATTCAATGGGAAATCCAAACGTTTCATAAAGATAAAAAGCAGCCTTCCCTGTCAATTTTTTTTCGTCTTTGTGCTTTTCTATAATTTTTTCAAACTCTTTTAAACCTCTATTTAGGGCCAAAGAAAATTTTTCTTCTTCTTCTTTCAATTGCTGGAAAATAAACTCTTTATTAGATTGAAGTTCCGGATAAATATCACCCATAACCTCTATAACTTTTTCCGCCACTTTCAAAGTAAAAACTTCATTTAATTGAAGTGATCTTCCGTACCTAATAGCTCTTCTAATCAAGCGTCTTAAGACATATCCTTGTTCTACATTACCCGGGGAAACTCCGTCGGCAATGATAAAAGTAGCCGCCCTTATATGGTCGGCAATTATCCGCATCGGCTTTTTATTTTCCTCGCTAGCATAACTTTTACCCGAAATTGTCTCAATCCGTGAAATTATTGGTGAAAATAAATCTGTTTGGTAATTGTCGTAAATTCCATTGAAAATTCCCACCCTTTCTACTCCCATTCCCGTATCAACATTTCTTTGTTTTAACGGTTCATATCTTCCCTCAACGGTTTTGTTATATTCCATAAAAACGTCATTCCAGATTTCAATATATTTCCCGCAATGACAACCAGGTCGACAATCTGGGCCACATTTTTCTCTTCCTGTATCAAAAAACATCTCTGTATCCGGTCCGCAAGGTCCAGTTTTTCCCGCCGGTCCCCACCAGTTATCCTTTTTGGAAAGAAAATAAATTCTCTCATTGGGAATTCCCAGTTTTCTCCAAATTTCCGCTGATTCTTCGTCTTTTGGGGCATCGTAATCTCCGGCAAAACAAGTAACAAAAAGGTATTTAGGATTCATCCCCAAATGCTTTGTCAAAAACTCAAAGCTCCAAGAAATCGCTTCCTCTTTCCAATAATCACCCAATGACCAATTGCCCATCATTTCAAAAAATGTATGATGGTTTTCGTCGCCCACTTCCTCTATATCATCTGTTCTTAAACACTTCTGAATACTACAAAGCCTTCTTCCCAAAGGATGTGGTTCTCCTAATAAATAAGGGACCAAAGGGTGCATCCCTGCAGAAATGAATAAGGCGGTAGGATCGTTCTCGGGAACCAAAGAAGCGGAAGGAATTTCTTTGTGTCCTTTACCCACAAAAAAATTAATAAATTTTTTTCTTAATTCTTCGGCTGTCATAATTTTAAAATAAAAGCATAAAGATATTTTATAGTATAGCCAATATTCTCGTTCGGAGCAAATACTTTAGCAAAAAAAAGAAGGTTATTTGTTTTTTGTCAGAGGTTTGCCTTTTGATAAAAAGAATTTTCGGGTTTTCTGATGAAGTTCCTCTCCTGTTTGATCAACAACTTCCTTAACTTGGGTAATTTTTTTGGCTGCTTCTTCTTTCAATTCTTGACCTTTTTCTTCTACATTTTCGCTTAAATCGTTTAGATATTCAAGTAAAATTCTAAACTTTTTCACCAATTTTTTCCTTAATTCACCCTTTTCATCACCGGCAATAACCAAGCCGAGAACAGACCCTATTAACCCTCCAAAAACAACCCCCAACCAAAAACCGCCATAATTGTTTTTTTCTTTTTCCTCAACCATTTTTCTTTTCTTTTTTCTCCAATAAAAAATTAATAACTTCAAGGCCGCTTTTCATTCCCATAATAAAATTAGAAATTCCCGCCACTGGTTTTGCTACCGAAGAAGAAATTACCCCCATATCGTCGAGCATCTTGTTAAATTTTTTAATTGATTCTCTTACTTCGCGAAGAATTATAAAAACTTGAAATCCACATAAAGCCATAACAAAGCTTAAAACAGAAATAACAATAATTAGAAGAATTTGCGTTGATTGGGCAGTCATCTTTTTAAGTTTAATTTAAAAAATAGGGGTTGTCAATGAAGAAAATTTATTGTTCTTGTCAATTTCGTTTTTTTTCCTTGTCTGCTAACTGCTTCAAAAACCAATTCATTTTCACCGTCTTTCAAAATTATTTTTTTCCTGAATTCACCTTTGGGATTTAAATTGACAATCTCTCCATTTATATATAACGAGGCGTCTTTGTCTGTTTTTCCCAATATCTCAATTTCTTTTCTATTAAATATTTCTCCCTCAGGAGGAAAGGCAATTTCAATTTTTGGGGAAGAAAGATAATTCAAATATTGAATAAACCAAAAGCCTAAAAAAACTACCAAAAAAGTCGTCAATCCTAAAAAAATCGTTTTTGTTGGATTCCAAGAAAATTTTGGTTTATCAAGAGAGGCCATCATTCCTCGGGGAATTATTTGTCCTTTTTCATTCTCCACAAAATCCCGACGGAAAATAGCCAAAATTGTTTGGGGATTTAAATCCAATATTGAGGCGTAATTACGAATAAATCCTTGGGTGGTCGTCGCCTGGGAAATTTTGGAAAAATCGTTATTTTCTATCGCCTCAAGATATTTAATTCTTATTTTCGTCAGTTTTTCGACTTCCCCCAACGATATCCCTTTTTCCTCCCTTGTCTGTTTTAAAATCTCTCCGACAGTTTTCATTGCTCATTGGCATCTAAACCTTCCTGACTTCTTATTAAAACCTCTCTGGGTTTAGAACCCTCGGCAGGACCAACAACCCCTTCAGCCTCAAGCTGATCAAGAATCCTCGCCGCCCTAGCATAACCAATAGAAAGTCGGCGTTGAAGCAAAGATGCCGAAGCCCGATCATATTGACTAATGATCTTGAGTGCCTCCTGAAAAAGGGGGTCTTTTTCTTCTCCTTCTAGTGTTTGACCGGTTCTTTTCGATCCCACAGGCAAGGAAGTTATTTCCTCGGAATATTGTACCCCTCCCGCTGTTTTTCTTAAAAATGAGATTAAACCTTGAATCTCCGGCTCGGAAACATAGGCTCCTTGAATCCTTGTGGGCTTGGCTTGATCTGGAGGAATATAAAGCATATCACCTCGACCCAAAAGTTTTTCTGCCCCGGGCATGTCCAAAATTACCCTCGAATCAACCATCGAGGAAACAGCAAAGGAAATTCGACAGGGAATATTAGCCTTAATTAAACCAGTAAGAATATCCACTGATGGTCTTTGGGTAGAAACCACCAAATGAATTCCTGTCGCCCGGGCCATTTGGGCCAAACGACAAATTAAATCTTCAACCTCGGCCGGAGCAAAAAGAATAATGTCTGCCAGTTCATCAATAATAATTACAATATAAGGAAGCGCTTGAAAACCAGAAACTTCATTATAATGAGCGATATTCCTTACCCCTACTTGAGCAAAAAGTTTATAACGTCTGTCCATCTCCATCGTTGCCCATTTTAGGGCGGAAACAACCTTCTCCGGTTCAACAATCACTTGGGTTAAAAGATGGGGTAAATCATTATATTGGGTAAGTTCCACCCTTTTGGGATCAACAAGAACAAGCTTTACCTCATTAGGAGTCGTTCTAAACAAAAGAGAGGCTATCCAAGAATTAAGCAAAACGGATTTTCCGCTTCCAGTCTGACCCGCAATTAAAACATGAGGCATCCGACTTATATCCGCCACCTGAGGTTTACCAGAAACATCCAAGCCTAAAGGAACAGTCAACCTTGACTTAGAATTTCTAAAAACATCGGAAGTAAGCATTTGTCTTAAAGTAACAAACTCTAAAGACCGATTAGGAAGCTCAATTCCCACCAAGGACCTTCCGGGAATAGGTGCCTCGATTCTAATTTGACCAGTGGGAGCAGCCAATGCTAACGCCAAATCGTTTGACAAAGCCGTTATTTTGGAAAGTTTTGTTCCCAAAGCAACTTCTAAAGCATACTGGGTAACCGCCGGTCCACCGTTCACCTCAACTACCCGAGCAGTAATACCAAAAGAGTCAAGGGTTTTTTCAATTATCGCCGCGTTTGCTTTGACATCTCCCCGATCAGCCTTCCCCCCAAAACTATCAGATAAAATAGACAGAGGAGGATAGGTCCAAACCTGGGTTTGAGCACCAGAAATATTTGTTTCTGGTAAAGAAACTGTTTCGGAAAGTTCGGTCAAAGGCCTACTAATCACTTTCGATTCTTTTTTAGGAAGTTCCTTTTCGGGTATTTTAACGGGGGCCTTTTGTTGGATAAATTGAGTCTTGCTTTTTTTCAAGCTAAAAAAATATTTATTTGCGGATCTGAAAAGGGAAAGAATTATTAAAATTAACTGGTCAACTGAAGTATTAAAAAAAACAATCAAACCAATAGTCATTCCCACAAAAAAGATTAAAAAAGAGCCGACCGGGGTAATCAAATCAGTTGTCTGTTTCCAAACTTCCTGTCCCAATAAACCAGAACGAGTAATACTTGTGACGGAAAGAAAAAAAAGAAGTCCTCCTACTAAAACATTGGGTTCATTTAGGGGAGTTTTGAACCTTGTCAACATTAAACTTACTACCAACAACAAAAACGGTAAAAAAATTATTCCCCAACCAAAAAATTCTGCTAAAAACTCATTCAAACGAATGAGTAAAATACCTTGTTTCAAAAAAGAGATAATTATCAGGAAAGCTAACCCTAAAAAAATTATAGACGCCACAGAAAAAAAGGTTTGTTTTTTTATCTTTAAACGGAAAGATTTTCTCGCAAATTTCCTTCTACCAAAAAGTCGAGAAAGCTTCATACTTTAATTATACACTCCAAAAATTATTTGAGTCTAGTTAAAATCTCCGGTAGAGAAAAAAGTTTAGTTTGGGAAGAGTTTCTTTCTTTCCATTCAATTTTATTCTTAGTTTTTTCTGATACAATTAATCTAACAGGAATTCCTATTAAATCAGCGTCGGCAAATTTGACTCCGGCCGAAACATCTTCTCGATCATCGAACAAAACTTCCTTCCCTGCTTGTTGAAGATTTTCATAAACTTGATTGGCAAAATCTTTAACTGCTAAACCTTCGTGGTCGATCAAAATTAAATGAACCTGAAAGGGAGCCACTGCCTTTGGCCAAATAATCCCTTTTTGATCATGGTGAACCTCGGCAATACAAGCCATCGTCCGCTCAAGCCCAATCCCGTAGGCTCCCATCCATAACGGCTTTGTTTTTCCATTTTTGTCTGTATAATAACCTTTCTGTGGCCCAGTATAAAAATGGTCCTGTTTAAAACAGTGCCCCCATTCAAAACCGGTTTTTTTATGCAATCTTCCCTTCTTACATTTGGCGCAAATATCACCCTCATTAGCATCAACAATGTCTGCCAAAATTTTATATTCAAAATCTCGACCGTAATTAACATTGATAGAATCAGTTGTTTCTTCTTTGTGTCCGCCAATATAATTTCTCACCATCAACAACCCCAAATCGCCGACAAAGGTCACTCCCTTTATTCCCCAGGAATGAACATACCCGGGTTTTGTTCCAATTTTTTCAAGATCTTCTTTGGTTACCGGCTGAAGCGAATCAACCCCCAATACCTTTTTAAGTTTAATTTCATTAACGTTCTGGTCTCCCCGCAAGGAAGCTATAAAGATTCTTCCTTTATTATCTTTAAAGACAACATTTTTCAAATAACGCCATAATGGTTGGCCATAGTGTTTAAAATTATCTTCCATTGTTTTAACCCATTCTGGTTGACTAATAATTTGAAAGGGTTTTATTTCCTCGTCTAAATTAATTGGCAGTCTTTCAAATTCAGCCTTTTCAATATTGGCAGCATATCCACAATTATCGCAAACAAAATAAATGTTATCGCCATAAGGAGATTCTAATTGAAACTCATGAGACAAAGACCCGCCAATTGCTCCTGAATCAGCTTCAACTGGAATAACGGGAAGTTCTAGTCTTTTGGCAATTTTCAAATAAGCATTATAAAATTTTTGGTAAACCTCAAAAGCCTGCCTTTCGGTGGCGCAAAAACTATAAGCGTCTTTCATCATAAATTCGCGCACTCTCATAATTCCTCCCCGCGGTCTTTTGTCGTCTCTAAATTTTTGGGAAAACTGGTAAATTAAAATTGGCAGGTCTTTATATGAAGGCGCAAACATTTTAACCAGTTCTACCATCATTCCCTCAGCTGTCGCCCCAATAGCGAATCTTGCTCCGTGGTGATCATCAACTACCAACATTTCCTCGCCGAAAGCTTGGTCACGATTGGTTGCTTTCCAAATCTCTATTGGGTGAAGGGTAGGAACCACTAATTTTTGACACCCAATTGCCTTCATTTCTTCGTCAATAATTTTGTAAATTTTTTCCCAAACCCTCATTCCTAAGGGTAAAAGACTCCAACGACCGGTAGAAAATTGACGAATAAAACCGCCCTTAAAAAGAAGTTTATGGCTCACAAGCCTTGCATCCGAAGGAACTGATTTGACAGTTTTTCCAAAAAGCTGAGAATAACGCATAAGGCAATTTTAACAAAAAAAAATAAAAAATACATATTTAAAAGAAAAACCTTCAAAAAAGAAAAATTGTTGATTTCCCTGTTCCTTTAAATTAAAATAACTTGGGGGCCCGGAGTATGCCGGTAGAACGCCTCCATGGCATGGAGGAGGAAGGGGTTCAATTCCCCTCGGGTCCACCAAAGACGATTTATTGCTTCGCTCAAGGCGGCTAATTCAATCTGGTGGACCGTGCCGGATTCGAACCGGCGGTCTCCGCAATGCGAATGCGGCGCATTACCAACTGTGCTAACGGCCCGCACTTCATTATATCAAAACATCTATGAAAGTTTGCTTAAATTACTATCAATCCGTTTCTTAGAAAATCAAATTTCCAAGGCTAAATTAAAAACCTTTAGCCCTATAGTAACAAGGAATCTTGAGATTGTCAAGAAGACGGGCCATTGACAAGTCGCTGATTTCCTTTAATAATAATATTTGGCTAATGAAAAACAAAAAAATCAAAAAACCAGGCTGGCTGGTTTTAAATATTTTACTTTTTTTGGTAATTGCCGTTTCGGTTTTGGCGGTTAAAAACCAAAGCTTAAATATTGGCAAAAAAGCGACGGTAAGTTCCTTCTATTCAAAACTTTCCCCAGGGAATGACGCCTGCCTTAATACCAAAAAAGTCAATTTTTCTTTTATTGAGGGTGTCGATATCAGCACTATCAACTATCCTCATGACGCCTTCTTTGCCGTTTATGACACTAATGGTAAAATAATCAATCAATCCAATTGGCTGACAAAAGCAATTAGTAAATATGGGCAAATTGCCCAATGGACAACAACTCTTCCCGCTGATGGACGGTATAGTTGGAGAGTCAGAACAAGAGACAAAAACGGTACTCTTAGCGCCTATGATATTTCTCCGTTTGCCTTTTCAATAGATACCACCCCTCCGACTGTTCCCCAATGTCTGGCTTATTTAGTCAACCGCGGGACATACGGCAGCCCTGAAGAACAATTCTTGGTCCGCGTAAGCTGGGAACCGGGCGGGACCGATACCGGCTGCGGAAGTGCTAAGGCTTTACTTTACCAAGTCCAAGTCTCAGTTAACGACCCTGAATATTCCAAACCATGCGCTTCGACTTACTGGAGCAAAGCCACCTATGAACCTGGTCAATCTTGTCGTCTAGCAAGTTACGACAAAGGATACGCTAGAGTCAGAGCAAGGGATGGTGCCGGTAACTTCTCTCCTTGGGCAGAGTGCCACTGGCCTTATTAAGAAAAAGTATTTTTATGCGATCAAAAGTTACTTTTTGGAAGATTCAAATACAACTATTGTCAAAAAAAGCTCGGTTTTTTTGCCCCTAGAAAGAAAAAGCTAATCGGCGTTGTTGGTTAATTACCGACTTTTCGCGTTATGCCCTATTTTTAGACTTGATTGTCAGAAAGGCAGAAAGGATCCGAAGAGTTTTTGAAACTACTTTAATCTCGATAAACAAAACATATACTTAGAAAATGTTTATTAACAGTTTTGTTAAAAGATTAAGATTAAACTGTTTTACCATAAAAAGGTCTAGATTTGGCATTCAATTCGTCTAAAAACTAGTTATACATAATTCAAAAAATATTTTTTGAGCTCGCTCCTTTCCCATATTTTGTCCCCCTTGGTTGCAAAAACATCACATACACCGGAACGTTAAGCAATATTATTTATAAAATTAATCATTATTTAATTGCCGTTCCTATGAAAAATCGGAGTATGTTTTTCAATAAGCCACAGACGTTCAAACTTTCTTTCTCTGGATAATTGCTATCTGCAATTTTGCGTCAACCAGTGTCTGGATTTTGCTCAAAAAAGGTTCTGACGTCGTCCAACAAACACCACCAAAAATTTTCTTTAAATCTCAATTATTACTGGCAAAACCATTGGCCGACGACCGGTGGTTTCAAAGAAAAACCCTTCCATTCTCTCTTGAATTTTCCGTCTTATAAAATGAGAGTCAATCCTTTTTCCTTTAGTTTCCTTAATTATTTGGCGAATTTTTTCTTTGGTTTGTTTTAAAAAAGCTAAATTTTCCTTAATATAGATAAAACCTCGGGTGATAACCTCCGGATCGCCAATCGGCAAATGCCTAATTTGATCAATTGGTACCACAATTACTACAATTCCTTCTTCAGACAAAATCTTTCTATCTCTTAAAACAACATTGCCCACATCCCCAACCCCAAAAGCATCAACCATTATCTGTTTAGTTTCGATGCTTCGGGAAATTTTAAAACTACCAGAGGTAAAAAATTCAACTACTTGACCATCATCAGCTAAAATTACTTGATCCTTATTAAAACCGCGGCTTTCTGCCAGTTTTTGGTAAGCTATCATATGCCGAAAATTGCCCCCGATTGGCAAAAGATACTTGGGTTTTAGCAAATCCATTAATTTTCCCAAATCGCCCTGAGATCCATGACCAGAAACATGGACATTGCTATGAATATCCTGGTAAACCACTTCCCCTCCAAGCCGATATATATTATCAATTAATCGATAAATTGCTGTTTCATTCCCGGGAATATAATCAGTAGAAAAAATTACTTTGTCTCCCGGCTTAATCTTAATTTCTTTGATTTCTCCGGCCACTATTCGATCTAGCGCTGATCCCAGCTGAGCCTGACTTCCGGCAACCAAAAAAGTTAAAGATTTTGGTGGAAAATTTTTAATTTGCTTCTTGCTTAAAAAAGTGTCCTTTGAAAAATGAAGATATTTAAATTTTTCCGCCAACTGAAGAGATTTTTCTACCGAACGACCAACGGGGACAACTTTTCTTCCGTAGCTAATTGAAACCTCAATTGCCTGTTTAAAACGGGAAATGTTTGAAGACATAGTGGTAACAAAAACCTTTCCGGTAGTACTTCCAATTTCTTGCTCAAACATTTCCTTAAGCTTTGCTTCAGGAGGAGTAAATCCGGGATTTTCCGCCCGAAGACAATCGGAAAGTAAACATAATACTCCTTTTTGGCCAAATTGAGAAATTCTTTTTTTGTTAGTGGGCTCGCCAATAACTGGAGTCAAATCAAGTTTATAATCAGCGGCGTGATAAAAAAGACCAACAGGGGTACTGATCACCAGATGAAAGGTGTCGGGGATAGAGTGGGTAACTTTTACAAACTCAATTTTAAAATCACCCAAATTCAACCAGTCATTTTCATTAATTTCATTGAAATTGGCCGTTAAACCAAACTCTTCCATCTTTGAATCCGCCAATGCCAGCGCCCATTTTGGCCCAAAAACCGGCAATCTTTTCGGCAGCTGTGGCAGGATATAAGGTAAGCCGCCAATATGATCATCGTGTCCATGAGTTAAAACCAAACCTCTAATTTTCGAACTTTTATCGGCAAGGTAAGAAATATCGGGAATTACCAAATCAACCCCCATCATTTCTTCTTCAGGAAAACCAACCCCGCAGTCAACAATTAAGATATCGTTTGGGGTCTCATAAACAAACATATTCTTGGTTACGTTTCCAAAACCCCCAAGAGAAATTATTTTAACTGAATTGTCTTTTGCCATTTGTCTAAATTAATTGTAACTGATTATCTTGTGGTTTCACCTGTTCAGTTTCCAAAATTTTTTCATTGTTTTTCAAAAAAAGCGGAATTTTTAAAAAATCTTCTTTCAACATTCTCATCACTTGTTCTCCCCGCAAAGCAGCAGCTGGATGGAACATGGGAATAACGATAATTTTTCTTCCAGTAAATTCGACAAATCTTGCCTGACCATGAATTTTGCTGATTTTTCCATCGGGAATAAATTTGGCCATTGAAAATCTTCCTAAAGTGACAATAATTTTAGGTTGAATAATTTCAATTTGTTTGTCTAAAAATTCCTTGCAGGCTTCAATTTCCTCAGGTTGAGGATCCCGATTTCCCGGCGGCCGGTGTTTAACAACGTTGGTAATAAAAACATCTTTTCTTGCCACTTTAATAGACTGAAGTAGTTCATCAAGGAGTTTTCCCGCCTGACCGCAAAAAGGAACCCCTTTTTGGTCTTCCCAATAACCAGGACCTTCTCCAATAAACATTATTTCCGCCTCCGGATTTCCTTCCCCGGGAACAGGATTAGTGGCATTCTCATACAAAGAGCATTTTTTGCAACTTGCAACTTTTTTCGCAATCTCTTCCAATTTTTGATTCTTGTTTTCCATTTTTATCATAGTAATCTCGGCACTAAAGTACCGAGATTTTCCCGAAATCTTTGTTTCTAAAGCCTGGCTCTTAAGAGCCAGGCTAGTTTAGGTCTCTCTAGTTTAGGTCTCTTTTGCTATTCTCGGCTCTTTAGAGCCGAGTCTCTTTCTGCTGAGTCATATACTTACCATGTTGGTAAGAAATCTCTCATATTTTCCGTTGTTAGATGAAAGCTTCTTCCCCTGCCCTCAACGATCATTTTAGCCACTTTTCGGCAGATTCCATTAATGGTTCGCTCTAAAGTTCTTATTCCAGCATCATAACCTAGAGGTCTTACAATCTTTGGCCAGACTTCATCAGAAATTATTAATGAATCTTTTTCCAAACTGCACTCTTCCATCATTCTGGGCAAAACATAATTTTTACCAATTTTTATTTTTTCTTCATCGGTATAGGATGGCATCTGCATTGGTTCAAGCCTATCTAAAACGGCGGTAGAAATATTGCTTGTATTGTTGCTGGTGGCGATAAAAAGAACTTCAGATAAATCAAAGGGGTAGTCAATAAAATGATCGGTAAAAGCCATATTTTGCTCGGGGTCCAAAAGTTCTACCAAAACTCCCATAATTGTCGTTCTTGAATTTTCCGCTACTCTATCGATTTCATCTAATAAAATTACCGGATTTTTGGTTCCTGCTTGTTTTAATCCTTTAATTATTTGTCCCGGCTCTGCCTCGGGATAAACTCTTGATTGACCTCGCAAGTATAAAGGATCTCCCATTCCCCCAAAAGGAATTCGAACAAATTTTCTTCCCATAGCTTCAGCAATTGAATAGGCGATAGTTGTCTTTCCTGTCCCTACTAATCCCACAAAACAGAGAATGGGAGCCCGCATAAATTTTTGAATCCCTTCCGGTCCTTTTTTTTCTTTATCTTTCTCCCTCTTAAGTTTCAAAACTGCCAAATACTCCAAAATTCTTGTTTTAATGTCTTCCAGCCCATAATGATTCTTATCTAAAATTCTTTTAGCGTGGTCAAGATCAAGAATATCATCGCTTCTTTTTAGCCAGGGCAGGGAACAAACCCAATCAACGTATTTTGCTACCTGTTCATATTCAGATGAATAACTTCCTAATTTGGCGATCCACAAAACTCTCTCCACCATCTGCTCCAACTTATCTTTCAATTCGGGAGGCAAAACCACCGAAGAAATTTTTTCTTTAAGTTTATTTATTTCTGAAGTAATTAACGACCTTCCCACCATCACTTATCATAATACCACAATTGTTTATCGGCGGAAACGATTTTGTGAAGAGGAAAAACCCCGGCCACGGGGTAAAAAGTTTTTGCGACTAAACTTCTCGGCAGAAGGGGCTAAAATCATTGACAGATTAATTCGATGTTGGTCATCGATCTCAATTACTTTCACTTTTACCCTTTGACCAACAGAAACTATTTTTGCCGGGTCAGAAACAAAACCAGAAGCCATTTTGGAAACATGAACTAAACCTTCTCTTCCCGGAAGAATTTCGACAAAAGCGCCAAAAGACTGAATCCTTTTTACTTCCCCTTCGTAAATTTCTCCAACCTTTATTTCTTTGGTTAAACTTTCTATTTGGGCAATTGCCGCTGCTACTGATTGATCATCTAATCCGGAAACATTGACAGTCCCATCATCTTCAATATCTATTTGAGCTTTTGTCAACTCCATTATTTTTCTAATCATTCTCCCCCCTGGACCAATAATTTCTCCTATCTTTTCTGGTTCAACATGAAGAACGGCTACCCTTGGAGCATATTTTGATATTTTTTCCCGAGACGCAGGGATTACCTCCAGCATTTTTTCCAAAATTATCTCCCTGGCTGTTTTTGCCCTTTCTAATGTTTCCTTGATAATTTGTTCGGTTAATCCGGAAATCTTAATATCCAATTGAATTGCCGTAATTCCTTTCTTTGTCCCGGCAATTTTAAAATCCATATCCCCATTAAAATCTTCTACTCCAGCAATATCGGTTAAAATTGCATATTTGTCCTTCTCTGTTACTAATCCCATCGCTATTCCCGCTACCGGTGCAATTATTGGCACCCCGGCATCCATCAAAGATAAAGTTGAACCGCAAACAGAAGCCATAGAGGTAGAACCGTTGGAAGACAAAACTTCAGAGACAACTCTAATTGTATAAGGAAAATTTTCCTGGGTAGGAATAACCGGTTCTAGAGCCCGTTCGGCCAAAGCCCCGTGGCCAATTTCTCTTCTTGAAGGACCACTCAATCTTCCTGTTTCTCCTACAGAATAAGGAGGCATTGAATAATGATGAATATATCTTTTCACTTCTTCTCCTTCAGCACTTTCAATTAATTGCTGCAAAGAAGGAGCCCCTAGAGTGGTAACTGATAAAACCTGAGTTTGACCGCGGCGGAAAACAGCGCTTCCGTGAGTTCGGGGCAAAATCCCCACTTCAATTTTAATTTCTCTTATTTCATCAAATTTCCTTCCGTCGGGTCTTTTTCCATCCAAAATCATCTTCCGAATTTCCTCTTTAAAAATTAAGTCAATTACCTCTTTAATTTCCTTTTTCTTTTCTTCGCCTAACTGGGAAACAACTTCATTTGTTATTTCCTCTAACTCTAAATTTCCCGCCTCTTTCTGACTGGATTTTTTGATTAACTCCTCTATTTTTTCTTGACCAATTATTTTTTTAACTTCTCCTTTAAGTTCTTCATCTTTCTCTAAAAAAACAATTGCCCGCGGTTTCACCCCCGCTGCTTTCTGTAAATCAAAGATTAAATCAACTATTTTTCCCGCTTCTTTTTGTCCTACTCTAATCGCTTCAAATACTAATGACTCGGGAACTTGTTTTCCTCCCGCTTCGATCATCACCACTTTTTCTTTGGTGGCGCTTACCACCAAATCTAGATCAGAAAACTCTCTTTCGCCGTTGACCGGATTAATAAAAGGGGTATTTTCCTTCAATCCTACCCTTACCGTTCCGATGGGACCATTCCAGGGTAAACCGGCAATCGCCAAAGCGGCTGAAGAAGTAACAACAGATAAAATATCAGGGTCGTTTTCCAAATCAACAGAAAGAAGAGTAACCGTAATTTGAACCTCATTTTTATAGTCCTTTGGGAAAAGAGGCCTTACCGATCTGTCAACTAGTCTCCCAATTAAAATTTCGTCATCAGAAGGCCTTCCTTCCCTTTTTACCCATCTTGAACCCTTAATCCTCCCTCCAGCATAAAGTCTTTCAATATAATCAACAGTTAAAGGAAAATAATCCAAATCTTCCCGGGGAGCAGCTTCCACCACCGTTGCCAAAACCATTGTTTCCCCATAACGACCCAAAACAGCAGCTTGAGCTTGATAGGCAAAACGACCAATTTCTAAGGTGAGTGGTCTTCCGGCAATCTCTGTAGTTTTGCTAATTATTGACATTAAAGGTTTAACCTGAAAGGCCGAGGTCTTGAACAACTCTCTTATAGCGACTCTCGTCTTTTTTCAAAAGATAATGTAAAAGTCTCCTCCTTTTAGAGACCACTGAAAGAAGCCCTTTTCGGGAGTGAACATCTTTTTTGTTTTTTTTCAAGTGTTCAACCAGGCGGTTGATTTTTTCCGTTGCCAAGGCAATTTGGACCTCGGGCGAACCGGTATCTCCTTTAGCCTGGGCATATTTTTCAATTATTTTTTTCTTCTCTTCGGATGTCAATGCCATATGTTTCAATTATAACAAATTTTTTTTGAGAAACAATCACCTGTTAATAATTCCAAAATTCAAATATCAAATTTTAATCTATTAGATATTTGAGCTTTTAAAAATTTTTGGTTCAAACCAGTCGGGGGACGGAGCTGAGGAAACAAAATTTTGTTTTGGAAAAGTCTTCGGTCTTTGATCAAAAACCGGCTTTTTTTGGACAAAACCAATTGATTTTTTGGCCCCCCACCTCAAACAAACAGCCGCAGCCTCAAAGGTGTCGGGACCAATATTTTCCGTGGAAAAGTTACGGGTGGATTTTGTCAAGCCCAAAAAAAGATTGTTTGCAATATCTTCATCAACCATAAAACCCAAATTATATAAAATAGCAACCATCATCTCGGAATAAGAAGAAGCGGTGGAATCAATAATATTTAGTTGACCAAAATTTCCCTCGGACGATTTGGTAATATTTACGACTTTTTGTAAATTTACTTTTCCTGCAATCTCCCCAAGATTTTGGAGACTGCTTACCCCAATTACTATCTGAAGATCTTCCCCATCGCCTTCGTAAAAAAATTGAGCCTGGTTTTTTTCCACCCTTGGAGCTCCTTGTTTTGGTTGAATTACTAAGTTAAGTTTTCCGTCGTTATCATTATAGCTTACTTTATCTATCTGCTCTAAAGGATAATTAAAAGTAATTACTAAATTTTGCCCTGTTTCATTCTTTTTTCCCACCGTATCAATCCCCACCAACTGACTAAATTCAACTGTCATCTCCGCAGAAGTTAAAACCGAACTCTGCTTTCCTTTTTTCTCCAAGGCCAATTTTAAAGCTAATGCCGCTGCTACTTCATCAAAAGTGGGATTAGCTGACAAATAAAGAGAAACCGCCTTTGCTTGATCTATCAATTGTTTTAGCTCGTCAAAAGGATAATTTTTATTCATCTATAGGATATTATACTATCTTCTTTTTGAAAATCAACTGGAAGGTTAAAAGTTATCCCAAACTCCATCCCTAAAACCGCTTTCTCGATTTCCTCTTTCTCGTGCTTCATCGATTTGATAGTTGATTCGCCAATAATTTCTTTTCCCCTCATAATACAAATTTTGTCGCCCTTGACAATCTCGCCCTCGACAACTTTAGCCCCAGCTATCTTTTCCCCTTTAATGGTAAAAATTGCCAAGATTTGGGCTTTACCGATAATTTTTCTTCCTGCCATCGGATCAGTAAGATGCAAAATTCTATTTTTTATATCTTCCAAAAGGTCATAAATTATCTTGTAATTTTTAATTTCAATTGCTTCGTTGTCAGCAATTTTGGCAATGGAAGAAGAAACTTTAATGTTGAAGCCGAAAATTGGAGCCCCAAAAGTCTTTGCCAACAAAATATCGGACTCGCATATATCGCCAACATCTTTTAAAATTATTTGAACTTGTGAAGGAAGAATTCCAACAATCGCCTCCAAAGAACCCAAAGAATCTGCCTTAATTATGACCTTTAACTTTTGATTATCACCCAATTCCTCCTTAATCTTTATCTCCTTCTTTGTAAAGGGAGAAGAAAGAGAGGATGGTTCTCCTCTAAAAACCAAAGCCCCTACTGGCGGTACTTCCTCAAATCCTAAAACCTGTACAGGCTGGCTAATTTGTGCAACCTGGAGATTTTTCCCTTGATCATCTCTCATCGATTTGACTTTTCCTTTAACTCCTTCACAAACAAGAAAGTCGTCAACTTTTAAACTTCCATTCTTAACTAAAACTGTTGCCAAAGGACCACAAAAACTATCCTTTTTACTTTCAATTATTATTCCTTTAAATTCTCCTTCTGGATCCCCTTTAAGTTCCTCCATCTCGGCAACGAGCAAAATCATCTCAAGAAGCTGATCAACACCTTGTCCTGTTTTTGCCGAAATAGGAACAGCGACAATTTCGCCCCCGTAACCCTCAACAAAAACTTGATTTTCTGCTAACTGAGCTTTAATCTTTTCCGGGGAAACCCCGGGCAAATCAATCTTGTTTATGGCCACCAAAAAGGGAATTCCCGTCTCTTTTATAATCTTAATTGATTCTTTTGTTTGGGGCATTACTCCATCGTCAGCCGCCACTACCAAGACGGCCAAATCGGCAACCGCCGCTCCTCGCGATCTTAGGTTGGAAAAAGCTTCATGACCGGGAGTATCCAAAAAAGTAATTGGCTTGCCTTTCCAAAATGTCTGATAGGCTCCAATTGCCTGGGTAATCTGACCAAATTCTCTTGCTGCCAAATTTGACTGGCGAATTTTATCTAATAAGGTGGTCTTGCCATGATCAACATGACCCAATATTGTTACTACTGGTGGTTTAGGTTGTAACATAATTTATTTTTATAATTTGGGTTTTTCTTTTTCTTCTTTATCTTTTTTCTTTTTGGAATTTTTTGGGGCTGTTTCTTCGGAGCTTTTAATGTCAATTTTCAAATTAGTTAATTTAGAGGCAAGACGAACATTCTGACCATCTTTGCCAATGGCTAAAGAAAGTTGATCAGCGGGTACAATTACTGTTGCTTTTTTCTTTTTAGTCTCTAGTTTAACCTGAAGATTCTCCGCTGGAGATAAAGCAGCCGCCACCAATTTTTCTAAATCCTGCGAGTATTGAACAATATCAATCTTTTCCCCATTTAGCTCTTCTATTATGGCGTGGACTCTTACCCCTTTTTGTCCAACACAAGACCCAACAGGATCCACCCCAGCTTGATTTGAAACCACAGCTACTTTTGAGCGACTTCCAGCTTCTCGGGCAACGGCTTTGATCTCCACCACTCCTGAGGCAACTTCAGGAACCTCCCGTCTAAACAAGCCCTCAACCAATCCCTCCGATGACCGAGAAACGATAATCTCTTTTCCTTTGGCCGACTCCCTAATCCCCGCCAAATAAAAAGTCATTTTTTGATTAATCTGATATCTTTCGGTTTCAACTTGTTCACTTTGGGGCATTACTGCCTCGGCTCGACCAATATCAACAATAACGTTTTGACCTTCAAAACGAAGAATCATTCCCGAAACTAAAGTTCCTATTCTTTTTGAATATTCATCAAGTATAACAGTCTTCTCTGCTTCTCTTAATCTTTGCTTAATTACCTGTTTGGCGGTTACGGCAGCGATTCTTCCAAAACCCGGAGGAGTTACTTCTTTTTTGTCTTTCTCTTTTCCTGTAGGCCAGCCAAAAACTTTTGATTCTCCCGTTAAAGGATCAATTTCCACTTCATACTCCCAATCCTCTTTAAGTTGATTGGTTTCTTTAGCGTCTTTTCGAAAAGCTGCCAGAATCGCTGCCTTAATTGAATCCAAAACCATTTCGGGGGCAATTCCTCTTTCATTTGCAACTTGACTTAAAGCTAAAGAAAATTCGCTTCTGGTATTTTTCAAAACTCTCATTTTTTAGATATTTTAAAAGGCGGTTTTCCCGCCTCCTGAAATCTCTTTCTTAAAAACAAATTAATCTTAACAAAATTAGGGTCTTTCGTCAAGGTTTACCTCTTGGTATAAAATATTATTCTATATTATTAATGATCAAAAATTATTTAATTAAAAAACAAATCCTTAAAATAAAAGGCATTAACTTATCTTTTAAAAAATCAGGGAAAGGTTCTCCTTTAATCCTTGTCCACACCCACCATCCTTATGCCAAATATTTTCTTTCCCATCTTCCTAAAAATAAAAATTACCAAGTTCTGACCGTGGACATTCCTGGTTATTATTCAGAGAAACAAAAAAAAGCGGTCGAAACTATTGACCAGTTTGTAAATCTTTTGGCAAAACTTTTTGACCATTTAGATTTTCAGAAAGTAGATCTTTTGGGCGAATGCTTAGGTTCGGTTGTTGTTTTAAAATTTGCTGCCAAATACCCCCAAAAGGTAAAAAAAATAGTGGTTGTTTCTTTTCCTTGGAGAGTTTTTGACGTTAAAATTAAAAAAACTTTATGTCCAATTCTTAATTTTTTAAAAAACAACAAAATTGCCGGCAAATTAGGAAAATTTATCATCCGATTTAATCTTTGGCGGGGAATTACTAATTTTTTGGGAGGTTATCAAGGGATTTGGGATATCTTCAAACAGGAAACTTTGTTGATCGGAAAGCATAATTTTGACGAAAGAGTGTTTTTCGGCATAATTTTGGACCTTTTGAAAACCAACCCTAGACAACTTTTGGAAAAAAATAAAAGCAAAACTCTTTTTGTTTGTGGAGAAAAGGACAGGATAACCAAAAAAAATGAAATTATTAAATTCTGCCAAAAAGCTAAAAATGCTTCTTATGCTCTTATTCCCAAAGCCAACCACGCCCTACTTTCTAAAAACACTAAGGAATTTAACAAAATCGTTACTAAATTCCTTTTATCTTAATTATAACTTTTATAATAAAAAAATTATTTTTTAGGCAGGTTTCGCTCTGACAAATTCTGCTTTTTAAGCCTCTTTCTCTTGGTCCTGGGAGAAGTTAAAAATAGTTTCCTCATAATTTCTTAAGTAAAATTTCAGAAGAATGTTCTCTGTACCCACATGATATTCTTCGCCCAAAGAAACCATTTTGGAATCTAAATCAATTGAAAATTTATCCTATCCTTCCTCAAACTCCTGCAAAAGCTCTTTTTGCCTTTTGGTTAAACGCTCGGGAATTTTGACAATCAAGCGGACATATTGATCCCCGCGTTGACGAGAGTTGGGAACAGGAATTCCCCGACCACCAAGACGAACCATTGTATGTGACTGGGTTCCCGGTCTAACCCTTAAGTTAATATCGCCGTCTATCGTGGGCACGCTTACGATTGCTCCCAAAATTGCCTGGGTTAAAGAAATTTCTTTGTCTACATAAACATCATAACCATCTCTTTTAAAAACTTTATCCGGTTTAACGTCAACCGTTAAATAAAAATCGGAAAATTTGATCCTCGAACCATCATCAACTCCAGCGGGAATTTTTATTTTTCTTCTTCCAATTCCTGGAATGTTAACCTCTTTCTCGCAACCTTTAGCCGCTTCCATAAAAGTTAAAGTAATTCCATAACGAGGAATTTTTCGCTCGCGGGTTCTTGTTCCAAAAGGGGAGGAACCACCAAAAAATTGCTCAAAAATCTCAAATGGATCAGAAAAACCGCCAAAGTCAAAACCAAACCCCTCGGGCATTCCCTCACCGCCATAAGTGGTATAAGTGTAGGTAAAAGGTCCTTGTTTATAGGTTCTGGTAAATCCTCCAAAAGGACCAGCGCCGGTGCCAAAACCTCCCGCCTGGAAAGCAGCATGACCAAATTGATCGTAAGCTGCCCTTTTTTCTTGATCCGAAAGTACTTCGTAAGCTTCGTTTATTTCTTTAAATCTTTTTTCCGCCTCGGGAGATTTATTTCTGTCTGGATGCCATTCTAAGGCTAACTTGCGGTAAGCCTTTTTTATTTCCTCTATTGAAGCGTTTTTGGAAACACCCAAAATTTCATAATAATCTCTCATTGAAAATTGGAATTTGGAATTTGAAAATTAATTAACTACTTCTCCTTCCTCAGCTTTTTCTTTGTCTGCTTTTGGCTCTTCTTTTTCTGTCTTTTCCTCCGTTTCCGGTTTCCCTTGCTGTTGATACATAGCAGAACCAACTTTTTGAAGAGAATCGGACAATTCATTTATTTTTGTCTCTATTTCTTCTTTTGTCCCTGTTTCCAAAATTCCCTTTAAAGCAGAAATTTTTTCTTCCACCTCTTTTTTAACGCTTTCCTCAACCTTGTCTCCCGCGTCTTTTAACGCTTTTTCCGCCGTATAAATCAGATTGTCAGCTTTATTTCTTGCCTCCACTTGCTCTTTTCTTTGCCTGTCCTGCTCGGCAAATTTCTCTGCCTCCTTGGTCATTCTCTCTATTTCCTCTTTTGACAAACCGGTTGAGCCGGTAATTTTTACTGATTGGGCTTTGCCGGTTGCCTTGTCTTTGGCAGTAACATTTAAAATCCCGTTGGCGTCAATATCAAAAGTAACTTCAATTTGGGGAATTCCCCGCGGAGCCGGAGGAATACCATCCAAAATAAACTTCCCCAACGATTTGTTATCCGCAGCCATTGGTCTTTCTCCTTGCAAAACATTTATCTCCACCGAGGTCTGATTATCTGCCGCAGTGGAAAAAATCTGGGATTTTGAAGTAGGAATAGTCGTATTTCTGGGAATTAAGGGAGTCGCCACTCCTCCTAAGGTTTCTATTCCCAAAGTCAAAGGAGTAACATCAAGAAGCAAAACCTCCTTGACTTCCCCTTTAATAATGGCCGCTTGGATAGCCGCTCCCATTGCCACACACTCCATCGGATCAATTCCTCTTTCAATTTTCTTGCCAAAATAGTCTTCCACAAATTTTTGAACAATCGGCATTCTTGTTGGCCCCCCAACCATAATAATTTTGTCAATATCCTTATCACCCATAGTTATTCCCTCTTTAGCAAACGATTCCCTAGCATCTTTTAGAGCCTGCTCTAGGGGTTTTCGACATCTTTCAACAATTGGCCTGACCAACTCTTCTAATTTGGCCCGGGTGATTGTCATTGCTAAGTGTTTTGGTCCGGAAGCGTCAGCTGTAATAAAAGGCAAATTTATGTCGGTAGTAAGAGTGCTAGAAAGCTCCACTTTGGCTTTTTCTGCTGCTTCTCTCACCCGCTGCATCGCCATCTTATCATTTTTCAAATCAATTCCTGACTCTTTCTTAAATTCACTGATAATATAATCAATTAAGGCATTATCCATATCTGTTCCTCCTAATTGGGTATCTCCGCTTGTCGCTCTTACTTTAAATCCTCCTTCCTCCCACATTTCCATAATGGTTACGTCCAAAGTTCCTCCTCCAAAATCAAAAACCAGAATTTTTAACTCTTTGCCCGCTTTATCCAATCCATAAGCCAAGCAAGCGGCAGTTGGTTCATTAATTATTCTTAAAACTTTTAACCCGGCAATTTCCCCGGCGTTTTTAGTCGCGGTCCTCTGATTATCATCAAAATATGCAGGACAGGTAATAACCGCTTCCTCTACTTTATCTCCCAAAAAGGCTTCAGCGTCTTGTTTAATCTTTTGCAAGATGAAGGCGGAAACTTCCTGAGGGGTATATTCTTTACCAAATACCTTATATTTATAGTCGGTTCCCATTTTTCTTTTGGCCGCTTGAATTGTTCCCTCGGGATTTGTCGCCGCCTGGCGCCTGGCTGGTTCACCAACCAAACGTTGGCCGTCTTTGGTAAAGGCCACAACCGAAGGAAAGGCCTTTCCCGAAGCTACCCCGGCTCCTTCAGCCGAGGGGATAATTTTCGGCCTTCCTCCTTCCACCACAGCAGCGGCGGAATTTGAAGTTCCTAAATCAATTCCAATTGCTTTACTCATTTTTCCTCCTTTTCTTCTTTGCTATTTTTAATCTTAAAAACTTTAACCTTTGCAGGAATTAAAACTTTTCCTTTTAGTAGATAACCTTTCTTTAAAACTTCGGCTACTTTATTATCAGGTTGCCCTTCAACCACCTCCACCGCTTCCATTAAATCCGGGGTAAAATCTTCCCCCAAACATTTTATCTCTTCAACCCCCTCTTCTGCCAAAATTTTTTTAAACTCTCCGATAATCATTTGCAAACCCTGATCATTAAGACTTTTTGATGCTTCCTCAAGATGGCTCAAAACCCCAAGTAATTTTAAAATTAAATTTGCATTGGCAAACTGGACAAAATCTGTTTTTTCTCTTTCGTATCTCTTTTCTAGATTTTGGTAATCAGCCAGCGCTCTTTTCCATCTATTAGTTAATTCTTCAATCTGTTTCAAAAGATCTTCTCTTTTCACTCTAGTCAACCTACCAATTTTTACTAACTTCCTCAATTAATCGTCCAAAATAACTAACCACGGGAATAATTCGAGAATATCTAACCCTTGCCGGACCAATAACCCCGATCGCTCCCGTTCTTGGACCTGCCTTGTAATTAGTATAAATGAAACCGCACGGTTCAAACAAATCTGTTCCCAATTCTTCTCCTAAAAGAATATGAATTGGCTCCTCCAGGTCAAAACTTCTTTGAATTAAATCCTGCCAAAAATCAAATCGATCAAGATAAGACAAAACTGTTTTTGTCAGATCAATATCGTAAAACTCCGGCGCCTCTAAAATATTACCCATCCCTGAAGAAAAAAGGTCGCCCTCATCGGTAGTGGCCAAAGAAAGCATTTTCGTTCGCTTCGCTAATTCTTTAGTTGATTCGCGCAAAAGTTTTTCAAACTGGTGCCGGTAATCCCAAACCTTTTCTTTGACAGCTACTTCTTCGGCCACCGAAAGATTTTCCGGTTTCATCAAATTATTAACATAATACTTTAAGGCTAATGGGGTGGGAGAGCGACCGGAAGAAGTGTGAATTTTTTTTAAAAATCCTTGATTTGTCAATTTAGCCATCTCGTTTCTAATAGTCGCCGGAGAAATTCCTAGATTATATTTCTTTTCTAGGGTTTCTGAACCCACTGGTTCAGCAGTTTCAATAAACTCCTCAATAATTGCTTTTAAAATTTTAATTTGTCTTTCGGTTAATTCCATTTTTTTTCCTCCTAATTAGCACTAATTTATCACGACTGCTAAAACTTGTCAAGCCCCATTATCTTAAATTATAATCAGCCAGATGAAAAAAAATAAAAGTATTTTTTCTTTTTTCCTTCTTTCCTTTTTTCTTGGTATCATTTTTTTTCTCTTATTTTCCTTTTTAGTTAAAAAGGCAATTTCCCCAAAAATGACAAAGGTAAAAGATCTTACCCCTAATCAGGTAAAAATTTCCAATATTGGCAGCCATCAATTTACTATTTCTTGGCTAACCGAAGAAAAAACTACTGGAGCGATAATTTATGGCGAATCTCGTGAGGAAGTAGAAAGGCAAAGAGGAAAGATTAAAGTAGCTGAAGACCAGCGGGGAAAAGATTTTTTTTCCAGAATCCATTGGGTGGTAATAAAAAATCTCTTGCCGGAAAAAAATTACTATTTTGTTATAAAATCAGGAGAAAGTGTCTTTTTTAAAAAGCCTGAAGGAAGTTGGGCAAAAGAAGCAGGAATCGCTGATCAACAAAAAACTTCATCTGAAATTAAGGGGGAAAAAGAGAATTCTTTATTTATTTCGGGAGTAATTGTTGATCAAAATGAGAGACCAATAAAAGAAGCTCTCGTTTTCTTGAAAATTCCCGGTCGTTCTTTTCCTCTCTCAACCTTATCAGATAAAGATGGTCGTTGGTTTTTAAATCTGGTCAATTTTTATTTTTTGGATTTAACCCAAAAAGTTTCTCCAGACTCTAAAACAAACCTTTTCTTTCTACATATTCAAACAGAAGAGGGAAAAGAAAGGTCTGCCTACTTTATTCCAAAATTATCAAACCCTTTAGTTATTAAAATACCTACCAATGAATAAAATTAAAAAATTAAAAAATCTGGCTTTTCTTTCTTTTCTTTTACTCGTAATGGGTATTTCTTCGGTCGCTATAAGAAAGGCTCAAATTTTTAAAAATAGAGCGGAAACAAACATTTGGGAAATTACTGTTGACGGAAACTCTCCCAAAAATTTGTTTAAATTTTGGCAAAATTTTGCTCAAGGAGGGGAAGAAAGGGAAAAAATGATTGAACCGGTAATGTCGGAAGTTTCTGAACTTAATCCTTCCTACATAAGAATTGATCATGTTTTTGATTTCTATAATTGGGAGGAGCTTGATCAAAGGATTGAAGAAATTTTGGCGGCGGGAGCAACTCCTTTTCTTTGCTTGTCTTATCTGCCGCCTTCTTTGTCAAAAGATGGATCGGTTACTTCTGCCCCAAAATCTTTTCTTGAATGGCAAAACTTGGTAAAAACCACTATTGAAAGATATTCGGGAAAAGAAGGAAAAAACATCTCCGGAATTTACTATGAAGTCTGGAACGAACCTGATCTTTTTGGTCAAATGAGTCCTCAACAATATTTTCTCCTTTACCAACATGCTGTTTTGGGCGCTCAAGAAGCGAAAAATCCTTCTGTTTTTAAAATTGGTGGGCCGGCAACCATCGGAATTAATAAATCTTGGATGGATAATTTTCTTCAACTTGTTAATGCCAACAACGTAAGACTAGATTTCGTTTCTTGGCACTCCTACGGAAAAAATCCTAATAGAATTGGCTTTGAATCCCAAACTCTTGATTCTTTACCAAATTTTGCCCCTTTTTTGGGAAAAACGGAAAAAATTGTTAGCGAATGGGGGTCTGATTCAGAAATTTCTCCCATCCACGACACCTACTTTGATGCCGCCCACACAATTGCCACCGTTTCTCAATCTATTGGTAAGGTTGATAAAATGCTTGCTTTTGAGATAAAAGATGGCCCTGATCCCCAAGGAAAACAATTTTGGGGACGTTGGGGCCTACTCACTCATCAAAAAACAGGAACTGTTAAAAAACCGCGTTATCACGCCTTTGCTTTTCTAAACCATCTCCAAAAATATTTTTTATCTTCTTCTGTCAACAACTTTTCCAACCTCTATCCCATCGTCTCCACCGACGGAATGGGAAACTATTCTTTAATTGTCGCTTTTTATCCTTTTGAAGGAAAAGAAAATTCAGCAAATTTTTCAATTAAAATTACCAATTTTCCTGCCGGAGAATTTGAAGAAACCATTCTTTTCCTTTCCTCTCAAAAAGCTCTCCCTTATTCTACGACAACATTTTCTTCTTCAAAAAATTTTTGGGAAAAAAACTTTAATCTTGATCCCTTTTCTACTATTTTTATTAATCTTAAAAGAATCTCAGCGGCAACCGCTAAAACTTCTAATCAACCAGTTAATCAGAACGGCAAAGCGGCCTTGATTACTTCAAATTCATCTCCGTTGATATATCCAACTATCCCCAGTTTTTTTGAAAACCAAACAAGCGGAGAAATCTCTTTTTCTTTTAGTCCATTTTGGCAGGGAACAGACCCGGAAGAGTATTATTTTTTCGAAGCAAAAAATTCACCACAAAAAAGAATTTATGCTTTAAAAAGAAAAAACGAGGGCTTTGGAAGTCGTCTTGATTTTGTTTTTGAAAGCGGTGAGTTTAAAAAAAATGTCAGCCTGGATATCAGTCATTGGAAAACGGGAAATTGGTACAAAGTTTCCTTTAGGTGGGACAATCCGACAATGGAGCTAGTCTTAAAGGAGGGAGAAAATGAAATAAAGGAAACAATGGGGGTGATTGACCAAGTTGCCATAGGAAAATTTCTTTATATTGGCGCCGACAGCGAAAGCAAATTGCTAATTAACGGAATGGTAGATGACTTGATTGTTAAATTTAACAATCAGTTGATAATTAACGAAAATTTTGATTAAGAAACAATTTCTTGAGAAGGAATGGAAACCTTTCCAAAACGTCTTAGTTTTTCCAAAATGTTCCAAATTTTGCCGGTTTCCTCAACCCTTAGAATTTTTGTTAGCCCAAAATAAACCAAAAGACCAACTAAGGCGGTAATTGTCGTTAATAAAAGGAGGTTGATGGTCTTTGTTGTGTCTAAAATGAAAAGATCTAAAATTTTCATTGTTCCCCAAAAAGAACACGCGGTCAAAAAGGCTGAAAAAATTATTTTAAGCAAATTAAAAAACAATTCTTTAGAAAAAAAATTGCCAATTTTGGTTCCTAAAAAAATAAAAAGTAAAAAAAACTGCAAAAAACTAGAAATTGAGGTCGCTGCCGCCAAACCTAAAATTCCCCAATTAAATTTGAAAACAGAAAGAATTCCAAGGCTAATATTTAAAAAAACAGAAACCAAACCCACAAGAAAAGGAACTTTAGTGTTATGGATGGCATAAAATGTTCTCACCAAAAGCTCGCTGGCCGATTGAGAAAAAATTGCCAAAGAAATAAGGGCGACCACTTTCCCCGTTAAAACTGTTGCCTGCCAAGGAAAAGTCCTCGAACCATAGGCAATTCTAACCAAAGGAATTCTGAGAATCAAAATTGCGGCCATCGCCGGGAAAGAAAGAAAAAAAATTTGATTAAGAGAAGAAATAAGCGTTCTCTTAAAAAGATCCAGGTCTCCTTTAGCCTTTTGGTAAGAAAGGGAAGGCAAAGAAGCCTGTCCAATGGAAGTTCCAAAAAGTCTTACTGGTAAATCCATTAGTTTAGAAGCCAGATAAAAAATTGTTAACGAACCCGCCGATAAGGAAGTGGCCAAAAAAAGGTTAACGGTAGCCTCTATTTGATAAACTGCCATTCCCAAAATCCGGGGTAACATCAGACGAAAAATCTTTCTTACTTCAGGCAATTTCCAATCCAAATAAAATTGATAATTAAAACCCAATTCAAAAACAAGAGGAATTTGAATAAAAAGATGAAAAATCGCCCCAAGAATAACCCCAAAAGCGGCCGACCAAATTCCCAAAGAAGAATGGAAAAAAAGAACCGATAAAATTATTCCCAAATTATAAAGAATAGGGGCAATCGCTGGAATTATAAATCTTTGATGAGACTGAATAACCCCCGTTAAAAAATTAGAAACAAGAAAAAACATTTGGGCAAAAAGCATCAGTCGAGTTAAGTTTCCCATCAATTCAATTTGGGACAGGCTAAAATGGCCGGTAATCAAACCAGAAATATCGGAGGCAAATAAAAAAATAAACCCCGCCAAAAGAAAATAAATTGCCAAAAGAATATTGAGCAAAGAGGAGGAAATTTTGTAAGCATAACTTTCGTTTTTTACCAATTGTTCGCTAAAAACAGGAATAAAAGCCGCCGACAAAGCGCCAACAACCACCAACTGAAAAATAATATCGGGCAAACGAAAGGCAGCGTAATAGGCATCCAAAGATTCTCGGCAACAAAAATAAAAACGGGAAACCAAAACTCTTTCTCTTAATATTCCCAAAAGCATTGAAACTCCATAGGTAATCATTAAAACGACCGCGGCCGAGAAAATATTTTCTTGTCTTTTGTTAAAAAGATTTTTAAGCACAACCATATTTTAATGAGATCATTTAAAAAAAGAAAGAGACAACCTTTGACAATCATCCTTTTCTTCATTTATACTTTTTTTAATTATGTCAGTGGTCCATCAAATCAATCTTCTTCCCAAAGACACCTTTGAACAAACCCCGACCGGGAAATTTCTTCAGTGGGCAATTTCTGTAGGACGGTGGATAATTGTCTTCACTGATCTTATCGTGATTTCCAGCTTCTTTTCAAGAATTTATTTTGACACCAAATTGGATAATCTTTACGATAATCTAAAAATAAACCAAGCAATTATAGAAGCTACCTCAGACTTTGAAGGCTCTTTTCGTCTTTTCCAAAAAAAATTGAGTTTAATAAAAAGTTTAAATAAAAATCGGCTTCCGGCAACAGGACAAACTTCTTTTATCACTTCATTCCTCCCTAATGATGTTTACCTTAACAGCCTTTCTGTATCCAAAGAAGAAATCAGTCTTTCGGGAACTGCCTTTACCCAGCCGGGGATGTTTAATTTTATTGGCAATTTGCTTTCTTCTCCTAAAATTTCAAAAGTTAATGTTTCCGATTTGTCTTTTGGAGGCAAGGAGGCGCCGGGGGCAATTAATTTTACCCTCACCGCCACCTTGAAAAAAAGTGGTTTTTGATTGGAGAACAGGTCTTAATCGCTATCGCCGTTATCTTGAAGATCTTAGAAAAATTGGGCAAAGAAAAGACATCAATTTGTGGATATCCTTTATCTTAACTTTCTTTACAATTGCTTTTTTTGGATTTTTTGCCATCAGACCAACACTAATAATCATCGCCGACCTAACCAGAGACATTAAAGATAAAGAGGAGCTCAACACCCAACTCAAGAAAAAAATAAACTCTCTTGTCGCCGCCCAAGCAGAATATTCCGCCAACCAAGAAAGATTTTATTTGGTTAATCAGGCCCTTCCTGGATTTGCCGACTTCCCTTCTTTACTAAATAGCTTTGAAAGGGAGGCTTCCTTTTCCGGAGTTAACATTCTCTCATTTTCGGTTGGGAAGATTAACCTTTTTGGGGAGGAAAGAAAAAAAACAACCCAAAAAACTTCTTCTTTTGAATTTCAAATTTCTTTAGAAGGGAATTATCCAAATCTCTTAAATTTTTTAAAAAGTGTGGAAAATTTTCGCCAGTCAATCAGTTTAAATCTCGTTTCATTTAACAAGACAAAAAAAACTTCAGAAGAAGAATCAAAAATAACTCTAACAATTTTAGGGGAAACGAATTTCTCTCCCAAAGAAAAAGGAGAAAAATTATGAAAGAAAAGAAAATAACTAAAGATCTCCTTGTTATTTCTATCCTTTCGGTGGTAGTTGTTGCTTTGTGGATAGCGATTGATATCTTCTACGCCTTGAGTCGTAGCAAAATCTCGCCGGAAGTCAAAAGACAAACAGAACCTTTAAATCCAAAAATTGATACGGAAGTTTTAGACGACCTTGAACAAAAAATTTTTTATGAGTTTTGAGCTATGAAAAAAAAACCAAAAACTATTCCTGTTTTGGGAGGAATTCTTATCCTTCTTATCGCTGGCATATTGGGGATTTTCTTAATCAATAAATCCCAAACATTCTTTCTGAAAGCAAATCAAGAAACTATCCCCCAGCAAGTTAAAATTACTAACGTTTCTGATATTTTTTTTACTGTTTCTTGGGTCACTCAATCAGCTAGCAGCGGGTTTATTGCTTACGGAGAAAGTCCTTCCCAAATCAACCGAATTGTTTTAGATGATAGAGAAACAGACACTGAAGCAAAAGAGTCCTTTTTTACCCATTATGTTACCGTTAAAAATCTTAAACCTTCAACTAAATATTTTTTTAAGGTAGGAAGCGCGGGAAAGACTTTTGACAACGGAGGAAAACCTTACGAGATAACTACCGGTCCAACTATCAATTTACCCCTGCCGGCGGCGGATACTGCTTATGGAATTGTTTTAGATTCAAAAAATAATCCCGCTAAAGGAGCAATTGTTTATCTTAGTATGGCAAATACAACCCCGCTTTCTTCGATGGTTAAAAGCGACGGAAGCTGGATAATACCCTTATCAACTGCTCGCAATTTAACCTTGACTTCTTATTCTTCCTATGACCGTAGTCTCCAAATCGAAGAAATTTTTGTCCAAGGGGGAAATCTCGGAACAACCACCGTTATTACCACAACCAAGAATGATAGTCCGGTTCCCACTTTAACTTTGGGACAAAATTACGATTTTCGCCAACAAGCTTTTGAAAACTCCCCAACGCCTTCACCGGAACCAGGAGGAATTCCCTTTTCCGCCGAAACACCTACTCCCGCCAAAAGGTCTGGATTTTCTTTTGAATTACCAATTTCTTCCCCTTCTCCAACTGGCAATTTAGAACAAAAATTGGAAATTTTAGCCCCGGCAGAAGGAGAAAAAATTAACACTTCAAAACCAGAGTTTATTGGAGTTGCCCCTCCTGGCGAAGTTCTCCAAATTATTGTTGAGTCGGAAACCAGTCTAACAGGGCAGGTTGTTATTGGCGAAAATGGCCGTTGGACTTGGTCACCACCGGTTGACTTGTCTGTCGGCGATCACCACGTCACTGTGGTTTTAAAAAATAAAAACGGGGCTGCCCAAAAAGTAACCCGTTCTTTTACTGTTTTAGCCGCCGGTCAAAGTGAAATTCCTTCTTTTAATGCCACCCCTTCAGGACAATTGACAATTATTCCTACTCTTACTTCCGCTCCTGCTACTCCCACTGCCAAACCTTCTCAGCCCCCTACCGGCAACTTGACAAATACCTTAATCTTCATCACAATTGGATTAGTATTTATTATTTTTGGTCTTTATCAGCTTAAAACAATTTAATGGATGAGCCTGTCAATCAAAATTCTCAAGATAATAATTCTTTTGTAAATCTCCCCCCTTTTCCTTCTGAAAATTTTGTTATCGCTCCGCCTCCTTCAAAAAAAATGTTGCCCCGTTTTCCGGTCAACTTAAAAAAAATGTTGCCAATTGGAGCTTTAATTTTGCTAGTTATTTCCGCCGAAGCAGGAACAATCGCAATAAAACAAAGGCAAACCTTAAAGAAGGCAGAAAACAACTGCCAGGGCCGCACCGGTTTTTATTGTGAGGGTGGAAAAATTTTGAACTGCACCGGCAGCACGGTCAGTATTGCCTGTCAGCACAACCGGTGTAGTGAGATTGATACATTGGAAAATTGTCAAAATAATCATTGTGATAAATTTGAAGCCTCCACTAATCAGCAGAATTTAGCCAACGGAGAATGGTCGTTGAGTACCTGTTTTGCTCCTGAAACTAATCAAATTTGTCAAATTACTCAAAGCGATTGGATCGCTAACGGCCAATTTGCCTGCGGTGAAGATTTTAAAAGGAATTGCCCTATTCCATATATTTGTAGTCCTACTTCTACTCCTACTCCTCTTCCTCCAGAAACTCCAACCAATACTCCTACTCCCACTCCCAGAGCAACCAATACTCCTACTCCCACTCCCAGAGCAACCAATACTCCTACCCCTCCTCCTTTAACCCTGACACCAACTACTCCACCGGAAAATCTTTGTCATTGTACAGAAATAAAAGTTTATAACATGTCCTGGAACGAAGTAGATCTTTCTAATATTCAACCAGGAACAACCTATCGCTTCGCGGTTATTGGAGTAAGCAACGACTATTCAAATAATCCTGTAAACAAGGCCCGTTTTAGAATAAACGGAAAAGCTGAGAAAAGTTGGTGCGACTCTTTGAATACGGTTATTATTGATGGTTGGTGTGAAACCGTCCTTAAAAAACCGCCAAGTTCAAATGTATTCTACATTGAATATACCCCACCACCTTCATCACTTTGGCAATATAACAGATATATTATTGAGGCTGAAGTTCAGTGCCTCCTTTCTGGCTGGCAATAAAAATGAACGAAAAGGATAAAAAGAAAAATTTTGTTTTTGCTTTAATTATTCTCGCCAATGTTATTTTGGGAATTTTGGCAGTCATCACCGCCATAAGAATTTACCAATTGGGAAGAAAGCCAATCGCCCCTTCTGCCCCCGCTTCAAAACCGAAAGCCGGAGCTCCACCATGCGTTATACGTTTTAGTATTCCCAATATAACCAATACTCCCACTCCCACTCCAAGAGCAACCAATACTCCTACCCCCACTCCAAGAACAACCAATACTCCCACTCCACCCCCTTGTTCGCTAACAATTCAAGGACGAATTTACCACGATCGATCAATTCAGGCAGACTATCGAGTCTCCAACACCGAAGAGTTTGGTCCTGTCGCCTTTAGAGTAGATTATCAACCCGAGGGTCAAAACATGATTATTAACGGCGGAAACAAGGCCTGTCGCGATTCCTGCAGTCCGGCCTGCGCCGCTAACTTTGTCAATGGTTCCTTTTCTACTGGTCCTCTTAATCCGGGAAAATATGCCATCAGGCTCTATGTAAATAATTCTGATTGGGTAGTAAGTGAGGCATATCAAGCCAACGGAACCGATTGTTTAAGAAATAAAACCGGAGATGTTGCCGTTTCTGGTTTAAACACCCAAATAGCTTATATTTCTTCGACCAATTATAGTTGCGGCACCTTCAATATTTGGTTTGGAATTAAACCCAAAACAGAAATTACTCCCACTCCCACTCCAACTCCCACTTCAAGATTTACTCCCACCCCCACTAATACTCCCGCACCTGGAGCTTGTTTTAGCAGCTGCCAGAATGACAACAATTGTGATTCTGGTCTTAAGTGTTTAGATTATTCGGGGACAAAACGTTGTCTCAATCCCTCTTGTCCAACAGAAACTGATTGCGGATGTAATGCCTGCTGGGATACTTGCACCAATGATTGGGAATGTGTCTCTGGCTTGAGTTGTCTTGTTGTCAATAATCAAAAAAGATGTGTTAATAAAGATTGTCCCGATAAGGAAAGCTGCACTTGTGAAATAACCCCCACCTCCACCCCCAAACCGACCTTGTCGCCAGGGCCTACGGCCGAACCAACGGAGGCAATAGCCGAAGAGCTTCCTACTCAACCAGCCCAACCAGTAACTGGTCTAAAAATTCCTGCTTTAGGAAGCATTTTGGGAGGGTTTTTATTAATCAGTCTTGGTTTGGCATTAATCTTCTAATTAAAGTTTCCTTTTGTTAAAATATCTCTATGAAAATTGCCATTATTGGAGGAGGATTAACCGGATTAACGGCAGGACTCCACTTGTCTAAAAACCATCAAGTAGCAATTTTTGAAAAAAATAATTATTTAGGTGGCCTGGCGGGCAGTTTCAAACAAAAAAAATGGCAATGGCCTTTGGAATTTTATTTTCATCATATTTTTACCTCAGACAAAGATATCATTGATTTGGCCGAAGAACTGGGCATTAAAAATAAATTGTTTTTTTTGCGGCCAAAAACTTCTGTCTTCAAAAATAATCAAATTTTTCAGTTTGATTCAGCTTTTTCGCTTTTAAAATTCCCTTTACTTTCTTGGAAAGAAAAATTTCGCGTTGCGACAACTACCGCTTTTCTTAAACTTACCAATAACTGGCAGAATTTGGAAAAAATTCCTGCCGCAATTTGGCTTGAAAGATATTATGGTAAAAAACCTTACCAACTTCTTTGGGAACCTCTCCTTAAATCAAAATTCGGTCCTTATTACCAAAAAATTTCCGCCTCCTGGTTTTGGGCCAGAATCAAAAAAAGAAGCCAAAAACTTGGTTATTTTAAAGGGGGATTCCAGGTTTTAATTGATGAACTGGCAGAAAAAATCAGACAAAATGGGGGAGAAATTTTTCTTAACCGGGAAATAAAAAATATAAAAAATCTTCAAAATTTTGACAAAATAATTTTTACTGGTCCGCTGCCAGTTTTTTTAAAAATTGCTCCCAATTTACCAAAAAATTATAAACAAGAACTGGAAAAGCGAGAAATAATCGGCTCGGCGGTTTTAATTCTGGAATTAAAAGAAAAATTCTTAACCGATGACACCTATTGGCTTAACATAAATGAGAATAATTTTCCTTTTGTAGCAGTAGTTGAACACACCAATTTTATTGACCAAAAATACTATGGAGGTAATCATATCCTTTATGTGGGCGGTTATTATCCTCAAAACCACCTTTATTTTAAAATGGCAAAAAAGAAAATTTTTCAAGAATTTAAACCATATCTCAAAAAAATAAACCCCTCTTTCAATTTTAAGCTTTACACTTTGAATTTTGAATTGTTTACAAACAAATATGCCCAACCAATAATCCCTCCCAATTATTCCAAAATTATTTTCCCATTTAAAACTCCTATCCCCAATCTTTTTTTTGCCACGATGCATCATATTTATCCCTGGGACAGGGGAACAAATTATGCTGTTAAATTGGGCAAAGAAGTTGCGTATGAAATACTTAAAGAAGTTTAAATTCCCCATTGTTCATAGTTCATTATCCATAATTCTAATACTCACTGCTGGCGCTTTCTTACGCTTCTGGGGCCTAAATTGGGGGCTTCCTTATCCGTTTCACCCGGATGAAAGAAATATGGCAGAAGCCATTACTCGTTTTTCCCCAACCAACCTTGATCCCCATTTTTACGCCTATGGTCAATTTCCTCTTTACCTTGCCTATTTTACCGAAACAATTTTTCTTTCTTTAATTAAAAGAAAAGCAATTGATGCTCTGTCATTTACTCAAGCGATCTTCGCTCTCCGTTTTTGGTCCGCTATTTTTTCCACCACCACTATTTATATCGCGTACTTAATTGCCAAAAGACTTTTCCCTAAAAATCTATTTACTATTTACTATTTACTATTTACTATTTCTTTCGCTCCCGGCCTTATTCAATCTGCTCATTTTGGAACAACCGAATCGATTTTAGCTTTTTGTTTTATGGCAATTGTTTATTTTTCTTTAAGAATTTTGGAAAATCCGGTTTTTCCAAATTTTTTTTGGGTAGCATTTTTTTTAGGAATTGCTCTGGGGTCAAAAATTTCTGCTACTGTCTTTATTTTCCCTTTGTTCTTAAGTTCTTTAATCTTGCTCAAAAATACTCAAAATTTAAAAGAAAGGTTAAAAATTTTTCTATTTTTTCTTTTTACCTTCATTCTTTCTCTTACTTTTATTTTCTTTACTTCCCCCTATCTTTTGTTGAAATTTCAAGAATCGCGGGGAACTTTGCTTTACGAAATTTCTGTTGCCCAAGGAAAACCAGTGCTTTTTTACACCAGACAGTTTATTAACACCACACCCGTCCTTTTCCAATTTGAAAAAATTTTTCCTTACGCCCTCGGCTGGCCAACTTTTCTTTTTGGCCTTTTGGGAACAGTTTTTTGCTGTTTTACAATCTTAAAAAGTCTTTTTGAAAAGAAACCCCATTATTCATGGTTTGTCATTTATAGTTCTTTCTTGATCTATTTTTTCTCCCAGGCATTTTTATTTACCAAATGGACCCGCTTTATGGCTCCACTTTTTCCATTTTTTCCAATTTTTGCCTCGTATAGTTTTAGTAAAATTTCTCCTTTTTTAAAATCAAAAAGACTATTTGTTATCTACTATCTACTATTTGCTATTTCTATCGTCCCGGGTCTACTTTTTTCTAACATCTATTTCCGCCCCGATGTACGTTTTGTCGCTTCAAAATGGATTTACCAAAATATTCCTTCCGGCTCATATGTTCTTTCAGAAACCGCCAATGTAGTTGATATTCCCATCTACCATCCTAATTACCAATCGCTAATTACTAATTACTCTTTAAATCCTGTTTCTTTTAATTTTTACGATCTTGATGAAAATCCTAAAGTTTTTCAAAAACTTTTAGACGAACTTGTCAAAAGTGATTATATCTTTATTCCTTCAAGAAGAATTTTTGCCAACCATTTAAGAATTCCTGAAAAATATCCCTTAATCGCCAAATACTATCAATTACTCTTTTCGGAAAAACTTGGTTTTAAAGAAATCAAAACAATAAATCCATCTCCAAAATTTTCAATTTTCAATTTTCAATTTTCAATTAATGATGAAGTCGCAGAAGAAACCTTTACTGTCTTTGATCATCCAGTAATAAGAATTTATAAAAAAATAACTCCTTTCAGCAAGCAAGAGTATGAAAAACTTTTTGAAGAAAATTAAAAAAATGCTTAAAAAGATCCCTAAATACGAATTTGGCGTTTTCTTTGTGCTGACCCTTCTTTGGCTTTTCAGTCTAACAGATAACTTTATGACTATAACTATTAAAACAAATAATGGGCTTGTTGAGGGGTACATTGATGGCAAAAGATGGGGGGTAATTAACGCGGACATCAGGCAAATTAAAAACTTAGAAATTGACCTTGAAAACCATAATCTTCCCAAACCGCTTTCATTCAAACCAGAACTGCTGGAATTAAAATTTCTAGATAGCACCGGAAAAGTTGTTTACCAAGCGAAATCTTTAAAAGTTCAACTTCCGCCTAATGCCAATGCCGTCATCGCTGAAATAAAATTAAAAAACTGCCTTTTTGCCCAAACAAATTTTAATCGCGTTACTAACTCTTACTACAGTTTTTTATACCGCCCTTTTAGGGAAAGAGATACCGACTTGGCGTATATCCAAAATGGGAAATATATTAAAGAAGACCACCAGTGGCGAAATCTATCTTTACCAATCTTTACTACAGTCAAATATATACTCAAGGTTATTTTTTTTCCATTTCCTTATCTAATCCTGGCCATTTTTTTATATATTGCCGCAAAAAAGTCAGATCTGATCTCTCGGCTAAACAAAATAATTCCTAAATTAAATGAAAAACAAAAACTGAAAATTAAGTGTTTCACAAAAATCGCAATTCCCGCAATCTTGGTTTTGTTTTTCCTTTATTTTATTTGGATAGAAATAAAGTATGTTGAAAAAATTCCCCACGACCCGGACTCGGTTGATTATCTTTGGGCGGCAAAATACTTAGCCACTGGCCGACTCTGGTTACATATCCCAAGCGCCTTTTTCAAAGCCCATTGGGAAATGAATAACCATTGGATTAGTCTTTATAACTACGGCCACTCTGTAATACTTGGCATAGGAGCCCTATTCGGCATCTCTTGGACAATACCCCCATTAGTAGGAACTATCTTTTTATTTTTACTCTATATTTTTCTGAAAAATCTTACGGGCAAAACAGTTGCCTTTACCGCTGTTTTAATAACCTTTTTCTCTCCCCAATTTCAAATGCATGCAGTCAATTTTATGAGCCATAATAGCGCAATCTTTTTAGTAGCTTTTCTCTTCTATGCTTTATTAAAAATTTATAGAAAAGAAACAAACAAGTTTGTTTCTTTTCTGGGAGGTCTGTCATATTGCCTTTTATTTCAAACAAGACCCTTAACTGCCGCAATGATTGCGCCGATTATTATACTTTTCATATTCATTTTTATCGCGAAAAAGAAAAACAAACCGTCCAATTATCTATTTTTGGCCCTCGGATTTGTTTTATCCTTACTGATCTTCTTCTATATTAACTACTTAACTTATGGAAGCGTCATAAAAACTGCCCATAACCAATTCAATCTCACAAAGTTCACTTGGACTAAATCTGGAAAGACGATCAATCATGGACTGGTTGATAGCCTATCGTATTTGCTAGTTTTGCGGCTTTTAATCTTCCCTGGTTTACCCAATTTATTTACCTTATTGATTATCCTTTCTATCTTTAATAAAAAATTTTGGTGGTTGACCGCGGCGTGCCTTATTTGTATTTTTCTGATCACCTTAGGCACAGCAACCTATGACGACCTTTGGGGAATATTTTTAGGTACCAGGTTTTGGCATGAGATGTTGCCTTTCGTCTTTGTATTGATTGCTGTTTCTTTTGACTTAATCGTTCAAAAATTCAAAAAGATTGGCCAAGTAACAATAATTGTTATCTTTGTTATCGTCGCTGCCAGGGGTATCGATGGCTGGATTTTGGGAAAGAAAAAACTTTGGGAAAATATGATTTATTTCACCCCCAATAATATTAGTGAATTAAAGGGATTTAATTATACTGACGCCCGTTTAATTAAAGAAGCTAAAAAACAGAATATTCATCAGGCAATTATTTTTGTTAAAGACTGTGGAGGAAACTGGTGGTGTTATGGCTCGGTCGCTGACGAAAACTCGGTTGATTTAAATGGTGATATTATTTGGGTGCATGATTTAGGCCCCAAAAATAAGGAATTAACCGCCCAATATCCACAAAGAAAATATTTTATCGCTGATTATAATAATGGTACAATTGTTCCCTTAGTGTTAGATTAAAAAAATGGAAAAGATTAAAACAAAGGTTATTTTAAGCTCGATTTTAATATTGGCTTTCTTCTTCCGTCTTTATGGCCTTGACTGGGACCAAGGACAACATCTTCATCCTGATGAAAGATTTCTAACAATGGTTGCCACGGCAATCAAAATTCCTCAAAATTTTTCTGAATATTTAAATCCCAAAAAATCTTTAATGAATCCCTACAATGTCGGCTATAGTTTTTTTGTCTATGGTACTTTCCCACTTTATTTGACTAAAGTGATGGGGGAGATTGTCGGCCTTCGGGATTACAGCAATATTCATTTTGTCGGCCGAATTTTGTCAGCTTTTTTTGATATCGGGGTTGTTTTCGTTCTTTTTAAAATCGGCCAAAAAATTTTTAATGAAAAAATTGGTTTGCTTTCTGCCTTTTTTTATTCAATAATGGTTTTGCCCATCCAGCTTTCCCATTTCTTCGCCGTTGACACTTTTTTAAATTTTTTCATCGTCTTATCATTCTATCTTCTTGTCTTACTAATCACTAATCACTATTCACTAATCACTAGCTCCGCCCTTGGCGGAGCTTTTGGCCTCGCCCTTGCCTGTAAAATCTCTGCTCTGCTATTTCTACCCGTTATTGGTCTTGGATTTTTAATTCTCCTTTTCAAAACCAAAAATTCAAAAATTTTTATCTTTAGTTTGTCATTCTTTATTCTTACTACTTACTTCTTTTTTCGTTTTAATCAACCCCAAGCGTTTGTTACAGGAAACTTTTTTAATTTAAATCCCAACCCCCAATTTGTTAAAAATCTAAAAGAACTAAAATCTTTCGATGACCCCAATACCACTTTCCCTCCAGCTATTCAATGGATTTCCACAAAGCCACTTATTTATCCTCTTAAAAGTCTAGTTTTTTGGGGAGTTGGTCTACCACTTGGGATTACCTGTGTAATAGCCCTCTTTTTTTCTCTTGTCCAACTAATCAACTGCTTTTTAGCTAAAAAAAACAAGAGTAAGAATTTCCTAATTGCTAATTCCCAATTGTTAATTACTTTATGGATCCTCTTTCTCTTTATTTATCAAGGTCTGCAATTTGTTAAAGCAATGCGCTATTTTCTTCAAATCTATCCTTTTTTGGCTCTCCTTTCGGCTAATTTTCTGGATTATGCTTTTAAAAAAAATAAATTATCACCCATTGTTCATAGTTCATTATTCATAATTCTTCTAATCTATCCTGTTTCCTTTCTTTCCATCTATTCCCGCCCAATAACTCGTGTTACTGCTTCAGAATGGATCTATAAAAACATTCCGGAAGGGTCAACGGTTTCCTTTGAAGAATGGGATGACGGCCTTCCTTTAAGTCTTCCCAATTATCCTCCAGTTAACTACAATGTAGAATCTTTTTTTATGTACGATTTTGATACACCTGAAAAATGGCGAAAAATTAACGAGAAGCTGGCAAAAATAGATTATTATTTTATTACTTCAAATCGAGCTTATGGCCCAACTATGAAATTGCCCGAAAGATACCCTCAAACTACCGCCTTTTATCAATCACTTTTTAATAGTTCTGGAAATTTCAAAAAAGTCGCCGAATTTACCTCCTATCCCTGTTTCCCTCCCTTTGGAAATAAATATCTGTTTTGTTTCAACGACGATTCAGCCGATGAATCCTTTACTGTTTATGACCATCCAAAAGTAATGATTTTTAGCAAAAAATGAGCTATAGAAAAAAATATTTTGCTAAAATTTTATCTGCTTATTTAACAGTTTTTCTCTTATTCTCTTTGTTATTCATTCTTTTCTTTCATACGCCATTGTTCTTAGACCAAAAGGTCCTTTTTTACCGGGGGATATTGCTTTTGCTTCCAACCACTTTTGCCATCTTGATTTTTTCATTTTTCCTAAATAAACAATTTTTAAAAGTTTCCTTTGAAACCCTACTTGCTGCTTTTATTATAAGTTTCTCTTTCAATCTAAGCTTTTTTATTATTTTTCCGGTAACTTTCGACCGCTCAGTAACTACCTATTTACTTTCTATCCTTAGAAATAAACCTGCCACCAAAAATTGTCAGGGATTAACAGACAAAACTCTTGAACAATACTTTATTAGCGAATATGTCATAGGGAAGCAGGCAATCCAACGCAGAATCGTCGAACAATCAATCATCAATATGGTTGAGAAAAAAAACAACTGCGTCCAATTAACTACCAAGGGACGAAATTTCTTAAAATTATTGGAAATAATTAAAAAGGTTTATTCTATAGAATAACTTTTGAGTTTTTCCAAAAAGGCTTTAACAATAATCCAGTATCTAATTAAAGCTCATAAATCCAAAAAAGAGTTTGACCACTAAAGCTCTGAAATTGTTTAATAATTCCACCAGGACGAATCATTTTTAGGGTTTCTAACTCACTTTGCCTCGAGGGTAAAAGAATAAAAACAGCTTGTCTTTCTGGTAACCATTCTTTTGTTTCAATTAAGGACAAATTAATGTCTTTGCCAGAAACTCCAGCTAAAAAAGGAAGCGTTGGAACCGCATTGTAATACAAGTAGTCATTTCCCAAAAAGTAGACCGAACGATCATGCAAATTATTTTGCAAATATCTTCCTGCGTAAGTTGCAACTAAGGTATTTCCCCCATGCTTAGGCGTCTGAACTAACTCAAGATTATAAATTTCCCAAAAACAGTTCGCCCCATACAAAAATAAAACAAATCTTATAACTAAAGCTCCTTTCTTTTTTTTAAAAAATGACAAAATCAAATCTACCCCTTCTCCCATAAGAATAGAAACCGTAGGAAGCAAAATCAGGTACCGACTATCCTGGGGAGAGTCAATGATCAAAACACCCCCTAAAATTATTCCCCCAATTAGCCACAACAAAAAAACAAACAATTCTGATTTCTTTTCCCAGATTAATTTCAAAATCCCCAAAACCAACAAATATGAGCCAACAACAGGAAGATAGTGTCCAAAATAATAATGCATCTTAGTGGCTTCAGTTTCTTTTAGAAAAACTAGAAAGGGGTCTAAAACTTGTCGTCTGATAATTTTTCTTATGGGGGTAATCCTTACCTCGTCTTTTAACCAACCTTGCTTAAAGATTGAAACTTGGCTGAACCGAGAATTAAATGCAGCCGGGTTTTTATAGAAATATATTAACATTGGCAAATAAACGATAAGTGAAAATATTATTAAAAAGAAAGCTCCTATAATTATTTTTTTAAAGGACCACTCTCTTCTTGCTAAATACAAAAACGAAGGCAAAGCAACTAAAGGTATAAGCCTTACTGGATGATAAAAATATTGAGAAAAGCCTAAAACAATTCCAGCAAAAATCAAAAAAAATACATTTTTCCTAAAAGACAAAAAAATCAAGTACAAGATTAGTGGTAAAAATGAGGAAACAAGAATAAAATCTGTCCCGGTTCGAAAGAAAAACCAAAAAATTGGCATAATTGACAAAAAAAGAGAAGAAAAAAATCCAACCTCTAACCCAAAAATGTGGGAGCTTAAAAAATAGGTGGACAGAACCGCGATTATTCCTCCAATCACAGAGAAAGATCTCAACCCTAAAATTTTTTGGTCAAATATTTTTAAAAATAATCCTTGTAAAAAGAAGGTCATACCCTGATAAGAACCCCAACCGGTAGTAAAAATCGAGTTTTTGTTCTCCCAGATAGCTAAACCCTCCAGGGCTATTTTTGAGGCATCGCCGTCAACCAAAAAAGGGATTTTATCAAGAAACAAAAACCCGCTAATCGTTAAAAAAACAAAAAGAATCGCCCCTATTGTTATGAATTTTTTCTTTTTAGACATCGAGACATCCCCAAGAATCTTAACTCCAAAAACAACAACAAAAAAAAATAAGACAGAAAGCGAAAGTAAGTAACTTTTAAAGACAAAGCTATGCTCATTAAAATTATTCATTATGAGTGTTCCCATATTTCAATTTCTTAAGAAATTTCCAAATTGCTCTTACTTTTTTATTTTAAATATCAAGTTCATCGAGGTAAGTTCTTTTCCAGAACTATCATTATTGTAATTATCAAAAAAATAAATCAATGAAAGTGTTAATTTAGTAAATATATTCTTACTCCTATCTAGACTAAACCTGCTCATATTAGAAACCAACCCTTTTTCCACAAAATTTTTTCCAATCCCGTAAAGTAAAAAATGGGAAAAAGGAAAACAATAATGGGTTGCTTGCCAGATTTTTTTTACTTTAAATCCGGCCTTTTCTATCTCATTCCTTAATTCTTCTTCATCATAGAGTCTAACATGATCAGCCCAGATGCCAGCTAGCCACCAGATATTTGAGGGAATATGCCAATTAAATGTTCTTTCCAAGACCCAATTTAAAGGATCCCAACAAAAAGGATAATTTCTATTCGGGACTGTCACAATGGCAATTCCGCCCGGTCTTAGGACACGATACATTTCGGAGATGGCTTTTTCATCATCTCGAATATGTTCCAAAACTTCGGAAGCAATAATCCGGTCAAAAGTTTTATTGGCAAAGGGCAAGTTTGTCGCGTCTGCTTTCAATAACTTAACTTTATCGTTTCGAATAAATTTTTTCGCCAAAGAAAGATATCTTTCGTTTAAATCGACGCCAACTACCTCCAACATAGGCCAAATATCAATTAAAGTTTTTAAATAAAATCCCCGGCCACATCCAATTTCTAAAACTTTTTCATTCCCTTTTAAATTAAGATTTTCAAAAATAATCCTTGCCCTTCTGGCAAAAGCCGGATCCGGCTCCCCTTCTAAAATTTTATTAACTTTGGCTAAGTAATCGTTCATATTGATCAAGGGTTTTTTGATAGTCAAAAATCTTTCTTACATTTTTGCTGTTCTTTGTATATATCTCTATGTTGCTCAACACTTTTAAGATTCCTTCTGCCAATGCTTCTGGATTTTTTGGCTCAACAACCTCGCCCATACCAGTCTTTAAAACCGACCACCTCGTGCCGGGAATATTGGTACAAACTGCCGGAACACCGCAAAGCATTGCTTCAACCAAAGATGAAGGAAAACAATCTGTTCTTGATGGTTGAACATAAACATCCAAAGATTTATAAAAAGTGAAAACTTTTTTTTGGTCTTTTATTAGGCCTAAAAGAGTGAGGTTTTTTTTATTCTCCTCTACTAAATTTTTAATTCTCTCCCAAAATTTCTCATATTGAATTTTATAATCCCCGGCAAAAACAAAATGAACTCCGGGATATCTTTTAACCACCAAGGGAATTGTTTTTAACAGATAATCCACCCCTTTTTCTTCCACAAACCGACCTGAAAAACCGATCAGTTTCTTATTCGGTAAAGAATACTTCTTTTTAAATTCCACAATATCTTTATTGGCTACTTTCATAGTTTCATATAACGGTAAAATAATTGCCCACTTCTCTTTAAACTTGTTTAAAAGAGGGGAAAGGTCAGCGTAATCTTTAGTCTGGACAATTATTTTTTCAGACCAACCAATTGCCAGACCGGTTGTCCAATAATAAATTTTTTCAACCAACCGGCAAAAGAATCCGCAGTCTTTTGGTAAAACCAAATCGCCATTGTGAACTAAAAATAGTTTTCTTCCTAAAATTTTGCAAATTATTGCGATTAAAAGCACTTCCTGCAAAGGTAAATAAACAATGACCGCTTCGTTTTCTCTTGCTCTTTTCCACAATTCAAGGGGAAACTTTGGCATAATCACGCTGCGCAAAAATTTAAAGAGGAAAGGAACTCGAAACACTTTAACTTTATTAATCTCCTCGTATGAGGAAAGTTTTTTGTCGTGCTGACTGCATAAAACCTCGACCTGATGGCCTCTTTTAGCCAATCCCTCAGCTAACCTTGCGGCGTATTGGCTTAAACCTGTCCAATGTGGACGATAATAGGTAAGAACAAAAAGAATTTTCATAAAATTATTTTTGAAGATCTCTAATTATTTTTATCTTAGGACTAAAGAAAGAATATCTTTGGTTTTTAGAATAACAAAAAATTTTTCCTATATTTTTTTTTGACAGATAAAGGGAAATTAACTCATCATCATCCACAAAAATCTGAATTCCATTTTTTTTTAAAATTCTTTCTTTAAATAAATGGGGTTGTTCATTTTTTAGGTTAATAAATATCTCTTTGAATATTCCCGTCAACTTCCATTTTTCCAACCATTTTTTAGTTTCTTTTTCCAAAAAAGAATATCTCCCGGAAACTATATAAAGTTCATACTTTGGGTCTTTGGCTAGATTTTTAATAAACTCGATATTTTTTTTAATTGGCGGACGGAATAACCAAAAATGGGATAGTTTGCGAATCCACTGCTCAAATTTAGTAGTCGGAAAACGGTAGTGCAACCCATCTTTTCTGGGACCTCTAAATAGCCACTCAAGGAGTTTTTTGGGAATAAAAGGAGGTTTATCGATAATTACCCCGTCTAAATCAAAAGCAATTCTAATCCTCCTTCGCCCCTCCGATTTGGAGGGCTGCGCATGATTTTGCTGCTGCTCAATTTTTTTGGACATAAAAAATAAACTTTAAATTCTAATTTCTAGGTCAAAAACAAATTTCAATTTCTCAAATTCCAAATTCTTAACATTTAAAAATTTGAATTTGTAATTTCGGATTCCCTAGGTCAAATATACCAAGCCATTGAAATAATCTCAACTAATTCCTAAAATATCCTTATGTTTTCGGATTTGATTGTCATTTTCCAGTGGTGGCTTTATCTTTTGGGGATTGGTCTTATCTTTTTACCCTTAACAAAAAAAATCTTCTCTTCTTTTTTTGACCAGGGTTATCTTTTTTCAAAGGTTTTGGGCATTCTTTTTTCTTCTTATTTAGTTTGGTTTTTAGCAATCTTAAGAATTCTTCCATTTTACCGGGAAACAATTTGGTTGATAATGATCCTGGCTGTGGTGATAAACATCTTGTCGGTTTCCAAGAAACAACCGCAATCCCCACGATTGCCAATTAATAACTCGCCCGCCGGAAAAACAAACCAACAATTAACAATCTTTATTGTGGAAGAATTGATTTTTTTTGCCGCTTTTACCTTTTGGTCATTTGTTCGTAGTTTCCAACCCGATATTGAGGGACTGGAAAAATTTATGGATTATGGATTTATTAATTCTCTATTAAGAAGCAAGTTTTTCCCTCCCGCTGATATGTGGTTTGCCGGAAAATCAATAAACTATTACTACTATGGACATTATGTGGCCGCTTTTTTAACAAAACTAAGCGGGATTCCCTCCGCTATTACCTACAATTTAATGATGGCAACCTTGTTTGCCTTCTGTTTTTCTTTAACCTTTTCGCTGGCCGCCAATTTAATTTATTTTGGAATAAAGAAATTGGATATTAATCGCTGGAAATTGGTTATTTTGGGCGGTCTTATCTCCGCTTTCCTTATCTCCTTTGGGGCTAATCTTCACCCAGCTTATTACAACTTTAAAATGAAAATCTTAAAAAGACCATACTGCAACGGTTCTTTCTTTTATTGGTACCCTGACGCCACCCGTTATATTGGCTATTGTCCTGATGTTGACGACAAAACAATTCATGAATTCCCCTCCTACTCATTTGTTGTCTCCGACCTCCATGGCCATGTTTCTGATATTCCCTTTGTTCTTTTATTTATCGCTCTTTCATTTATTGTTTTTGTAAAACTTAAAGAATCAAAACAAAATTTCACCCTTTCACCCTTTCACTTTTTCACTCTTTCACTCTGCCTTGCGGTTATCTTTATGACCAATCAATGGGATTACCCCATTTACGCAATGTCTCTTGGATTTGTCCTCCTTTTCGCTTTTTACAAGAATACAGAACAAATTGGAAAAACAATCAAAAGTGCCTTTTGGCAAGAGATAATTTTGATCCTTCCTTCCCTTTTTTTTGTTCTTCCTTTTCTTTTTAATTTTGACCAAATTTCCAAAGGAATTGGTTTGGTTTGGAAACACTCCTTACCTCATCAATTATTAATTCTCTGGGGCGTGCCTTGGTTTTTCGGGATAAGTTTTATAATTATCCTTTTTAAAGAAAAAATTAAAACAGGCCTAAAAAAAGAGTCGATAATAAAATGGATCTCTAAAATATTGGGTGTCAAGATTGAAATTAAATCAGAAAAAAAACCCCTAATCACTAATCACCAACCACCAATTACTGATTACTTTGTTCTTATCCTTTTCCTGGTATCAACTATTCTTATAATTATTCCGGAAATTATTTATGTCAAAGATATCTACATTCCTTCTTATCATCGGGCCAATACAATGTTTAAACTTACTTATCAATCTTTCATTATGTTTTCAATTATCACCGGGTACATAATCGTAAGGTTAAAAATCTTTCTAAAAAAGGGGCCGGTAAAAAATTTACTATTTACTATTTACTATTTACTATTTTCTATGCAAATGATTTACCCAATTTATTCTCTTCCGGGTTACTACGGTAAAATGCAAGCGGAAGATTATAAGGGTCTTTATGGCTTGGCTTTCCTCCAAAGACTTTATCCCGATGATTATCAGGCAGTTTTGTGGCTAAATAAAAACATATTTGGACAGCCAGTGATTTTGGAGGCAGCGGGAGATTCTTACACTGACTATGAAAGAATTTCTATGGCTACTGGTTTACCAACAATAGAAGGTTGGTTGGTCCACGAATGGCTTTGGCGGGGATCTTACGACGAACCAGGAAAAAGGGCTTCTGAGGTCCAACAAATTTACGAAACCAGCGATCCTCAAGTTGCCAAACAACTCCTTTTGAAATATTCTGTCCGTTATGTAATTATTGGCAAGATGGAAAAAGACAAATATCCAAACCTAAATGAAGAAAAATTCAATCAATTAGGAAAAATAGTTTTTCAACAAGGGTCAACCAAAATTTATCAGATTCTTTAAATTAGGGCAGAATTTTTGAGATCTCCTTTTGAATCTTTTCCCAATTTCCTTCTTTTGGCAATAAAACCCATTGTCCAGAATAGTGTTTGGCTGGATGATAAAGCAAGCCGTCGACATTGAGCAAAACTTCTTGTTTAATTTCTTGGGGGTTAAAACGCAGAAAACTCAAAATTAATTTTGGATACTCCTCTTTAGTTAAATTGGTAGAAACGTATTGGGAAAAAATATTTATTAATCGGCTAATTTTATTTGGACTTAAAAGAATCTTCCAGTCTAAAAGTTGATTCTTTAAAGATGATAAAAAGATTTGTTGACGAACCGCCCTGGCAGCATCAGTGCCTTCCTCACCTTCCGCATTTCGGGAACGGACATATTTTAAAGCTCTTTCTCCATTCATTTTTTCCCAACCAGCTTCAAAATGAAGATGCTCGTAACGACACTTGAACTCTTTATCGCCACTGCACTCATCATTTTCCTTGCCGGGAATTGGATATTTAAAATCATCAAAAGTCCTTTCTACTTTAATATTTACTCCCCCTAAAATATCAACCACTTTTTTAAACCCTTCAAAATCCAAAACAAAAAAATAATGAACCGGCTGGCCAACAATTTCCTCAACGGCCTTTTTCACCAAAGGAAACCCTCCATAATGATAGGCAGTATTAACCTTCGCCTTAAGACTTTCCAACCAAATATCTCTAGGTATTGAGAGAAAAAGCATCCGGCCAGTATTAATGTTGTAAGAAGAAAAAATTATCGTATCGGTTAAATCTGGAGGTTTATATTCACCACCGCTTATTCCTAAAAATAAAAAATTAATCCGGTTATCTCTCTGCTTAACTGCCGGAAAATCCCTAAAAATTTTATAAACCCTTAAAATGGCTAAGACTAAAAATAATAAAATAACGGCAATTATAATTTTCCTAAAAACGGATTTCTTTTTATCCCCTTTTTCTTCCTGATTTTTTTTAATAGAATTATCTGACATGGACAATATTCTAGCAAATTTGAACGCAGAACAACAGAAGGCGGTTACTTTTGATAAAGGACCCCTAATCATTTTAGCCGGTGCCGGCTCGGGAAAAACTCGAGTTTTAACCCACCGTGCCGCTTGGTTTATTAAGGAAAAAGGGGTCTCCCCGGAAAACATCCTTCTTTTGACCTTTACCAACAAGGCAGCCGGGGAAATGGAAGAAAGAATCAGGCAACTAATTTTAAAATTTCCAAATTCCAAATTACCATTCGCCGGCACTTTTCATTCTTTTTGCGCCAAAATTTTAAGGGTTGAGGGAAAAAACCTGGAAATTCCCCAAAATTATTTGATTTATGATGAAGCAGATCAACTTGAAACTATCAAAGAAGTGTTAAAAAAACTTGATCTTTCAACCAAAGAATTTAATCCATCTTCGGTTTTAAATACTATTTCTGGAGCAAAAAACGAGCTTATTTCAGAATTGGAATATCCCCAATTTAGTCGAGGTTTTTGGCAACAAACAGTAGTAAAAATTTATCTTGAATACCAAAAACTTCTCAAACAAAATGAGGCTTTGGATTTTGATGATTTAATTTTTAAAACTGTCCTTCTGTTCAAAAAATTTCCAGAAATCTTAGGCAAATATCAAAACAAATTTCAGTATATTTTGGTAGACGAGTATCAAGATACCAATACCGCCCAATATGTCCTTACTAAACTCTTGGCTTCTCGTTACAAGAATTTAACGGTTGTTGGCGATATGTCTCAATCGATTTATGGCTGGAGAGGGGCAAATTTTGGAAATGTCTTAAGGCTAAAAGAAGATTTTTCGGAAATCACTGTTTTAAATCTTGAACAAAACTATCGATCAACCAAAAAAATTTTGGAAGTTGCCAATAGCGTTATTTGTCACAACTCCTCTCACCCAATATTAAAACTTTGGACAGAAAATCCTTTGGGAGATAACGTTTTTTTATATGAGGCGACAAGCGAAATTGACGAAGCAGAATTTATATTAAAGGAGATTGAAAATTGTAAATTGAAAATTGAAAATTTATCTTACAAGGATTTTGCCGTTCTCTATCGAACGAATGCCCAATCCCGGGTTTTGGAAGAAGCTTTTTTGGAAGCGGGAATTCCATATGTCTTAGTCGGTGGTACTCGTTTTTATGAAAGAAAGGAAATTAAAGATGTTTTGTCATATCTAAGGCTTTTGGTCAATCCTAAAGATATGATTTCTTTCAAAAGAATAGAAAAATTGGGCAAGGCTCGTTTAGAAAAATTTTTAAAATTTCAACAAAAATTCCTAAGCAAATTAGTTAACCTGAGTACCTTAGATATCTTAGATAAAGTTTTGAAAGAAACGGACTATATGGACCTTTATGATCCTGAAGTTGAAGAAGATTTAGCAAGATTAGAAAATATTAAAGAACTTCGCTCGGTCGCTACTAACTTTCCCAATTTAACCCAATTTTTGGAAAATGTGGCATTGGTGGAACAAGAATATCTGCCAGAGCACCCTTCCGAATCGGACGGTAAAAAGAAGGAAGCGGTTACCTTAATGACTCTTCATGCTGCCAAAGGTTTAGAATTTCCCGTGGTCTTTATTGTTGGTATGGAAGAAGGACTTTTCCCCCATTCTCGAAGCTTGCTTGATAATTTTGAACTTGAAGAAGAAAGAAGGCTTTGTTACGTAGGTATTACCCGGGCAATGAGAAGGCTATATTTAACTTACGCTCGCCGCCGTCTTTATTTTGGCCAAAGAACCCAAAATATGATTTCAAGGTTTATTATTGATATTCCCCAGCATCTGCTCCAACCGATTGGGGAGTATAATAAGATATGAGAAAAATCCGAAATCCGAATATCGAAATCAGAAACTTTTTTAATTTTGAATATTTGATTTTTTATGCTTTGTGCTTCGATTTTCGAATTCAAAACTTATGGTTATTAAAGAAATAAAAGAAAAGGAATTATTTAACCAGTTGGTTAATCATCCTTTACAATCCTGGGAATGGGGAGAATTTAGAAAAAAATTGGGACAAAAAGTTTTCCGATTCGGTGTTTACCAAAAAGATAAATCAAATTACGCCTTCCAGGTTTTCTTTCACAAAATTCCCAAATTGCCATTTACGATAGGTTATCTTCCCAGGGGTCCCCTTCCGGAAAAAGAAACAATTGAATTTCTAAAAAAATTAGGAAAAGAAAACAGAGCTATCTTTATAAAACTAGAGCCAGCTATCACACGCCACGAAAGTGATCGCTTCGCACCTCCGGAAGGCCTTATTCCTGGAAAGGCAATTTTTACCAAATATACCTCAATTATTGATCTTACAATATCTGAAGAAGAAATCCTTGCCAGTTTCAAACCGAAAACTAGGTATAATATCAGATTGGCCCAAAAACACGGAGTCAAAGTTAAAGAAGATAACTCCAGGGAGGCTTTTAATCAATATTTAAAACTTCTTTTTGAAACTACCAAACGTCAGAGATTTTACGCCCATAATGAAAGATTCCACCAAATCCAATGGCAAATTTTACAACCAGCGGGAATTTCTCACCTTCTAACGGCGACTTACAAGAAAAAAATTTTAGCTGCCTTTCTGCTTTTTGTTTTTAAAAACATTTTGTATTATCCCTATGGTGCCTCCTCTCGAGAACACAAAGAGGTCATGGCCCCGACTCTTTTGATGTGGGAAGCAATAAAATTTGGCAAAAAAATGGGTTGTCAAAAATTTGATTTATGGGGAGATTTGCAACCAAACCCGCCCTCAAACCACCCTTACTACGGTTTTCATCGTTTTAAAGAAGGTTTTTCCCCAAAACTAGTAGAATTTATCGGCAGCTATGATTTGGTTATTAATCCAAACCTCTACAAAATTTACAAATTTGCTGATTTTTTACGTTGGAAAATTTTGAGATTAAAGGCAAAAATCCTCTAACTAAAATGGACATTCGTCAGTCTCCCCAATATGTCAAATATATGAAATTAATTGGTTGGGAAACAGTAAAGACAAAAAACGGCCAGATTTTTGTTAAAAAATTTCCCTTAATAGGTTCGGTGATTAAAGTTCAACGGATTAAACCGCCGGTTCCTCTTCTGCAAATTGAAAAGTTGGCAAAAAAACATCGAGCTTGTTTGATAGAAATTGATCAAGAAAAATTAGTAACCAGCGATCGGGAATCAGTAATCAGGAATCAGCGATTAGTAGCTGGCAATTTTAAAAAATATGGTTATAAAATCAACAAAAGACCATATTTTCCCACCAAAACTATTCAAATTGATCTAAACAGAAACGAAGAAGAAATTTTTAATTCTTTTTCTGAAGCCAAAAGGAGGGCAGTCAGAAAAGCAATAAAAAATGGAGTAACTATTAAAGAAGATGATGATTATAAAGAATTTTTATGGCTTAAAAAGAAATCTTTGTTGGAAAAATTTGTTTTACCAATAATGGCGGAAAAAGAAGTCAAAAACTTGTGGCAGGCTTTTTTCCCTAAAAATGCCAAGATAATTTTGGCCTATTTTAAAAACCAACCGGTAGGAGGAATTTTTCTACTTCATTATAATAAAGTGGCTTATTATTGGTTGGCAGCTTCTTGTAAATTAGGGAAAAAGCTTTTTGCTCCCACTTTATTGGTTTGGGAAACTTTAAAAATTGCCAAAAAAATGGGCTGCCAAGTTTTTGATTTTGAAGGAATCTACGATCAAAGATTTCCTGTTAAAAGCTGGCTTGGTTTTACTAAATTTAAACAAGGGTTTGGGGGAAAAGAAATCTTTTACCCTCCTTCTTTAAAAAAGTTTTTATTTCCAGGCCTCACATAACAATTTATAATCACAAAAATCGCACATTTTACCGGGGGTTGGAGAAAAATCACTTTTGGAAATTTCTTCCGCTTTCTGTATTAGCTGTCTTTTGGCTTCTTCCAGTTGCTCTTTGGTTCTGACACTGGTAACTTTTTCTTGATTTTCAAAAAAATAAAAAGAAACTTTTACCTGTTCTGGCTTAGGGGTTTTGTCTAAAATTCCCATATATTGCAATGTTCCGTCGGTAGCGGCTAAAGAATAAATTGTTAATTGCAGATCTTTTTCAATATCCTTTTTTTCCGGGGCTCTACCGGTTTTATAATCGATAACTTCCACAATATCATCCTTCTCATCTAATCTATCAATCTTGCCGCCAATTTTTAATTTTGGGGAAATCTTAACGCTAAAAATTTGTTCTAAGGCTTTTGGTAAAAATTTGGGGCTGTATGATTTTTCAAAAAACCCTACCAAAATTTTTTCCCCTTCCTTTTTCATTCTTTTTTCTTGAGCTTTTGAACTATAACCCAAAGGGCTCCAGTTTTCTTCAAAAATTTTTAACAAATCTTCTTTTGTTGGTTTCTGACCAGCAATTGCCCTTTGATAAAAATCTTTCATTGTTTGATGAATAGTATCCCCGAAAGAAGCAGCCGCAGAAGGAGGAACAGGAATATGTAAAATGTATTTATATTTGTATTGCAAAGGGCAGATATCAAAAGTTTCTATTTGGGAATAGGAGAGATAAGTAATTGAGTTATTAAGTAATTGAGTAATTGAGGGTTTTGTTTCTTCTTTCTTGCCCCAATCCAAAATACTTAGTTGTTGATTATTTTCTTCCCTTAATTGCTTAATTGCTTCTTCCCCTAATGTTTCATACACAAAAGGCGATATTTTCTTTTCTCTTTTCCCTTCTCCATAATAATCGGCTGCCGTTAGATAAAGCCGATCGCGTGCCCTTGTCATCCCCACATAAAATAGCCTTCTTTCTTCTTGTAAATGAAAATCGCCCTCTGGCAATATTTCTTTAATTAATTCCTGGGGAATGGGTATTTGTTCCTTTCTTTCAATTGTTGGAAACCGTTGGGAAACCAGATTGACCAAAAATACAACTGAAAATTCCAGTCCCTTTGCCGAATGAACTGTCAAAATATTAACTGCGTCGTTTTCTGTCCAATCTATATCCGAAGCCAAAGGCGATTCCCCTATCTCCATTGACAAATTTATCCAATCAACAACCGCAAAAACAGAAGCATCTTCATGCTCAACCTCATAAGTTCTCAACTTATCAAAAAATTTAGCAATATTGTTTACCTCTTTCTCTTCGCTTACCGTTTTAAACTCCGTTAATCTTTTTAAAAGTCCGCTATCTTCTAAAAAATAATAAAGAATTTGCCCGGCAGTTTCTCTTTTTAAAAGATTCAAATGCCGGTGAATGATTTCAATTAACTTTTTTATTGTTTCTTTTGTCTTTTGACTGACAAAAATCTTATCTATCGATTCGCAAGCCTCAAATAAAGAAAGATTATTTTTACGAGCAAAATTATTTATTGAAGCCAAATCTCTTCCAGAGATGTCCCAAAAATCCATAGATAAAAGCCGATACATTGCCACCGAATCTTCAAAATTGTATAAAACTTCCAAATAAGCAATTAGGTCTTTAACCTCAGGTTGTCGGAAAAGCATCCCCGGACCCAAAAACTGAAAAGGGATACCATGACGAGATAAAGCACGAACAAAAGGGTCGGCATGATTATTGGCGCGGACGAGTATCGCTATATCTTTGTAATTTAAATTTGCAATTTGCAATTTGCAATTTTCAATCTCTTTAGCTACCGCTTCCGCTTCATTTTCCACCCGATCTGCGTGAATAAATTTTATTGGTATTTCTTCCTCGACCTTTCTTACCGCCACCAATTTTTTATCGATTTTTTCTTTAACTTCTAGCCGATCAGGGTTGTTATTTTGAATCAACTGATAGGCCTTATTCAAAATTTCTTGGGTTGAGCGGTAGTTCTTCGTTAAAACAACAATTTTTGCTTGGGGGATTCTTTGTTTAAACTGAATTACATTAGAAACCGCTGCTCCCCTCCAGCGGTAAATTGCCTGATCATCATCAGCACAAACAGTAATATTTTTTTCCTGACCGGCTAAAAGTAAGGCAAGCTCATTCTGGGCATAGTTTGTATCCTGAAATTCGTCTACCAAGATATACTTAAATCTCTCCTGATATTCTCTCAAGACATTTGGCCTTTCCCGAAAAAGCCTTAAAGTATTAGTAATTAAATCTCCAAAATCCATCACTCCCTCTTTAATTTTTATCTCTTCATAAGTTTTATAAGCTTTTGCCAACTCTAAATATTTTTCTTTTTCCTCTTTTGGAGTTTGGAATTTGCCCGCCTGCCTGACAGACAAAGATTTTGAAATTTTGACCCAATGAAGGTATTCATTGACCGAAATATCTTCGTCTTTTAATCTTGAAAAATGTTGTAGCAGCCCATCAATAAATTTAGTCGGATTCCCCAATGGCCGAAAATAATCCAGCTCAAATTTAAATAAATTTTGGCGTAAAAGCATTATTGCTTCCGCCTCAGTTAATAATTTGTATTTAGGGTCCAACCCAATATGAATTGCCTCATTTCTTAAAACTCGATCACAAAAAGAGTGGAAAGTAGAAATCCACATCTGGGCATAACCCAAAGGAAGAGCCACATCAACTCTTTCTTCCATTTCCCGAGCGGCTTTGTCGGTAAAGGTCAGAGCTAAAATTTCAGAAGGTTTAGCCAACCCAGCAGTAATTAAATATTTTATTCTTTCAGTAATAACAGTGGTCTTCCCTGTTCCTGCCCCGGCGATAATCAAAAGCGGTCCTTTTCCAAAACGAACCGCCTCCAGTTGTTCCTTGTTGAGCTTTTTTTCTTCTTCCAAGGCCATAAAAATTTAAATTTCTAATTGTTTTTGCTCTTCTTGAGCACCACCTAAAGCTTGGGTAGAGGAAATCTTTTGTCCGAGCTGAGTAAAACCACTCATCACATTGCTCATTTGGTTGTAAGCATTTTGAATATGTTTGCCTAAAACCGAAAGATTGTCATCAACTTTTTGATAATCCTTTTGAACTGCACGGATAGCTGCCAAAATCTGTTTTGCCCTTTGTTCTATTTTTTGACCTTCAAAACTCATCAAGATCGCTTTAAGATAAGCATAAAAAGTCATTGGAGAAACCGGTAAAACTCTTTTTTTCCCAGCAAAATCAAAAAGATCAGGATTGTTAACAATTTCATAATAAACTGCCTCGGAAGGAATATACATTAAGGCGTAATCGATTGTTCCTTCCTCGGTTAAAATATATTTTGAGGCAATGCTTTCTATATGATTTTTAACATCTCTAACAAATTCTTTTTCGGCCTCCTTTTTTTCCTCATCAGTTTTAGCTGCTGACATTTTTCTAAAATTCTCCATCGGAAATTTCGAATCAACGGGAATAATCCCAGAGGCAGTTTTAATCGCGGCGTCAACTGTTACTCCGGATTTGAATGAGTACTGGAGGTGAAAAGACTGTTTTGGCAACATCTGGCCTAAAAGTTGGGTTAAAACCTGTTCGCCTATATTTCCCCGAAGTTTTGGAGAGCGCAAAAATTCTTGTAAATCTCTCATTCCTCGACCAATTTCTGACATCTCCCCAATATTTTTTTGGACCTGAGCAATCACTCTTGCCGCATTATCTAACCTCTCATTTATCGCTTTTGACATACTTTGGCTTGCTAGTTGTTGAGATTTAAGCCATTCTTTTAGGGTTTCATCGGGTTTAGTCACCTCAGCAATTTGGGAAAGTTTCTTGTTTATCAAATATCCAACCACGCTAATCGCTCCCAAAATTATTGCCAAGAAAAAATAAACATCTTTACCCATATTTTAATTTTAACACAAAAAGGCTAAAATTTTTTTATGGTCGCCAGGCATCGAAAAAACTTTTTGCCAACTTTTATCATTAACATAATCTTTTGGCTTTCTTGGTTTTATGTTATCTTCAAAATTCCCCCGGATTTTCAACAACAATTAACAATTAGCAATCAGCAATTAACAATTCCTGTCGCTTTTATTTTCTTTTTTCTTACCTTCTCTTTATCCCTTACTCTTACTTTTGCTTTTTTATTCTCCAACACTCGCCGCGGTTTCTTTTTTAGTCTTTTTATTTGCGGAATTTTATTTCTTTGTCTTATTAAACAGGCCCATCTTTTAAATTTAGTTCTTTTAGGGGGAATTCTTGGTTTTCTTGAGATCTATTTTTCAAAAACCCATTGACAAAAGACAATTCTTGATGTTATTGTAATATTAATCCTGCCCGATTCAATTAAATGAAGCGGGTTTTTTGTTAATTAAAATGAGGCTTTCCAAAAAGACTCTTGAAAAAGAAAAAGAAAAAGAAGCTTTTAAAATCTTTTTTCAATTAATAGCCGACATTCGAACACCCCAAGAGGCCGAAGAAATTTTGACCGATTTACTCACAAAAACAGAAATATTAATGTTGGCTAAAAGATTAGCAATTTTAAAGGCTTTAAAAGAAAAGATTAGTTATAATGAAATTAAGAAAAATTTTGAGGTTTCCACAGCAACGATTTCTCAGTTTAAAAATTTGACTAAAAGAAAAGGAATTATCTTTGCCTTAAAAAAGATCGACGCCGACCAGTGGGCGGAAAAGTGGGCCAATAAAATTAAAAAACTCTTTGGTCAAAAATAATCTTCTTTGAATTTGATCCCAGAATAAGATAAAATACGGCTATGGCCAATAAATTCTATATTACCACCACTTTGCCGTATGTTAACGCCGAACCCCATATCGGCTTTGCTTTAGAAATCATTCAAGCGGATGTTTTGGCAAGATACCATCGGCTTCAAGGCAAAGATATCTTCTTTAACACCGGCACTGACGAACATGGCCTAAAAATCTATCGTTGCGCCCTAAACGAGAAAAAAGACCCACAACAATATTGCGATGAATACGCCCAAAAATTCAACAATCTCAAAAGAGCTTTGAATCTAAGTTATAATAACTTCATTAGAACTACCGATAAAAATCACATCGAGGCAGCGGTAGAATTTTGGGAAAGATGCAAAAAGAACGGAGACATTTATAAGGCCAAAAAGAAAATAAAATATTGCGTGGGTTGCGAATTAGAAAAAACGGATTCGGAGTTAAAGGATGGTTGCTGTCCCCTTCACCCCAATACAAAATTAGAGATCCTTGAAGAGGAAAACTATTTTTTCCGATTTTCTAAATACCAGAAACCTCTCTTGAATTTTTATCAAAAAAGGCCAAATTTTGTCATTCCCCAAAATAGATTTAACGAAATTAAAAGTTTTGTTTCCGCCGGGTTGAAGGATTTCAGTATCTCTCGATTAAAAAGCAAATTGCCTTGGGGTATTCCTGTTCCCAACGATCCGGAACATGTAATGTATGTTTGGTTTGATGCTTTAATCAATTATGTCTCTGCGGTCGGCTGGCCAAAGAAAATAAGTGAATTTAATCAATGGTGGCCGGCGATTCAAATCGCTGGAAAAGATAACTTACGTCAGCAATCAGCTATGTGGCAAGCAATGCTTATGTCGGCCGGTCTCCCTTGTTCAAAGCAAATTTTTATTCACGGATTCATTACCTGCGAGGGGCAAAAAATAAGCAAGAGCTTGGGAAATGTAATTAATCCCTTTAATTTGGTGGAAAAATATGGCACCGATTCTGTCCGTTATTACCTTCTTAAGGAAATTCCCGCTTATGAAGATGGAGACTTTTCTCTTGCCCGATTTAAAGAAGTTTACAACGCCGATTTGGCCAATAATTTGGGTAATTTGGTCGCAAGATTAGCAAAGCTTTGCGAAAAATATGGAGAGTTACCTTCTTTTGCCAATAAATTTACTTTTTCCAACACCGTAAAAGAAAAATTGGAAATTTTCCGGTTTAACGACGCCGTTCAGTCTATTCTAAACTCAATTTCTGAGGAAAATAAACGGTTTAATCAAGAAAAACCCTGGAATCTTGGGAACCAAAAGTTGAAAAAATTCTTGGTAGATTCAGTTCAACACCTTTGTCAAATCGCTTTTGATCTACAGCCATTTATTCCCCAATCCGCCGAAAAAATTTTGGACCAATTTTCTCGACCAATAATTAAAACTCAAAAACCTCTTTTCCCCAGACTCGAATAAAAATTTCGAAAAAAAATGAAAATAAAGAATTTCTTTTTAAAACACGACCGAAAGATTCAAAGAATTTTAGAAGTTCTTCCGGGGTTTGTTTCTTGGAATTTGATTCTTTTCCCTATCTGGGGAGGATTTTTGATTCCCACTGCTGTTGCTTACTTTGTTCTTTTATTTGATATTTTTTGGCTTTATAAATCGATTGCCCTCGCTTTTTTTGCTATCCTTGCCCATTTGAGAATAAAGGCTTCTGAAAAAATGAATTGGCTTGAGGAGGTAAAATTGTTTCCCGACTGGAAAAAAATTCAACACTTTATTATTATTCCCTCATATAAAGAACCGCCGTATCTTATTGAAAGGGCTCTCCAAAGCCTGGTCAATCAGGATTTTCCCCAAAAACAATTTAGCGTTATTCTTGCTTTTGAAAAAAGAGAGTTCGGTTGGGAAAAAAAAGCAAAAGAAATTGCAAAAAAATTTCAAGGAAAATTTGGCGATTTAATTATCACTGGTCATCGGCTTGTTAAGGGGGAAACCGCCGGAAAACACTCAAATTCCCGGTGGGCCATTAAACAGGCAAAGAAAAAACTAATTGATTCCCAAAAGTATGATCCCAAATATGTTACAGTAACTTCTTGCGATGTTGACCATGTGTTTCATCCAAAACATTTTTCTTATCTTACTTTCAAGTTTCTTGATTCTCCCCACCGTTGGGAAAGAATTTGGCAAGGAGCAATTGTTTTTTATAATAATTTTTGGAAGCTTCCTGCGCTATCGCGAGTCGCCAACACCTTTGGTTCAATTTGGAACACCGCTTCTCTGGCAAGAACTGACAGACTTATAAATCAACAAAACTATTCCTTATCTTATCTTCTTTTGGAAAAAATTGATTTTTGGGATCCGGAAGTAATTCCTGAAGATTGGCACCTTTTTTTTAAAGCCTTTTTCCAGACTGAAGGAAAGGTGGAAGTAGAACCAATTTATCTTCCAGTATCGGTTGACGCCGCTTTATCCACTGGTTTTTGGAGAACTCTTAAAAATCAATATGAACAATTCAAAAGATGGGCCTGGGGAGTTTCTGATGACCCATATATAATTAAAAATTACTTTTTCTCTTCAAAAATTCCCTTTTGGTCAAAGACAATAAGAACCATTAGGGTAATTGAGGATCATTTTCTTTGGCCCGTTAATTGGTTTATTATTACCGTCGGCATCAATATTCCTTCGCTTTTAAATCCAAACTTTTCCCGGACCGCCCTTGGCTTTAACCTTCCCAGAATTTCTTCTGTCATTCTTTCTTTCTGTTTGTTATTTTTACTTATAATTCTCATTATTGACTCGAAACAAAGACCGCCAAGACCGGAAGGAGTTTCCAAAATAAGGTCGATTCTTCTTCCTTTTGAATTTCTTTTAATGCCCGTGGCCGGCTTTATCTTCACCGCTCTTCCCGGCTTAGACGCCCATACTCGGCTAATGCTTGGCAAATATCTTGAATATCGAGTAACAGAAAAAGTTTAATTGAAAATCTAAAATTTTAAAACTAAAATAGTGGTGATGTGGGCATTTTTTAAAAAAAATTTCTTTCTTGTCTTAATTCTTTTTTTAACTTTTCTTTTGCGGATCCCTTCTCTTTTTGAACCCTACTGGTATGGAGATGAGGGGATTTATTTAACTTTAGGAATGGGGGTTAAAAATGGTTTGATTTTATACAAAGATATTTTTGACAATAAACCACCAATGATTTATCTTTTGGCGGCTTTTGCCGGAAATTTATTTTGGTTACGTTTTTTTCTCCTTTTCTCGGTAATTTTTTCGCTTATTTTATTTGAAAAGTTGACAAAGATATTTCTTTTCAAAAATTCTTTCGGCCAAAAAATTAGCCTTGTTATTTTTTTTCTTTTAATAAACATTCCCCTGATTGAAGGGAATATCGCCAATGCGGAAATATTTCAAATTCTTCCAACCCTGGCAGTTGCCTATCTTTTATTTAGAAACAAGGAGCCGACAGACAAAGAACTATTTTTTGCCGGTTTTTTTTCGTCAATTACTATTCTTTTTAAAATACCCGCAGTTTTAATTTTCTTTTCCTTTATTTTATTTCCTTTATTTTTAATCCTCTTGGGGCAGAAAAATTTATCTAAAATTAAATCTTGGTTATTTTATTTTTTTTCTGGGTTGATTTTGCCCATTATTCCCCTCTTTCTTTATTTTATTTACCACCATTGTTTCCAAGAATTCTTTAAAGCAACTTTTCTTCTAAATTTGGGCTATCTTTCTTCTTGGAAAACCGGTTCTCACCAATTCTCTTTACTTAAAAGCGACCTTCTTCAAAGATTTTTTCTTTTTGGCCTCGTTTTAATTTTTCTTTTCTCTCAAACTAAAAGATTTTCGTCAAAATGGGACTTTTTTCTTCTGGGGTGGTTTTTTTCTAGTTTACTTTCCGCGCTTTTGTCAAATCGTCCCTACGCCCACTATTTAATACAAATTGTTCCCCCTTTTTGTTTCTTGGTTGGCAGATTGATTGACGCCAATAAATTCTCTCGCAGTTTGATTATTTTAGCTATCTTCCTCTTGTCGTTCATTACTATTAAAAATAAATACTGGGTCTATTCTATTTTTCCTTATTACCAAAATTTTTTTAATTTTGTCCAGGGAAAAAAAACAAAAACAGAATACTTTTCTTTTTTTGACAGAAAAGTTCCCTCTATTTATCAAGTCTCCTTATATCTTAAAACCCATACCCGAACAACTGAAAAAATCTTTGTTTGGGCAGACGAACCTTGCATTTATCCTCTTTCTCAGAGACTTCCTTTCCATCGTTTTGTTGTTGCCTATCATATAATTGATTTTAAAAAAACAGGGGAGGTGGAAAAAAAACTTTTTCAAAACCCGCCAGCAGCAATTGTTCTTGAGCGGACCAAAAAAGAATCATTTCCCCAACTGGAAACAATTCTCAACACAAAATACTACCTTGCCCAAAATATAAGTGATTTTGAAATTTACCGTTTGCAAAAATGAAAATAAAAAATTTTCAGCGTCTCAATATCTTTTTAATTCTTTTTTCATTTATTTTAATTGCCATAAAATGGGGAGATCTCCCTAATCGGGTTCCCATTTTTTATAGTCGTCCTTGGGGGGAAGACCAACTGGCTAAAAAGGGCTATCTTTTAATTTTACCTTTTTTGTCTTCAACCTTCCTAGTGTTAAACTTATTTTTAAGCAACTTTTTTGCCAAAAGAAAATTAGAATTTTTTACCCAAACCGCAGCAATTGTTTCAGTCGCTGTCGCTTTTTTTGCGTTAATCTCCCTTTGGAAAATTATTTTTTTAATAACTTAAAATGATAGTCAACCTTTTTTTTCTTCCTTTATTTATCTCCTTTTTGGTCAGTTTTATTTCCACTCCTTTGGCTATTCTTTTGGCCAAGAAAATAAACCTTATGGACAATCCCAAAACTCACAAACTACCCAAAGTTGTCCATCAATATCCTGTGCCGCGAGGAGGAGGAATTCCCATTTTCCTCAGCCTTCTTACTCTTTTGTTTTTCCTTCCCCTAAATAAGCCCTTAAAAGGAATAATTATCGGGGCAACGATCGCTTTGGTCGTTGGTCTTCTTGACGACAAATTTGAAGAAAAAATCAGCCCTTTTATCAGGCTGGTAACTAATTTTTTGGCGGCGGGGGCAGTTGTTGGGGCAGGGATTGGCATCAGTTTTATTACCAATCCTCTTTCTGGAGGAGTAATTCACCTTGACTCTCCCCGTTTAGTTTTAGACTTTTTGGGAAAAACAAGAAACATTTGGGTAGTCGCCGATATTTTTGCCCTTTTTTGGATTTCTTGGTGTATGAATTTTGTTGGTTGGTCAGCTGGAGTTGATGGTCAACTTCCGGGATTTGTTGCCGTTGCGGCTACTATTATCGGAATTTTAAGTTTAAGATTTACCCAAGATATAACCCAGTGGCCGGTAATTGCTTTAGCCGCCACCACCGCTGGTGCTTTTTTGGGTTTTCTTCCCTGGAATTTTTATCCCCAAAAAATTATGCCTGGCTATGGAGGAAAAAGTCTTGCCGGATTTCTTTTGGGAACCTTATCCATCCTTTCAGGCGCCAAACTGGCAACCGCAATCTTGGTCCTAGGCATTCCTTTTACCGACGCTGTATTTTTGATTTTTAAAAGGATTTATGAAGGTAGATTACCTGTTTTTGGGGGTAGAGAACACCTACACCACCGCCTTCTTGATCTTGGTTGGAGTAAAAGAAAAATTGCCCTTTTTTACTGGCTAACAAGCATTGTTTTAGGATTTTTAGCCCTTAATTTGAATAGCCGCCAAAAATTTTATACAATGATAATGTTGCCAATAATTTTATTAATCACAATTTTATGGATTCGCTTTTTATCAACCTCCTTAAAACCGCCAGACCAAGGCAATGGTTAAAAAATTTTATCCTTTACGTTCCTTTGGTCTTTTCTGGCCGACTTTTTGAAGCTAATGACTTTATTTTTGTCAGTCTAGCGGTAATTATTTTTTCGGGTATTGCTTCAAGCATTTATTTTTTAAATGATATTCTTGATATCTCCTCTGATAGAATTCATCCTTTTAAAAAATTGAGGCCAATCGCTTCAGGAAAATTGCCAATCCCGGTTGCTTTTTTCTTCGCTTTTTTGGGAACTATAGTCTGTTTCTTTCTCGCCTCAAGTCTCTCCTTTTTCTTTTTTGTTATCTGCTTTTCTTACTTCATTCTTCAAATTCTTTATTCTCTTTTTTTTAAAAATATCGTCATTTTGGACGTCATCGCAATCGCCGCTGGTTTTATTTTAAGAATTTATGCCGGAGCAATCATCCTTAATTACCATGTTTCTTCTTGGTTTCTTCTTTGTGTTGTTTCTCTTTCGTTGTTCTTGGCGGTTGGCAAAAGACGTGGAGAATTGGCAATACTTTCCTCTCAAAAAGCCCCTTCTTATCGAAAAACCCTTACCCATTATTCAGAAAATCTCCTTGATGGATATTTAGCCATTTTTGGAGCCTCAGCGTGGCTGTCTTGGGCTCTTTTTACCTTTTTTGAATCTCCTCCGATAGTTCTTCACCCAACCATTGTCTATTCCTTCCTTCCTTTAACTATCTCCGGAAGTAGCAAATTTTTAATGTTAACAATTCCTTTGGTAATTTATGGAATCATGCGTTATTTAAGAATAATTTATGAAGGGTCAAGAGCAGAAGCCCCCGAAAGAGTACTTCTTTCTGATAAACCACTTTTGGGAACAGTTATTCTTTGGGGAATAATGATTGTTTTAATTATCTATGGAGCCAGTTAAGGTATTTTTTTAGCATATTGAGAGGAAACCCAACCCTCTTTTCCTTCTTCGTAGGTAATCTTGTACCAATCGGGTTTTTCCTCCAAAAGAGGATATTTTTCTCCAGGATAAACTTTTGCTACTTCAGAATATGAGCGACCCGGACCAGATCTCACTCTTAACCAACCAGTTTCAGTTTGTTGAATTTCAACCGCTGCTCCAGTAATTGAAACGGTTGGTTTTAAAGAAGGTGATATTTTTATGGCGGTTGTTGGTTTTGGGGTTACTAAATTCACTGGTACCGAAACTGTCGGGGTAGGATTAATTTCTGGACCTCCTTCTTTTGCTAGTTTCGAATTAACAATTAGTTTAAAACCCTTAATGGCTTTCGCTTTGAAGTTTCTTTGAAGATATCCGGGAAGGGAAAGATTTATTTGATAATCCCCTTCGCTTATCTTGTCCAAAACTAGTGGGGTAGGACCCCGATTTTCTCCGTTTAATTTAACGGTGGCTCCATCAGGAGAGGTAATTACCGCCAAAGAGGCATTTTTTTTGTCTCCGCTTGGTTCTAGAGTCAGAATGTCTCCTGAGGAAAATTCGTCTGTTTCGGCAAATTCTCGGGTAACAACGGTCAAAACACCACTAATCAATTTTAATTTCCCTTCCCAAGAAGTCAGGGCAGAAGCCGTACTTTCTGGAATTAATTTAACATTTATTTCCCCAGGGTTCATTTGCCGATCAACAAAAGGAGTTTTTCCCACATTCTTGCCATCAATAAAAACCGCCGCTTCAGGGAAGGAATCGATTTGTAAAGCTGCCGGCTTTTTTTTAGGAAGACAGCCTGTTAAAAAAAGGGGGGAAATTAAAAGAAAAAAAAGAACTAATATTTTTCTCATCAGATTAATAATAACACCAAAAAATAAATTGGGCAAGAGGTTTGCTTTTTTCAATTCAAGCTGATATTATATTTTTATGGCCTGGTAGCCAAGAAGTAAGGCAAGTGTCTGCAAAACACTCATGCGCGGGTGCAATTCCCGCCCAGGCCTCCATTTAAAACAAGGGCTTGACTTTTTTGGTTTTTTTGCTATAATAACCTAAACCCTAAATCTTTTTTTTGATTTAGGGTTTTTTGTTGGGCTAAGTCAACCCGTTTGATGATAAAAAATGCACAAAAATTGGAGAGAGAAATTATCCGGTTTTCTTATTTGAAACTTGCAAAACCAACAAGTTCTTTTTTTCGTGGAATTTTTGAGTTCAAAAAAGTCAGGGAAATATTTGGTATCCTGGTTGTAAGTAACTTTTTCCTTGTCAATTTTCTTCCCAATTTTTTTTCCTCAGTTCAAACCTTTTTCGATGTCAATTTAACAAAAATTTCTCCCCAAGAAATCCAAATCAAAACGGAAAAATCATTACAAAAACCTTTAGGAATTTTTCGAATTACTAAAGAGTTTTCTTTCTTCCATCCGGGAATTGATTTGGCAACAGAGGCGGGAACAGCCATTCTGCCAATTATGCCCGGAAAGGTAATAAAAACTGCTCGACAAAGATTTGGTTACGGAAATTATATAATGATTGATCATGGTTCAGGTTATCAATCTTTATATGCCCACCTAGTCAAAATCAACGTAGAAGAAGGTCAACAGGTCCAAAAAGATACCATAATAGGATTTATAGGATCAACAGGACATTCAACCGGCCCTCATTTACATTTGGAAATCTCCTATAACCACCAAAAAATCAATCCCAAAAATCTTTTTGAAGAATATTTTGGGCAAAAACTTGCCAGTTCCCGCTAAATTAAGGCAAAAATTTTACAATTTTCGCCTTTTGAATTAGTTCACTAATCCACGAGTTCAGTCTTGAATTAATCATTTGGTTAGTTAATCTTTCCTTAGCCTCGGCCTCCAATTCTGCCTGAGTTGTTGCCACCATTGTTTTTCTATTTTCTTTGACAAAATTGGCTACTTCTTCGTCAGAAAGGTTAATTTCCCTTTCCAATAATTTTCGGACAAGAATTTGGATTTTAAGTTGGTTTTCAAAATCGGCTTTTTTAATCCCCTGGAGAGACAAAAGAGATTCAAGATCAGTCTGTCCCCCAAGTTGACCTTTTATTTTCTGAATACCCTGATCAACATCTTGGGGAAGAACGGTGACCCCCTTCTTTTTTGCTTCTTGGACAATCAGTTTCTCTACAATTAAATCTTCCAAAACCTGACGTCCGTATTGGGAATAAAGACGATTTGTAAGCTGGAACCTAAATATTGGTTGGCCATTAACTGTTCCTGCTAAAAACTTTCCTTTAAACCGATAGGCAAAAAAGACAATAATCAACAGGATTAGCAACCAAAAAATAATTTTGGAAAAATTTTTTTTCATCAACCGGTTACTCAACAGGAACGGGTTTTTGGTAGTTTTCAAAATTGTCAGCGGCCAAAGGATTAATATTTCTTAAAACTTCCAAAACTTTTATTCTGATATCCGCTGTTTTAACAATTCCATTTTCTGCAACTGTTGGCAGCCAATTTTCAACTTCGGTGGCAATTTCTTCGGCTTCATTTTCGGTTGCCCCTGATTTAAGCAAACCGTTTACAATTTTATTTCTTTCAAAATCCTCAAGCTGACCATTTTTCTTTTGAACCTTAAACATTTCCTTTATTTTTTTCACCTCCTTTAAAATAAACTAAAATATCTTAATATAAGCATACCAAAAGTGGTCGCCAAAAGCGACCACTTTTTTCAAGTCTAAATTTTCAGTTTCAATTTTTTAATATTCCTCCTCCATCCCTCCACCAGGAATTTGGGGGGTAGTTTCCTTCTTTTCGGGTTTATCGGCAATTAAACATTCTGTGGTTAAGACCATCATTGCCACCGAGGCGGCGTTCTGCAAGGCGGTTTTAACCACTTTTGCCGGATCAACTATCCCTGCCTTAATCATATCTACCGGCTCAGCTTTTTCTTCTAACTCCAATCGGGCAACGTCAAATCCCATTCCGCTGGCGGCTACCTCCCTGGCCTTGGCAATCAACCTTCCGGGGTCAAAACCAGAATTGCTCATTAAAGTCATAAACGGTTGCTCTAAAGCATACTTTAGAATTTCTACCCCGATTTTTTCGTCTTCGCTGGCATCTTTTCCGGCGATTTCTTCAACTTTCATCCTCTGGGCAATATCCAAAAGGGTAATTGCCCCTCCGGGAACAATTCCCGCCTCAACCGCCGCTTTTGTTGCTTCAACCGCATCTTTCACCCTTTCTACTTTCTCTTTCATTTCCACTTCTGTGGCTGCCCCAACATTAATTTGCACCACTCCGCCGGAAAGTTTGGCTAACCTTTCTTGAAGTTTTTCTTTATCAAAATCAGAAGTAGTTTCCTTAATTTCGTTTTTAAGTTGGTTAATTCTTGCCTGGATTACCTTAGGATCGCCTTTTCCACCAATTATCCGGCAATTGTCCTTATCGGCCCAAATTTTGTCCGCCCGACCGCAATCTTCAGGCTTAACGCTTTCTAATTTCCTCCCGGTATCTTCGCTAATAAAGGTTCCCCCTGTTAAAATGGCAATGTCCTCAAGCATTTCTTTTCTTCTGTCGCCAAAACCGGGAGCTTTCACCGCCAAAGCGTTAAAAGTGCCCCGGAGTTTATTAACAACTAACGTAGCCAGGGCCTCTCCTTCAATTTCGTCTGCAATAATGACAATGTTTTTAGTTACCTTGACTGCCGCTTCCAAGAAAGGAAGAAGATCGGAAACAGCGGAAATTTTTTTATCGGTAATTAAAATATAAGGATCTTCTACCTCTGCTTCCATTCGTTCGGGAATGGTAACAAAATAAGGAGAGGCAAAACCTTTGTCAAACTCCATTCCCTCCTTTTCTTCTTTAGTTAATCCTAGCCCTTTTCCTTCCTCAACGGTTACCACTCCGTCCTTGCCCACTTTAGCCAAAGCTTCGGCAATCATCTGGCCAATTTCTGAATCAGCAGCGGCAATAGTTGCCACCTGAGCAATTTCTTCCTTGCCTTTAATTGGTTTGGCTAATTTGTCAATTTCGTTATTAACATATTTGACCGCTTTTTCAATCCCTCTTTTAACGACCATTGGGTTTGCGCCGGCGGTAATATTTTTTAAACCTTTTGAGGCAATGGCGTAGGCTAGAATGGTTGAGGTGGTAGTACCGTCTCCGGCATCGTCGTTTGTTTTAGAAGCCGCTTCTTTAATCAATTGCGCCCCCATATTTTTGAAAGGGTCTTCAAGCTCCACCTCTTTGGCAACTGTTACTCCATCGTGAACAACAGTCGGTGCTCCCCATTTTCTGTCTAAGGCCACATTTCTTCCTTTAGGGCCTAAGGTGGTCGCTACCGCTTTATAAACTTCAGCCATGCCGGCTAAAAGTTTTTCTCGAGCATCTTCTTTATAAACTAGAATTTTTGCCATATGTTTTCACCCTCCTTTATTCAACTATTGCTAAAATATCATCAAATTTAATAAATAAAAGTTCTTTCCCTTCAACCTCATATTCATTGCCGCCCCATTTTTTGTAAACCACAATATCACCCACTTTACAAGGAGCAGTCCTTTTTTGACCGGAATCAGTAATTTCCTCTGGTCCAACCGCCAAAACCTTACCCTTTTGGGGCTTTTCTTCATGAGACTCAGGTAAAACAATTCCTGACGGAGTTTTTTTCTCCGCCTCTTCCGGTTCAACTAAAAGATAACCGGCAGCAGGTTTCAAATTCTGTTTCTTCATATTCATCCCTCCTTTTAAAATTTATCACTCTTTAATAACGACTGCTATTTTAAAAGAATTTAAAAGGTCTTGTCAAGAGGCATCTTTATCTAACACTAACACCTCGGGAGTGAAAGTCTATTGACACTTCGGGTTTTTATTTCAAATATTTTTGAAAAAAATCAAGATCCCGATTTACCACCGTCTCCCAATCCCCACTCAATTGATGATTATTTTTTGGATAAGTATAATAAGTTACTTCTTTACCTAAAGATTTAAGTTTGTCGATAAATTCTTCAACCCACTCCTGTTTTATATATTCATCCCAGGTACCCAAATGTACCTGAACTGGAGCGGTAATTTTATCAAAATATTCTGTTATTGAGAATTCTTTTGGGTCATAATCCTTTTTAAATTCTTCAATCCTTTCCGCTACCATTTTGCCATTATCATCCAGTTGGGCTGAATAACTTAAAACCGATTCCGGAAAACTTCTGGTTACTGGCGCCCACAGAGTTGTGGGAATTGGTCGACCGGAAATTTCTAAAACCGACAAAGCAATCTGTCCGCCATTACTATGGCCCCACAAAAAAATATTTTCTGGGTTAGCTTGGGGAAAGGTTTTAATTGAGGCAAGCAAATCCAAAACGGTCACTGGCCGCTGGAAGCGATTAAGCAAAATATCCTTTTCTTCTGGATCAGAACTACCGTACCCTAAAAAATCCGGGGCCAAAGTAATAAATCCATTTTGAGCAAAAAATTCAGCCGGTTTTTTTGTTCCTGTTCCGGTTTTATAAGCCCAAACATCAACATAGCCTCTAATCATCACAATTACTGGCAACTTTCCTTCTTTTTTTGGTAAATTAGCCAACCCGGTTACTTTTTTTCCTTCAGTTTGGAAAGAAAAAAGCCAAGAAGTAAATTTGGGATCATCCTTAAGAATTTTTTCCAGTCTAATTTCGCTTCCCAAAAACTCTCTTTGGGATAAAAAAGGAAATGAATATTTTAAAAGAGGTTTTCCTCTCGGCAAAAAGTGGTCAGTAGAACTTATGGGGGAAACTATTCTTTCCGTTTTCTCACTTTTCAAGATAAGAAGAATAACCAAAATAATCAAAAAAAACAATCCAAAAAAAATTTTTTTGATCACTTTTCTGAAAGGCAAATCAGTTTTCTTGGCTTTTTTATTCAGTCTTCTGATGAAGCCATTTTTTTATTTTTAGCCAGCGGTTTTGAAGAATAATAATCAGCAAAAGAAGAACAACCAACCCTAAAAGGAGGGCCTCTTTCAAACTAACATTTTGGCCGAAAATTTTGCCGGCAGAAACTGAAGTTGGCGAGGCCGATTGTGGCTGAGTCGAACTGCCAATTTCTGGTTCTTTGGTGGGAGAAAGTTCCTTTTTGACCTCGGGGGTAGGAGTAGAAGTAGGTGTATTTGTTGGAGTTGGCGGCACAGGAGTGGAGGTAGCAAGGTTTCTAAATACCGGGGGTATAAAACGAATAAAAACAGTGGGGGTAGGAGTCGGAGTGGGAGTGGAAGTCGGCTGAATTAAAACTTCTCTGGGAATTTTAATAAAATCCAACCCTAAAACCTCTTTTGGCCAAAAAAAGAGCGCGCTTAAAAAAAATATTAAAAGAAGTGCTTTTTTCATTATTAAAATTACTTATAAAATAATCCTAAAAATTAAAAAAGTCAAGTAGGTTTACACCTCAGGAGTGTTATAGATTAATCAAAATTTAAAAACGCCCGAAATTTTTATCATTAAAAATCTGGAAAGCTTTTCGGGAAGCGGCTCTGTATTAAACACAATAGTGGACAAAAAAACTAAAACATTTATAATAATATAATAAAACTAACATTTATTTATCTGTTTAAGGAGGTGAAAAGAAATGATAGGATATGTTGACAATATAGAACAAAAAACTTTGGAAAATGAATTTTTCCGTCAAGTTTTATTTACCGGCAAATTTTGCCAATTGGTGGTAATGACCTTACAACCAAACGAAGATATTGGTATGGAGGTTCACCCAAACGTTGATCAGTTTTTCCGGGTAGAAAAAGGTCAAGGAAAAGTAATTATGAACGGACAAGAAACTCCCATTAGCGACGGCAGCGCAATAATTGTTCCTGCTGGAACCGAACATAATGTCATTAATACTTCTTCTACCGAAACATTGAAACTGTACACTATTTATTCACCGCCAAATCATCCGGAAGGAACAATTCATAAAACCAAAGCCGAAGCAATGGCAGCCGAAGAACACCATTAAAATTAAAAATAGGTCTTTGTTTCTGCCGGACAGCATTGGGCAAAAAATTGATTAAGAAACTTTGTTTCTTTTGTGGTATAATGTCTACTATATAGTTCACTCCCTTTTGATAACTGATAAATAGTTTTTAAGCTTGATTCAGTTTGTCAAAAAGTTGTGAGATTAAAGAAAGGAGGTGACAAACTGAATGGCAAAAAAACTATTTATCGGCGGTCTTTCTTGGGACACCACTGACGACAAACTTTCCCATTTTTTTTCTCAAGCGGGATCGGTCGTTTCTGCTAATGTCGTAACTGACAAGTATTCGGGTAAATCCCGTGGTTTTGGTTTTGTGGAAATGGCAACTGAAGCGGAAGCCGAGGCAGCAAAAAAACTTTCCGGCCAAAATTTAGACGGTCGAACTATTGCTGTCAACGAAGCCAGACCAATTCAACCAAGATCAGGCGGATTTGAAAGACGAAGAGGTGGAAGAGATAATAGAAAAAGATATTAAATTATCTTTAAAATGGGTATTATGGCAATTTTGCTTTAGGAAAATTTTTCCCAAGGCAGGTTAGATTTAGGGATTAAAAAGAAAATTAAAAGTAAAGTTTAAATAATAATTTGTCTCTAAATTTTAGAAGTTGATTATTATTTTATAAAAATTCCATAGATGGGTTTACCGGGTAATTTTTTTCTAAACCCCGCTTTTGCGTTTTTGAAATCTTTATCTTTTTGAAAATTAATCCACGGGTCCATCCAGCAATTACGATAACGAGCTAAATAATGACCAAAGGGGTATTTTCTACTGCGTTTAATAAAAACTATTGTTTTATGCAGAATCTTTTATAATTGAGATCCAAAAAGAGAAAACTCTTTAACCAATAACACCTAACAAACTTTCGCATCCTAAAATCTAGATATACCAATAATTTAGATCGCTCAACAAACGCACAGAGACGACGAATGGGTTTAGAAAATCTCTGTTTTTTTACAGAAAGCAAGTATTAAAAATTAATAAATTAATTATCTATTTAATATTTTTTTATAAAGAAATATTACAACTGTAAAAACTAAATAAAAAACAACAAAAAAGAGGCTAATGTTAAGAAGATAGCTAATTGTTATTCTTAGCAAACCTCTGCCTGCCAAAATGTCAGCATTGGGTCGTTGGCAAAAGAGGCGCCGGTAAAAAATATTTTCTTCGCCCCGTTTTTCAAAGCATTGTCAACACTGTGAGTAAGTCTTTCAACATTTTCTTCTAAATTGTTCCCTTGAACATTTTCCGCTTCAGTTATCCAAATTGGCTTTTCAATCTTATAGTTGGCCAGTAAATTTTTGTAAGCAGTCACATTTAAATCATTGGCACTTAAAGAAGTAGGTTCATTTTTGTCTTGGTTAGGTCCGGAAAGGCAATGAATATTAGCAATATCAAAAACATCGACAATTCTTGGAGTGGCCAAAACTTTTTTCCAATACTCGCTTGCTTCTTTTTGGACACTAGCCGGAGCGGCAATTAGCACCTTGACATTGGCATTAGCTGCTTTAATGGCAGAATAAGATCTTTGCAAAAGTTTAGCATAATTTTCTGGAGTGTCAAGATAAAATACCATTCCAAAATCACTTTTCGGATCTTTAGTTAAATCCGGTTCATTACCAATCTCGTAATATAAAATTGGGGAAAGCAATCCTTTCATATCATCCTTACCATCACCATCATATCTTTCCACTAAAGTCATTAACCATTTTTCATAAACCGCCCAGTTATTTGGATTACATCGATAATAAGGCAACCCCGGCGTCTTAAAATTCCCTTTGCTTCTTGGCAACATTTCGTCGTTAGCAGAAACTTTACATTTATCGCCATATGCCTCCTGGTCCCAATCGGCAAAGGGGAAAATAGTTATAAGAAGATTTAAGCCTCTTTTCTGCGCCTGCATCACCACCTTATCGGTTTCTGAAAAATCGATTGGCGCATTTTCTTCTTTTTGCATTACTCCCCAAACAAAATAGCCAAAATTCGGCCGCAGCCAGGTTGCCCCTGTCTCCTCAATTTTTTCTTGATCTATATTTCCGCGTCCCGGAAAAAACCAAACTTCCCGTCAACAAACAATTTTGTTTCCTTTTCAACAGAAGTATTTTTTAAAACACCTTTGGAAGAAATCAAGAACAGCCCTAAAACAATAATAACCAAAGCCAGAATAAAAATGATCTTTTTCATCCTTCCATTATATGCTTTCCTGGAATTTTATTCACTTATTTTTTATAAACCCAAAAACACGTGGCATCTTCCCCATATTTTATAACGGATATTGATATTTTCTCTTGATCTTTTTCATAATTGTATCCGCCACCAAATGATTTTATCTCCTCGCAGTCTGAATAGTCCTGATGAACTAATTTCCAACCATTACCTCTTAGAAATTGGCAATAATTTTTTACAAAGTCAGCACTTTTTTCAGCAACATAAAAAGCATCTTTACCACATTTATCTTCATCAACAACTGCTCTGGAATAAGAAGGAACATTTACTTTTTCTTCTTTTAGATTTAAATCTTTACTTATTTCTTTCTCAATTTTATTTAAGTTAGTTACCTGCTTTTTTGAAGAAGACTGCCTGCTTAATACAACCAAACCGCCGACTAAAGCTAAAACAACCACGACTATCAAAAGATTTTTATTCATCTTTCTCACCTCCTTTTTTATGGAATTTACTAATTTTAGAATTTTTGAAGAAAAAAATAAACCCCAGAAGAAAATTAAGAAGAATTTTTTATTGTTCTTGTCCCACCTGGCTCCGGCGGTAGGATTCGAACCTACAACCTTATCCTTAACAGGGATCCGCGCTACCGTTGCGCCACGCCGGAATAAATTATTTTTCTATTCCCCCAATTCTTCTCTTCAAATACTTCCTTCCAAAACCTGTTTTTAAGCTCTTCTCCCTTTTAATTGCTTCCTCTCTCGAGAGACAAGCCTCGTAATAAATTAATTCAAGTGGTCTTCTTTCTCTAGTTGCCTCAACTTGACCTTTATTGTGTTGTTCAACTCTCAATCTTAAATCTTCAGACCAACCAATATAAAACCTCCCATCCTTCCTACTTTTTAGCACATATGTATAGTAAAATCTACCCACTTTTTGATCCGCGCTACCTGCCCGCAGTCGCTAAAGCGACAGCTTTTGCAGGCGGGCCGTTGCGCCACGCCGGAATAT
>Ga0315298_1000457_pt1 | contig 78038 bp, 64 predicted proteins | sample WHS_1_MG_FD_203077 | JGI IMG/M metagenome (GOLD analysis project Ga0315298, IMG submission 203077) | Extremophilic microbial mat communities from Washburn Hot Springs, YNP, Wyoming, USA - WHS_1_MG | ecosystem: Environmental > Aquatic > Thermal springs > Hot (42-90C) | place: USA: Wyoming... | reverse complement strand
ATGCGGATGGGTTCGCCAAACGGGCCGTATTCGTACCGGGTGATCACGTCGCCGGTTGTGGCACTGATTAATGCTACAATGTTACCATTGCCGTCATAGCAAACAAAATGAGTCCCAGATGCGGGACTTGATGCAGTGTGTAATGTTACCCATGCTAACCCACCCACGCCACCGGCGCCGTCCATCGTTCTAGAAAGATCCAAACTCCAAACGTAACTGCGCACCAGTGTGTTGTTTGTGGCGTTAATCTCAACTATATGCCGACCAAATAACATTGGGTCACTCACAAATTTCAAGTTCTCTACCACAAACCATGCATTATTCGTCCAAATTGATGTTACTTGCTGTATCCTATAGTAAATCCACTTCAATCCTTCTATAGTTGATACTAGTTCCCTATTAAAGCTTTTTCAGAACAAATAATAAATCTCACTCAGGCATCGGTAAATTTGCATCAGGATGTTCCGCCTTAAACTTCTTAAGCCATTCTGCATTGGCGTCCCATTTAATTGTACCATCAGTCATCAATATATTTATTCCTCGCCAAACGTGGTTACTCATGTACCGATCATACACAAGAGGTCGTTCACAAGATAGCTGCTCAAAATATTCAGGACGCTTTGACCAATCCACAGAAATGTAATGCTTACCGTCAACAACTCCTAAATCAACCTTCCCTTCATTCTGCTCCCATTGTTGCCAATAACCCATAAGAATCTTTCCACAATTGCTTCTTTTTTCATGAAATGAAGCTTCTGCCATCGCCAATCTTATCCGCTCAAGATAACTACAGGTTAAAAAACCAACTATAAATACCGCTATGAATTGAAATACTCTTTTCATTGTTTTCCTGAGTAAAATTCATACCATTCGCCAACAAATGTAATTGGTAATGACCCGAAGCCCTCTTTTAATATAAATGGAATTCGTATTAATTGATCAAAATCGTCACGGAATGTGCCACGAATAACAATCTCCCACTTTCCAAATTTATTTTTACAACAATCAACTTCATAAAACCCTTTTCCCTCCAATAGACCAGAAACCTGTCCTAAATAAAAATGACTAGTAAAATACATAAAGGCATAGAATGTTTTCGATGCGTGATTGAATCTTTTTCGCTCTATGGCCTTACCTTTGGTACATTTCTTATTTCTTGAAGATAACATATTGTATAACAAGAGTGATACATCCTCTCGAACGTATGAGTTTTCCTTTACAGCATCCGTTCTATCCTGGCTTTCTGATTCGAATAATCCAAGATAATCATTATTGTCAATTGAATTGTTAGAAGCAAAGATGTATAGATTGAAACTTCCTTTCTCTTCAATAAGATCCCTACTTAACCACCTTCCCAAGCTTGGACTATACGCCCTGTACTCATACAGCACCAAATCAGTATTATTTTCAGTTCTCTTGGTACTGAATCGGAAAGGATTGAGACTAGCAGCCGGACCGGTGACGCGGATGGTTTCGCCAAAGGGACCATACTCGTAGCGGGCGGTCACGTCACCGGTTGTGGCACTGACTAATGATACAATGTTACCATTGCCGTCATAACATGTAAAATGAGTGCCAGATGCGGGACCAGTTGTAGTGTGTAACGTCACCCATGTAAGGCCACCAACGCCACCGGCGCCATCGAGTGAGCCGCTAAGGTCCAGGCCCCATGCATAGCTCCGCACCAGCGTGTTGTTCGTTGCGTTTAGCTCTACAATGTGCCGGCCAAATAACATTGGATCACTCACATATTTCAAGTTCTCTACCACAAACCAAGCGTTGTTCGTCCAAATTGATGTTACTTGCTGTATCCTACGCCCAAGAGCATCAAATGTCCACTCAATTCTACGCCATGAACTCGAAGGCGTGTCCGGGCGACTCTCAACCTTTATCAGCCGGTTCTCTGCATCCCAAATGTAATGCCATCGCCCATCACTGGTCATGTTCCCATCAAGCTTAAACTAACAGTCTGTTAACAAAAGGCTATCATAAAGAACCTATCATCGAAAACATTGGATTTTTATTATGAGTTTTTACTAAATTGTCTCCTGTCATTTTTGGGTGCCTGTCCAAAATTGTCCGAATTACACAAACCAGGTATGTTGATAAATAATTTATTAAATTGGTTTTGACTCTGGGTAACAATTCGGGAAAATGTTCGATGTTATAACTTGTACAAACAACGGTCTAGAGTCTTAAAACTGAGATAACGAGTGAAGGTTTAAAGAAAAAGCAAAAGAATTACTATGGAAAGAAAACTCATAAGCATAATAATGGGATCTGATTCTGACCTGCCAGTAATGAAACAGGCCGCTGAAATGCTAGATAAATTTGGCATAGGATACGAGATTGATATCCTTTCGGCGCATAGAACACCTGAAAGGCTGTTTGAGTTTGCATCAAATGCACATAAAAGAGGAATCATAGCAGTGATTGCAGGGGCTGGTGGTGCGGCTCATTTGCCGGGAATGGTAGCAGCCATATCGCCATTGCCTGTAATCGGAGTACCGATAAAATCGGCTAACTCAATAGATGGTTGGGATTCTATTCTTTCAATTTTGCAAATGCCCAGCGGCGTGCCAGTAGCCACAGTATCACTTAACGGAGCCAAAAATGCGGGCATTCTTGCTGCACAAATCGCTTCAACCATGGACAGTTCAATTCGAGAAAAAATTATCAAGTACAAACAAGAGCTTAAAGAGGAAGCCATCCTTAAGTCGAAAAAACTAATTCAGTCTGGTTTGATGTCATAACTGAACTTTTGGTTAAGATGATGGGTTAGGTGTGGATTCTGAGAGGAACTGTCCAATGTTTTTGGATAGTGCCTAGTTTTTTTGTATGATATTACACCCCTGGATCTCGGCCGGCCCTGCCGTGAATAATTAATCCAATGCATCAGGTGCCTTTTTCTGAACCGAGATTGGTTCAGGCATTCCATCACACATGTCGCACCTCACCGCTGGGGAGAGATCTAAGCCTATCTGGTAGATGTAGATGTTTAGTTAAAAATTAACTCTCTTGTTATAGGCTTCTTAAAATTTGAAAATTTACTTTGATTCGGTCTTTAATCGTATTCCATGCTACGTTTTGAACCCGTGAAGGTGTGTAGTAAAACTTTGGATAAAATAAATGGAAGTCAGGCTTTCGTCTTTCTTAGCAATGCAAAACCAAGAGATTAAGAGTTTATGGAATTAGTTCTTTTTAACAAAGTTATCTTTTCTGGACATTTATCAGTGCTATTCAGGACCAACTCTTTGTCGGAGTTAGTAGGTTGTCTGGTATTTCTTTTTTCTCTTAGTTTTGCTAATTTTTCGATTATTTCCAGTCTTCGCATAGGAATCCTTTTAAATATAATTTATGCATAATTCGTGCCACCGATTGCAAAGGTGCGTTATTTTTCGCTATTCAATAAAATAGATGGCAATATAACACAGGAAAGATCTAAACATATCGCATTAGGGTTTAAAAAATCTCATAACATTCTCACTTATTCTAAAGTCGGTGATTTATATTCAAGCGTGCATGTATGGTCGCTTCAACTATGTCTTTAAATTAGAATAACGCAAGCAATCATGAATGAGGGGTTAGTTTTGCATTAAAAAATTCCTGAACAGTTGCGATGTTTGAATATCTTGTAAATGTTGGTTAATTATTTGTATTCCAGTCTTGCATGTGAATTTATCTAAATGTGACACAGGCATTCTTATCTGTGGAGAGTGCTATTGTTGAATCCTTTTAATTATATAATTTAGTCTGAACAAATATTACCAATCTGACTGGATGGACGCGTTTCACCGCATCCATAAATTCTAAGGACGGCTTCCACTCTGTCCGTTGGGTCGTTGTGGAACCCGACCATCCAGTAAATGGCTTGAAATCTAGTTGGGGTTGAACCCGACCATCCAGAAATTAAAAATATATTTCGATAAGTATTCGTAACGATTTCGGTAGAAATTTGAAATTTGTTTCCTTGAGTTAAATATTGATTCGAGTATGCTTTTATCATGGGAAAAGCTTTTATTCTGATAATAAGTTTAATAATAAGCCTACCGATTATTGGGGATGAATCAATAAGACAGGGTGCAGGTGGAATATATATAATTCCGGTTCGTGATGATATTATGCCACCCTTAGTTTATTTAATCAGGCGAGGTATCAAAGAGGCAATGGAGGCTAATGCCAAAGTATTGGTGTTAGACATGGATACAAATGGTGGCAGGGTAGATGTTACTGAAGAAGTGATTAAACTTTTGGAACGGTTTAAGGGGCAGACCATAACATATGTGAACAAAAAGGCATTTTCAGCTGGCATGTTCATTGCCGTAGCGACAAAAAAGATTTATATGGCAGAAGGCAGTGTAATAGGCGCAGCGGCCCCAATTATGCTTTTGCCTGGAGTTGGGCCCGAGAAGTTGCCTGATACAGTTGAAGAAAAGATGACTTCAGGGATAAGTGCATTAGTTAGAGCCACAGCTGCGCGCAATGGTCACAATGTTGCAGTAGTGGATGCGATGATAGACAAAAATTCCGAACTAATAATTGACGGCCAAGTAATAAAATCAAAGGGCAGAATATTGACTTTGACAAATCTGGAGGCAGAAAAAAAGTATGGTAATCCACCTACGCCTCTATTTTCATCGGGTACGGTTAATAGTTTGGATGAATTAATAAAACTTGCGGGTTTCGATCCTGCAAGGGCGGTTTACATTCAGCCATTGGGTGCTGAAAAATTTGCATTCTGGATAAATTCAATAAGCGCATTACTTTTAACAATTGGGATCTTGGGACTTTATATTGAATTTAAGACACCTGGGTTTGGACTGCCCGGGATAATTGGAATTACAGCGTTTTTGTTATATTTTTTTGGAGGCTATGTTGCTGGTTTAGCTGGCATCGAATGGGTACTGCTTTTCATTGTGGGGCTTATACTGATAGGTCTTGAGATTCTAGTTTTTCCAGGCACAGCAATTTTAGGCATTTTAGGGTTGGTTTCGATTTTAATATCAGTATTAATGGCAGGAATTGATATTTATCCTGACACGCCGATTGTGCCCAACATAGAAAGCCTTAGTGGCTCAATAAAGCAACTGCTGATTGCATTTGGAAGTGCGATTATAGGCGGTATCCTGTTAAGGAGGTTTTTATCTCATACGAACATTTACCAGCTGATGGTTTCCAAATCTGCCAGTGGAGCTGGTTATGATAATGAGTTAGCTTCGTTGCAACAGAAAGAACTAGGTTTAACTGGTATAGCGATTTCAGACTTACGGCCCGGAGGAAAAGCTCAATTCGGAGACAAAATACTAGATGTAATAACAAATGGTGAATTAATTTCAAAAGGCGCACGAGTAAAGATAATTGGTCATAGTGGGACGAACAGGTTAGTTGAAGAAACCAAACAATAACAAAAGCCCCAGATTTCTTTCTGGGGCTATGGAACCGTAGAATTAATTTAGCAGGTCAATATCAGGTATTAAATAAACTCATTAATGAGATTTTCCAGGTACTCCTGTCTTCCGCTCTTACATGGGGCAGCTTCGCCTTTATTCAGGATGTATTGTTCAAGCGTCTTAAAGTTTGCTTTTCCTGATTCGATTTCAGCACCGATACCACTATCCCAGGAGCTGTATCGTTCTTTAATAAACTGATTGAGTCGGCCGTCTGCTCTGATAGCTGCTGCGATCTTCAGGCCGCGGGCAAAGGCATCCATTCCGCCGATATGGGCATAGAAAAGGTCTATGGGTTCAAAACTTTCACGACGTACTTTAGCATCGAAATTGACACCACCAGTTTTGAAACCACCATATTTTAGGATTGTGAGCATCACCAAAGTAGTCAGGTATATATCAGTAGGGAATTGATCAGTATCCCAACCCAGGAATAAGTCTCCAACATTTGCATCGATAGATCCCAAAGCACCGGCAGCGCCAGCGACTTCAAGTTCGTGTTGCATTGTATGGCCAGCAAGGGTTGCATGGTTAGTTTCAATATTTAATTTGAAATGTTCAAGTAAATCATATTGTCTGAGAAAGTTAAGGCATGCAGCAGCGTCTGAATCATATTGATGTTTTGTGGGCTCCTTGGGTTTAGGTTCGATATAAAATTGGCCTTCAAATCCAATTTCTTTTTTATAATCAACAGCCATGTGCAAGAATTTGGCCAGATGATCCAACTCTCGTTTCATATCAGTATTAAGAAGCGTGGTATAACCTTCTCGGCCACCCCAGAACACAAACCCAGCGCCTCCTAATTCTTTCGTAACTTCCAGCATCTTTTTTACTTGTGCTGCGGCAAAAGCAAACACATCGGCATTGCAACTTGTTGCTGCACCATGGACATAACGTGGATGCGCAAACAGACATGCTGTTCCCCAGAGGAGTTTAATACCGGTGCGCTCCTGTTCCTGCTTGAGGACCTTAACGATAGCATCCAGATTTTTATTTGACTCTTTTAAAGTTTTACCTTCTGGAGCAATGTCGCGATCATGAAATGCATAGAATGGATTCCCGAGCTTTGACATGAATTCAAAAGCAACTCTAACTCGACGTTCAGCATTTTCTAAAGTATTCGACCCGTCATCCCAGGGCCTGATTGCTGTTCCTACTCCAAAAGGATCCGATAATTGATTTCGGAAGGTATGCCAATAAGCAACTGAAAATCTCAGATGCTCTTTCATTGGTTTTCCTTCGACTATTTCATCTGGATTATAATGTTTAAAAGCTAATGGGTTTTTTGAGTTAGGCCCTTCGTAAATAATTCTGGAAATATCTTTAAAAAATTCAGTTGTTTTAACAGCTTTTGCTGGCATAGTTCAAACGATGTTAATTTTTAATCTGCCTTTTGGATGTGGACCCGATCAATTTCACGATCTGCCAAGTCCAACACCTTAACCCAAAAGGAACAGCAAAACTTTAGCAACACACAAAGGCAATGTCCAGATCGATTGTTAATTTTTATTTCATCCGAATTATCTCCGGTCTATGCAAAGTATTGCTCGCTGACCAATACAGTACAAATAGATAAATTTGTGCGTAATCTGAATAAAAAGCCCATGGCGGAGAAAGGCTTTCACTGCATCAAAGAACTGCAAATGCCGACTAAACAAAATTGCAAAAATTTAGGGATGAATTAATGAATTTTCGAGTGATCTTTTTAGTTTTCAATTTTAGGTTAATTCTATTACCATACATTCGATGAAATTACGAAAAGCCAAATTAAGGCGAACGACAAAAGAAACAGACATCTCAGTAAAACTTAATATAGATGGTACTGGAACTGCCAAAATCGATACCAGCATACCATTTTTAAATCATATGTTGGAGCTTTTTGCACGCCATTCTAAAGTCGATTTAGAATTAACTTGTAAGGGAGACATTGAAGTGGATTATCATCATACGACTGAGGATTGCGGACTTGCATTAGGCGCGGCCTTTTTAAAAGCACTAGATAAAAAAATAGGGATATCGCGGTACGGAACTGGATTTTCTGAAGTTAAACCAGCAAAAGTGGAATCATACGTTCCCATGGATGAAACACTTGTCCGATGCGTGCTAGACTTTAGTGGAAGGCCGACGTTGGTTTGGCGAGGTATGGACGATAAAGCGTATAGGTTAGTTTTAAAAAACATCGAACAGTACGACATGTCGACCAGGTTCAGATTTGGCTTAGCAAAGGAATTTTTTAAGGCTTTTGTCAATGAAGCCAAATGCACACTACATATAGAACTACTATATGGTGACGAGCCGCACCATGTAGTTGAAGCAATTTTTAAAGCTTTTGGAAAAGCCGTTGATCAAGCTTGTGCACTTGACCCACGCTTAAAAAATAAGGTACCTTCAACCAAGGGCAAATTGTAAATATCCCTAATAAATATTGAATACTTCCATTCTAAGCACACGTCTAAATATGCAGAATTGGGTAAATTACTCGGAAGCCAGTGATGAAGATCTGGTGGCTATGGCCAGAGAGGGAAATACAAATGCATTCGAAGAACTAGTAGTAAGACACAAAGATAAGTTATATGGTCGAGCCTTTAGCATGCTTAGAAACGAAGAAGAGGCCATTGATGTCACACAAGATGCGTGGATCAAGGCCTGGAAAAGACTGGCTCAATTCCATGGTGATTCGAGCTTTTCAACATGGATAACCAGAATTGTCATTAATCTATGTGTGGATAAGCTAAGAAAACAAAAACGCGAACAGACTGAGTCAATAGAAAAAATTGAAGAAGAATCTGGCGGTGTAGAAAGGTTTATGGAAGTTATATGGCCAAACCCATCTGAAGGTCTTGAAAAAACTGAACTAAGGTCAGTCATTGATAAAGCATTAGCACAGCTGTCTAATTCCCATAGAGCAGTCCTTATAATGCATGAATTTCAAGGTATGCAATATAAGGAAATTGCAAAAGCTATGGGTTGTTCTATTGGCACAGTTATGTCCAGGCTCTTTTATGCCAGACGTAAAATGGCATCATTAATGTCGAAACTTAATAATGAAGAAAACCATGAATTTTAAAGATCAGTTAAAAATACAAGCTTGGATTGATAACGAGCTTGATGAAAAAGAGTCGCTGGCTGTTAAAGCCATGGTCGAAAGCAACAGCGATGCTAAAAAGTTTGCCGAATCTCTGCGTAAATTTAATTCGTTGTTAACTAAAAATGAGCCAGAATATAAGTTTCCAATTTCACAAAGTGAACTCTGGGCAAACATTAAAAAAGAAATCAATCACCCTCAACCGCGTGTATTGCAATTCTATTATTCAAGCCTTCACTGGCTGGAATCCAAGCTCATCCCTGTGGCTATTGCAGCCAGTCTGGTTATAATAGGCGGGGCATATCTTGCTTTAAAGTTTACGCATAATAAATCGACAGTACATTTAGCATCTGAGGAATCTGCCGCACTCAATTTGGGAATAAATGTTTTATCATTTTACGCCCCCAAACAAGAGATGTATGTTGTTTGGGTTGACACAAATGCATACTAATCATAAATTCATGGCTGATTTTTGTTATTTTAAATTAATACTATGCTCAAAACAATGAAGAATTTAGTTTGTTTGCTAATTTATGTATTAATTTTCGGACTGGTTGTAAATCCAACTAATGCATCCGGAGTAGATTCTATAAAAGTTAAAGCACTTTTAGTTTGGGGCACTGATACAGAAGTGCCAAACGCACCAAACCTCAAGCCATTACCTAAGGATTTATCCGAAAAGCTTAAAATGTTTAAATGGAAATATTATTTCCAAGTGTGCGATCCGGATTATCCCTCGAAGGAGCTTCTTATTACAAAGGACAAAGCCGAGACAATTACCCTCAGCAAAAAATGTGAAATTCAGGTAAAATACATAGGAGACTCGACAATAGAGGTTAAATTATTCGGAGAAAAGAAACTTGTATTAATAAAAAAGCAGGCACTACAGGAGGGTGCGCATTTGGTGCTTGCTGGAGAAGATAAAAATGACACTGCATGGTTTGTAATAATCGGAAGACTCAAATAAAGACCACAACATCTTGGATTCCGCATAAAATTAATGAAATTTTTAATTTTTAGCCTTGATAATATCCACTGATTTCATTTAATAATAAGCGAGTCGGAAGACTAAAAATTAAAAAAACCCAAAAAAACATAAAAGTTATGGCTAAACCATTAACCAAATCGCAGATAGCATCGGCAATTGCCGAAAAGATTGGCATAACTAAAAAACAGGCTAATGAAGTTTTGGATTTCATAGCCGAGTTGGCATATAAAAACGCCAAGAACACATTCGTGCTTCCGGGATTGGGTAAATTGGTTGTAGTAAACCGAAAAGCACGTATGGGCCGTAACCCAGTTACTGGTCAACCAATGAAAATACCGGCCAAGAAAGTCCTGAAATTCAGGGTGGCTAAAGCTTGCAAAGACGCGGTATTGGGAACAAAATAAGTACTTAGAACTTAATCCAAAAGGCACTCTGCAATCAGAGTGCCTTTTCTTTTAAATACTAGAAAATGAAAATTGCCGTAGTGGGCTGTGGTGCAGTGGGTAGTTTTTATGGAGCGAAACTATGTCGTGCAGGACAAGAGACATGGTTCTTACTCAGGTCTGATTATGAAGTTGTAAAAAACAATGGAGTCTTCATCAAAAGCGTTAAGGGCGATTTTCATGCATTTCCACGATGCGCAAAAAGTCCTGCAGAAATTGGGGTCTGCGATCTTGTTGTAATAGCATTAAAAACCACGGCTAATGACCGGTTTAAAGATTTACTTCCACCATTGGTTTCATCGCACACTGCAATTTTAACGCTACAAAACGGTCTTGGGAACGAAGAAGCTTTAGCAGAACTGTTTGGTCCAGATAAAATCTATGGAGGATTATGCTTTGTGTGTCTTAATAGAATTGCTCCAGGCACAATAGTACATTCAGCCCACGGGAAAATTATTCTGGGTAAGTATAATTCAAATAGTTCAGAAAATATCTGCTCAATAATTGCTGAAACATTTCGACAAGCTGATATTGAAATTGAAGTTACTGACAACCTTGAAAAAGCGCACTGGGAAAAATTGGTTTGGAATATACCATTTAACGGCCTGGGCGTGGCAGGCATAGCGGGCTTAAAAGCGGTAATAGAAGGCAAATTACCCGGCGACTTTAAAATAGCTCGTCAATGTTTGCCAACAAATGAACTATTAGATAACGATGGTTGGGAAGACCTGGTTAAAGAATTAATGTCCGAAGTCTTAGCCACTGCAAATGCTCTGGGACAGAACCTGGACTCAGCACTTATCAGGGACAATATAAATCGGACCTACTGCATGGGCGCATACAAAGCGTCTACACTTCTAGACTTTGAAAATCACAGGCCTATTGAGCTTGAAAGTTTATTTTTAAAACCTCTTAGTTATGCACAAAGAGTCAATGTCCCAGCCCCAAGACTCCAAGCCATGTGTAATATTTTAATCAAACTGGCTGAGTTAAACACAAAAACACACCAGTAATTTACTGTTGCATAAGATTAAGAAAATGTATTCATTACAGGTGTGACTGTAATAGAGCTGATCAATAAAAGTGCAACTTTCTTACAAGCCAAAGGAATAGATTCCCCAAGGTTACAAAGCGAACTTTTACTAGCACATGTTCTGGGTGTACCGAGGCTGGAACTTTATCTCAGTTTTGACAAGCATGTGCCAACCGATAAAATTGATAAGTTGAGAGATCTCGTTATTCAACGTGCTCAAAAAAAACCATTACAACTGCTTATTGGCTCAGTTTCATTTTACGGTATTGACATTGCTGTTAAAAACGGGGTTTTTATCCCCCGCCCCGAAACCGAGGTCTTAGTTGACGAGACGTGTAAACTTCTAAAACAAGCGGGCTTTTCAAAAAAAGAACGTTGCGACATTTTTGAGTTTGGTATTGGCACTGGCTGTATCTCAATAGCAATAGCAGCTAACTTTATTAATGTCTACGTAACAGGGATAGATATTTCAGAGCTTGCAGTTGAACTAGCAACTTCTAATGCAATCAACACAAAGGTGCATGAACGAACTAAGTTTATTACATCTACCCAATTCAATTATGATAATTACATTGATGCTTTCGATATAATTGTATCAAATCCGCCATACATACCAAAAGACCAAATCCAATTTTTACAATCAGAGGTTAAAAACTATGATCCGATTGAGGCTCTAAACGGAGGCGATGATGGCCTGGATTTCTACAGAAATTTTTCAGTTAACTGGAAACGTATCCTTAAAAAAGATGGTTATGCTCTGATTGAATTCGGTGATATGCAAGAAAACGATGTAAAAAATATTTTTCTAAGCCAAAAATGGAAAATTGAGAAAATAATTCCAGATTTATCTGGAAAACCCAGGGTTTGTGTATTAAAAGCATAGTCATTATTGTTATAAATTTTAATAAGAATTTTCAACTATGGATAGTCTCATAATTAAAGGTGGAACACCTCTTAAAGGGGAGGTTTATATCAGCGGTGCTAAAAATGCAGTGCTGCCTATAATGGCTGCATCATTGTTAACAAAAGAAAAATGCATAATCAAACGCGTGCCAGATTTGAGCGACGTAAGATTCATGGGCAATATCCTGACCTCATTAGGTGCAAAGGTGGAGTTTTGTAACGATTCAGTTTTAATTGAAGCCCAAAAAATTAAAGGCTCTGGCGATTATAATCTTATCCGAAAAATGCGCGGCTCAGTTTGTATTCTAGGTCCGTTGTTAGCCAGACTGCACAAAGCAAGAGTTTCATACCCGGGGGGATGTGTTATTGGGCCAAGACCAATCGACCTACATTTAAAAGGCTTAAGAGCGCTCGGAGCCGAGGTTACTATCCAGGGCGGCTATATCCATGCTCAAGCAAAGCAACTTATAGGTAACGAAATTTTCTTAGGTGGTCGGGCTGGTCCAACAGTCCTGGGTACAGCTAATGTCCTGATGGCTGCAGTCCTGGCCGAAGGAACTACCATTATCGAGAGTTCCGCCTGTGAACCAGAAATAACTGACCTGGCTAACTTTTTAAATCTTATGGGTGCTAAAATAACTGGTATCGGCAGCCCTACTCTCATCGTTACTGGTGTTAAAGAACTCCATGGCGCAGAATATGAAGTCATCCCGGACCGCATCGAAGCTGCAACTTATGCAATCACCGCTGCAGCAACTGATGGAGAAATTATTATCAAAGGATCGAACCCAAACCACTATCATGCTGTACTGGATAAATTAAAAGAGGCTGGTGTCGAGATTATCAGGTCCGGCCAGGATGTAATAGTAAAACGAGGTAATCTTAAACCCGTAGATGTTACAACCATGCCGTACGCTGGATTTCCAACCGATGTCCAGGCCCAGATGATGGCATTACTTACACTTGCGCCCGGTATCAGTATTATCACAGAACGTATTTTTGAGTCTCGGTTCATGCATGTGAGTGAACTTGCACGGTTAGGTGCAGAAATTTCACTAGAAGGCCCAAGTGCAATTGTTAAAGGGGGCAAACCCTTAAGTGGTGCTCCAGTTATGGCTAGTGATCTACGAGCTTCTGCAGCACTTGTCATTGCTGGCCTCGCAGCTTCAGGAACAACCAAAGTAAACCGAATCTACCACATCGATCGGGGTTATGAAAAAATCGACGTAAAGCTTAAAAATCTAGGCGCACGTATCCAAAGAGTAAAAGAGTAATGCGTGTAATACTAAAAATCATATTGCTCATAGGAGCTTTTTGGTTGGCACAACAAATCTGGAACACCTATAAGTCTGTTTCACGACAAGATTCGCCCAGTTCAACACCAGGGACCAGCCAAGCTAATCAATCGAATCTACCAGGTTTGCCTGAGTGCCTCGAATTCTCTTTGGCTACTGCTAAAAGTGAAGGCCCTGTGAGTCTTAAAAAATGGTTACAAATATATAAGGCCCAAATTTCTGACCCTAGATTAGCAGATATCGAGCTTGATTATGCTGTTAGTATCAGTAGACAAAATTATCAGGAAGCATGTGAGATCTTTAAAAAAGTAAAATCTAGAACCCCAACCAATTCTCCAGTTTACCCGCGTGTATTACAACTGTCGCATGTGTTCGAAAATTCTAACTAAAGATCCATATCACTAACATCATAAAATCTCCTTTATCATAACAGATTAACTTTTAAACAAAGTTTTTTAAGCCGAGGTTTAATAATCCCGAATCGTTACGATGTTTGAACATTTTGTAAACTTTGGAGAATTATTTGTATTCCAATCTTTATGTCCCTGACCACCGAGCCCAGTTCTCGTCGCGTGTCAAAGCCAGAATCGGGGAGAAAGGCGGAAGTCCATTTCAAACACCCACAAACACTGCAAAGCAAAGCACAAGGCATCGGTCCATTCCCAACGAAATCCCCATCGGTGAGGCAGCTGGTCTTTGAAATAGCCCAGCAACGGGCGCCAGTTGAACACCAAATGTGTCAAATGTATAATAGTAAATACCAGCGCAAAACTGGCGTGCAGATTAGACCACATCGTTTTTCTCAGACCAAGGAACGCCCAGTCACCCCAATTGTCAATACGTCCGGGAGGAGCCAGTCATAACACGGAACTGCTGGTTACCAGTACTATAAAGGCAAACGAAAAAACCACTGACGCCCAAGCTCGCCATTTAAAATGGTGAATGCTACATTGGACGTCTAATTTTGAAAATTTCCTCAGAAGTATTCAAAACAAATGTAACCTATAGTTTCTTAAAGCTGAGATTCCCTGGGAACAAGAATACTTGATTTTACAAACCGTGAATTTATAAATTCAATCATGAGCACAAATAATGGCTATTCTATGAGCATGAGACGTCGCAGTTTTTTAAAAATTGCAAGTGTATTTTCATTTTCGATGCCAATATTAAATTTACCTGGAGCCTCTGAACTAAAAATGGAACGCCCCCCATGGCACGGTCTTAAAGTTGGAGTTGCATCCTATTCTTTGAGAAAGTTCTCTCTGGATCAAGCCATCCAGATGGTTAAAGTATTAGGATTAAAATACATCACTTTAAAAGATATCCATCTTCCTCTTAATTCATCAAACACAGAGATTGAATCAGCAAAGAAAAAAATTGAGTCTCAAGGACTAAAATTAATGGGTGGAGGTGTAATTTATATAAACGATGGCACGGAACTGGGTGTAACAAAAATTTTCGAATACGCAAAAATGGCAGGTATGCCACTTATTGTAGCGAGTCCTGATCCTGCATGTTTGCCCATGGTAGAAAAACTCGCTAAACAGTTTGATATTTATGTTGCTATACACAATCATGGACCTGGTGATAAAAGGTATCCCTCCCCCATAGATGTATTGAAGCTTATTCAAAAAATGGATAAACACATGGGTATATGCATGGATTTAGGACATACCGTTAGGCTGGGAGAAGATCCAGTAAAAACAATAGACGCTTGTGCTGAACGACTTTACGACTTTCATATAAAAGATATATCTGAAGCAAAACCATCCGGTAAACCGGTAATTATTGGTAGAGGCGTAATAGATATTCCTGCTGTGTTACGGGAGCTAGTTAAAATAAAGTTTGAAGGACATGTTGCCCTTGAATACGAGTTAGATGAAGATAGCCCACTGGTCGGAATGGCGGAATCTATCGGTTATATCCATGGCGTCCTGGATACTATTGATTAATCTTTTTATACAAACTTACCGGGATTTAAAATGCCTTTTGGATCAAGTGCCGACTTAATGCGCCGGTGTAAATCACGGACCTCTGGAGATGTTGCGATATTCCACCATGGTAACCTTGCAAGACCGATGCCATGTTCCCCTGTGATTACTCCCCCAAAAGCAAGGACTTTGCTAAAAAGATTATCGAGCAACTCCTTTATTTGCTTTTGACAATCCGGGTCAGATTCGTCAACCATGATATTAACATGGATATTGCCGTCACCAGCATGACCAAAACAAGCAATTGGAAATCCGTACTTATTTTGTAATTTTGCCGTTAATGCGAAAAGGTCCTCAAGCTTGCTTCGTGGTACAGTGACGTCTTCATTTATCTTTTTAAGCCCGCTACTTTTGAGTGCTGTAGAAAAAACCCTTCTCAGATTCCATATAATTTCACAATTACTTTTTCCGAATGCTTTTTTTACAAAAACTGGTTTCTCGTGCCGGGCAATTTCCTCAAGTTTTATAATATCTAAACGAACGGCTTTTTCCTGACCATCCTGTTCCAGTAAAAGGTGCGCTTTGCAGCCGGAGAGTAATTTGCTTCCGGTGTATTTTTGAGCAGATGCCAGGGTAAATTCATCTGCGATTTCAACAGCACTCGGCAAAATACCCGATGCGAAAATATTTCGAATAGTCCTGGCAGCAGCCTCCATTGATTCAAAACCAATAGATAAACATGCACGAAATGGCGGCAACGGAATAAGTTTCAATACAGCTTCAGTTATAACACCTAGAAGCCCTTCTGACCCGACAAAAATCCTGCTCAGGTCGAATCCCGTTTTGTTTTTATGAGTCCGACTACCTAAACTAAGAATGGTTCCATCAGCAAGGACTACCTTTAATCCAAGTACATAATCCCGAGTTACTCCGTATTTCAGGCATCGTGGACCACCTGCATTCGTTGCTATATTTCCACCAATAAAACTGTCCGCCAGGCTGGCTGGATCGGGTGGATAAAATAAGCCTCGGTGTTCTACTGCTTTTTGAAGTTTTTCAGTTACGACTCCAGCGCCGGTGATGGCTACAAAATCACCGACGTTAATCTCCTTGATTTTATTAAATCGCTCAACAGAGAGTACTATCCCGGCTCTGACTGGAACGCACCCCCCGGCATAACCACAGCCAGCCCCACGAGGTGTCACAGGAATTCCATGTTTGTTTGCAAAGGCCAAAATCTTAGATACCGATACATCCGTAGTTGGTAGTGCTACAGCATCAGGTACTACAGACATTAGCCATTTATCGGTAGAATATTCTTTGCGGATTTTTTCATCAAGAATCAGCTCACCTGGTTTAAGTTGAGCTTTTAATTTCTTAAGCAATTCTTGGTAAGGCTTTTTCATTTAAACTTAACTTATAACAATGTTTAGTATTTTAAATTATCACAGCTAGAATTAACCATCATGAGTATATGTTTCTTTATTTTATGATGACAGTTTTACCGAATTAATAATCTCGCGGGCTTCGTTCTCGTCCTCAGAGTTAACAGCCAACTTAATTCCACCGACTGCCATTGAATAACCGTCCATGCTTAGCGCTGCATCTTCGTTTAAAACGAACACATTTAATCCTGCTGCTTCCAGCACTGACTTAACCAACTGAACGTCTGCGGGACTAAAAGCTGAATACACTGTTACTAATTTACACATTGTCTTAACTATTTATTGTAGGAAGGTATGTCGACGTTATAGTTTTCCATCTGAGCGAAAATAATAACACCTGCACCCGTTTGAATAACATTGGTAACTGTGACATGAACTTGCTGGCCAATGTATGCACTTGCATTCTCCACAACGACCATTGTACCATCATTAAGATATCCTACTCCCTGGCCCGGTTCTTTACCCTCCCTGACAATCTTAATCATAAACATATCACCCGGGATTAAAACCGGTTTCAAAACTTGAGCAAGTTGTCTGATATTTACAAAAGGTACACCCTGCAACTCTGCAATACGCCCCAGATTTACATCATTCGTATAGAGTTTGGCGCCTATGTTTTTAGCTAGATGAATAAGCTTAGTATCAACATCAGGCTCATCATAAAAATCAGCCTCATGAATTTTCACTTCTACATTCCGTGATTTTTGTAGTTTATTCAGCATCTCTAAACCACGCTGGCCACGGGTGCGTTTTACGGGATCATTTGAATCAGCTATTTTATGTAGCTCCTTAAGAACAAATCTTGGAATAACTAATGTGCCATCAACAAAGCCAGCTTCAACTAAATCGTTAATTCTACCATCAATGATGACACTGGTATCTAAGACTATAAGGTTCTGGGGTTTATTTTGAGAGACAAATTTCACAAATGGGATTATCAATGAAAAATCTTCCTTGTTACTCCTGAGAGCTAAGACCATTCCAATATAACCGAAAGATAGGAACAGACCCAATCTAATGAGCCAGCGTGTTGAACTATCAGCAAAGATAAAAAGTTGAGAATTATCGATCAGCCATGCAAAGATTGTTCCCAGTAACAAACCGAATGTTGCAGCCGAGAAAGCCCTGAGGGAAAAACCTTTTAGCATTTCATCGATCGCAATCAAAAGCCAGCCCAACCCAAATCCAATTACCATTCCATAAAAACCTTTTTCAATCATGTCTGGTTGGACCTGGCTAATTGCGTAACCACAACACGTACATAGACTCAGCAATATTATTCTTACAACCCAAAGTGAATACGGCGACATAAAAAACTCTTTTATTATTTTCCAATTAAAGGCTTTGTAGTTTGGCCAACACGTGTTGGCGCCTTCGGTTTATAAAATATTCCATATTTGTTCAGATTGCTACTTAAATTAGATAAGTTCAAAAGTAATTCTTCAAACTGCTTAGACAGAACGGGGTTTTTTATAATTCCACTTAACAACCCATTTCCAACCTCAATTTCATGCAATAATTTTTCTGCAGTGCTAGTAGCTTCAGCTAAGTTTCTTATGGTTGCTGAGACGTCCTGGCTATTTGTCGAAAGTATTCCCTGAAAATTAAGCAATATTTCATTAAACCGCACTGAAGCCATGTTAACATTACTAACAATTGTTGGAATTACCGCGGCGTTAGTTCCGATTAAATCGTTCAAGGACATTAAAATATTTGTAGATTGCTCAGTCAAAATTTTAACATTATGAACAATATTCGTTATATCACGTAACGCACTTTCCGTGAGCAAGATCCTACTAATATTATTTGCTGCATCATTAAAAGCATCAGCGGTTTTACTCAATTTTATCATCAGGTGAGATGCTGTTCTGGCTGCATCTTGCAAATTAAACGGCTCTTTACATATAACAGTATCACCGTTTTGCAAAACCGGGCCAAGGTTATCTTGTGGAACAATAGAGATATACTGGTCACCTAAAAAACCTGCCTGTTCAATAAAAAAAAGCGCATCACTGTGGATCTGATATTTACTAATGATTTTAACTTTAATTATAACCGATTTGTTATCGGGTTCGAGCTCGGTACTTTCCACATAACCGACTGGTACGCCTGCCATTAGAACCGAAGCTTTTGGTTTTATGCCTCCGACATTGATTGTTTTTAAATTTAATTCATAGGTGCGAGTAAAAAAAGTATAGCCTTTTGCAAATTGAATTATAAGACCTGCTAGCATTATTAAACCAATGCTTACAAAAAGCCCGACTTTAAGATTTATATTTTTTTTGCTCATTGTTAACTAATGTCCTCTTTGGTTTCAGATATACCGTTTACAAATTTACGAACTATTGGATCAGACGAACCAAAAAGTTCATCAGCACTTCCTGAAAAATGTATCCGACCATCGTGCATCATAAAAATTCTCTTTCCTAATCGGCGTGCAGTACGCATATCATGAGTAACTGTTATGCTGGTTATTTTCAGTTCTTCCCAAACTTTCATCATTAATTTATCTATACTATCGGCCACTATCGGATCTAACCCAGTGGTAGGTTCATCATAAAGAATAAACTCAGGTTTGTAAACCAATGCCCTGGCTAGCCCTACCCGTTTTTTCATTCCACCAGACAATTCAGATGGCATTTTATCCTGAATACCAGGTAGATCCACCATTTCAAGAGCTTCTGAAACTCGTTTTTTTATCTCATGGACCGGCAATTTCCGTTCTCTGAACAGAACAAATCCGACGTTTTCTTCGACAGTCAAAGAGTCAAACAAAGCTGCACCTTGAAAAACCATTCCAAATCTGCGGCGAACATCCAAAAGCTCGCGTTCAGACAATCGGTTTAAACTTTTGCCGTCAACAATGACCTCTCCAGAATCAGGTCGCATTAATCCAATAATATGTTTGAGCAATACACTTTTACCGCAACCGCTCCTGCCAATAATAGCAATTGATTCGCCTGTGTTTATAGTAAGACTGATACCACGAAGGACTCTGTTTTTGCCAAAATTTTTATACAGATCAGAAACCTGAATCATAACATTTCCACAAGCCTGGTTAAAAACAATGTAAGGAAAAAATTTGTTATAAGAACACTGATACATGAATACACCACAGCCTCTGTCGTTGCTTTGCCTACTCCCTCGGCACCTTCGGTACAGTATAAACCTTTGTAACAACTAACTAAAGAAATAATAACTGCAAAAACAACACTCTTGATCAAGCCTATAACCAGATCAGCCAATTCTGTATATTTGACCATATTTTCATACGAATAAACAGGATCTATTCCCAATAACCCCACGCCTACAACATAACCAGCAATTATCCCTATTCCGATAGACTCGCATGTTAACAACGGCAAAGCGAGGATGGTTGCCACAATCCTTGGACTCACTAAATAATCAATAGGATGTGTGGCTAAAGTACGTAATGCATCTAATTGCTCAGTTACACGCATAGTTCCTATTTCAGCAGCCATTGCCGCCCCAACTCTTCCTGCCACCATCAATGCAGTCAAAACTGGGCCAAGTTCACTGCACATAGACACGGCCACAACAGCCAAAGACGCCGTATCCATTTTCACCTTATGAAATTGAAAATAAGTTTGAGCGCATAAAACCATTCCCGTAAATGCCCCTGTAATCACAACCACACTCTGAGAACCTACACCGATAACATATAGCTGCTTCACAAAATCTGCCCAATGTACCTTCTTGGAAAACAAAGAACGCATGGATTCAATAAACAAAACAGAAACCCGACCAAGTCCATCTAATGATTCAATAATCCATTTAATAAGCAGCCCCATAAAAACACTCGTCAGTTGATCATTATTTATCCAAAAATTACCACTTCATTTGTGCCCTATACAAAACAAATTAGTCTCTGTCCGTATGAAGATTCTACCACCAGAAATTGCCATAGACGCCTGACACAGCTCATCAAAATTATTTCGAGCCAATACCTCAAACTTATCATCTGCCCGAATAACAATTGTCTCAGCTTCATCAGATATGAAATATATTTTACCTTCTGCCCAAACTGGGGAAGCTGAAAAGTGTCCACCCAGCTTGTTCCGCCAAATAACTTTACCTGTTTTTGCGTCTAAACATAGTGCTGTCCCATCATCTTTAACATAGAAAAGAAAAGGGTCTTTATATAAAAATGACGACATCATGGGTACATCTTTTTTATACTCCCAAAGGAGCTGAGGCTTAAACATTCCTTCATCAATGCTCAGTTTAATAGCACGAACAGCCGGATCTCCAAAGCCCGATGCAGCAAAAATCGTCTTATCGCCGATTACTATAGACGGCACGACCCCTTCTCCGGGGTTATTAAATGTCCAAATCAGTTTTCCTGTCTGAATATCAAACCCCTGGACAACATCGCCTGCTCCGGAAACCAGGAAATGTTTTCTATCAACTTCCAGTACGTTTGGAGTTACGTGGGCAATCCTTGACATTCCGCGGGCCGTCTTCCACACCACACTTCCATCCTTCTTGTTTAAAGCGACCACGAAAGCTTTGTCCCATGGCTTTTGCCAACCAATGGTTTTATCTCCGACCTCATTACTACAATCAAAAGGAATTATGACCAAGTCCTCGTACAAAAAAACAGAAACTCCGGGCCCATGCTGACTGTAAAATCTCATATTTCGATTACTCCAAATAATAGAACCATCATAATTTAACGCTGCAATGCTTCCGTCAAATGCAAATACAAAAACATTTGACCCGTCAGTAGCAGGAGTCGGAGTTGCGTAAGAGTTCCTGGATTCTTTTCGAGCTAATGTTTGATCAAAAACTGACTTATTCCACAAAAGCTTACCATTTATCGTATCAACACAAAGCAGTCTGAAATTTCTACCCTGGTCTGTAGCGGTGGTTATAAAAAGCTTATTCCCATAAATAATAGGAGAAGACCAGCCCTCTCCTTCTACTGGTAGTTGCCAAACTATATTTGATGACTTTGACCAATACGTGGGCACGTTCGTTTCAGAACTAATGCCTTGCCTGGTTGGCCCTCTAAACCATGGCCAATTCTCTGCATTAATTAGGAATTGCAACACACAAAGGCCAATCAAACAAAAGAAAAAAGTATAAGCATTTTTATATAGTTTCATAAATCCAGTGGCGAAATATTATTGTGCTTTAGCAGATACGTCCAGACAAATCATCCAATTCAAGTCCCGCAAAACCAATAATCCGTCAGCAAGAGCCATAGGTGCCCATGAGTCAGGCCCCTCCAGAACCTTGGCCTGAGATATTAATTTAAAGTCTGAAGTACTAGCATCAATTAATGACAACAAACCATTATCATTCATTGCAAAAAACATATTTTGCGCAAGCAAAAACGGGCCACTGCCAAACTTCGCACTGGGCCCGCTTGACCAAATTAGTTTACCATTCAAATCCAGGCAAACGAACTGACCATCAGGCCTAACACCAAAAATATGATCTTTCCAAAATATAGGAGTTTGCTGAACCGCCCCAAAAACTGAAGGCTTAAGCCTGAATAATTCCTTTACTTCAAAATTATCACCGGCTTGTTGGAGTTGTATCATCATACTACCGGCATCGTAGCCTCCACTCAAAAAAATCTTACCATCGCCAACATGAATGGGCATCGGAATGTTAGCAATATTTATTTTCCATTTATCTGTCTCCCATAGAATTTTTCCGGAATTAGCATCAACGCCTACTACGCCGCCACTTGCACAATAGACATACATTTTTTTTCCTAGATACTCCATCTTCAGAATCGACGAATGTGTCATTTGCCACATATGCGGATTAGGAGACTTCCACCTAATACTCCCTGTCGAGCAGTCTATTGAAATAATAAGTACATCCCCACCACTGGCTATTATTGCACTGTCTCCATCAATCAGTGGGCATTGCCCAGCATACCAGGGCGGAACTTCAGCATTAAATTCACGGACCAAATCAATATGCCATTTATGTTCGCCAGTCTCAGTGTCCACGCAAAGCACATGACATTTAGGCCCAAGTGAAACGACATATTTTTCCGTAACAGCAGGCACTGTGCGAGACATACCATGGTTTCTTTTCACCTTAACTTTGTAGGCATACCTCCAGATTTCACTTGCGTTTTCTAATGACAAACATCTCAAAACATCTTTCTGATTAGCCTGGTCGTAGTCCAGTAAGAACACCCTACCGTTCCATATGGAAGCGCCGGCAAAACCTTCGCCTACTCTTAACTTCCACAACAGTTTCGGCCCGTTTTCAGGCCATTTTTTTGCCAATGGCGTAGGATCAACAGAAATATTATCACGGTTAGGCCCCCTGAAACAAGGCCATTTGCCTGTTAACTTAGCTGGAGCTCCGTTGGATTTTTCCAAATCTCCAGCCCAAACATTTTCTAACACATTACTTCCCCCCTCTACAATTCTGTCTTCTCCAGGAATGCGCTCTTTCAAAAAAGTAGTTTTGGCAGGGTAAAATAACCAAATAAGGCCAACAATAGCTCCAATTGCTAGTCCGAACTGAATTAAATTTCTCTCTATATCTTTCTTTTCCATTATCAAAACAACTTTACAACATTTAAGCTATTAATGACGTATGTGAAATAGAAAAATTCAGCCGCCAGGCTATCATTTTGCTATACTTTTATCAAAAATTATGTTATTAAAAGAGTCGATATATGAAAATCATTTCGTATTTTGCCTACTTCATTTGGACTATTAGTGTAGTTTACATTACAGCAGTAGCCCAACCACTATCCAGGTCCACGATAGAAGGACCTGATATCTCAACACCAAAATTTGGAAATACAATCAGAAACCTGAGAATTACCCACGTATCTGAAGATAAAACGGAAGTAACATTGACATTTGAATATTCATACGACGGTCTTCACGGACCATCAGCGGTTATTGTCCCGGTTATCGAGAAACAAGGAGAAAGAAAGGCATCATCTTGGTTTGGTTGTGATCCGATAACAGTCCCAAAAGGAGAAGGCACTGTTTCAATAAAAGTCAGGTATTTTAATGATGAACCCAATGTACCAGACGAACTAACAACCGATAAAGTAAGAGTGTTAATTTTAAATAACACCAAAACCGCTATCATTTCAGGAGCGCCTTTCATTAAAAAAATCAACTGGGGCAAAAAAATACAAGAAAATATGCCTTCACTAGAAAAGCCATCTCTGCCTGATTTACAGGAAAAAAAACCGAAAGAATTTTTAAATAAGACAACCAATTTTGATAACATCGCAACTCAAAAAATCGAGACTGCTCACCAAAAACCAGATGTAATATCATCACAATTTCAGTCAGCCCCGAAACCAGTCACAAAACAACTAGAAAAGCCAACAGAGCCCATGCCTACATCTTCAACAAGCCTGAAACAAAAAGAGCCCGCATCAACCATTGAAATCAAACCTTCCACATCAATGCCATCCATTAAAGAGTCGACACCGACTAATCTCGAAACACAGCCAAGAGAGACACAACTTCAAAAACAGACACTACCGTCAGATAATCAAAGTTTTGAGAATCGGACGCAACTTTTGCATGGAGTGACAACACAAAAAACGGAAGAACTCAAAGACAAGACAGCTCAACTACCGCCATCAGAACCTTCAAAAAATGTAGCTCAAAATACAAAGGCTATGGCAGCAGGAAAATCAACGCCAGCTCAAGCGTCGGCAGTTAAACCGGCAGCAACGTATGCACCACAAGTTCAGATACAACAATCCCAAACGCCAGCTGTCACAACGCAAAATAAAAATATACAAACAAAAATAACGAACATCGATGTTGTAAATCGCTCGATTGACCGAAGCCAAATCACTATCGGCGTAGAATATGAATATAAGGACCGTCTATTAAGCCCTGCCTTAGACATAGCTATTTTTTCTAAAGATGCACCTGAATCTGAGAATTATTTTTCATCTATCCCAAGCCCGATTGGCGGCTCAAGAAGGAACTTTTGTTTATTCTCGGTTAAATTTAATCCACCACAAGAAGCAATCAAACAAAACCAGATATTTACAACTGATACTATTTCTATATATTTAACCAGTCCTTCTTTAACAGAGAAACAATTGCTTTTCTCGGGCATATTACTTTTAAGCTGGCGCCAGCCTTCAACTACAATACAAGCTTTACCATCCGTTCGAACCAGTCCTCTCGAAAACTCCATTGCCATTGAAAGATTCGGCCAAAATGCCATGCACTCAGGTTATGCAGTTATCAAATACAAACTTATAAATGATTCCGCAATAATACGAATCAAGCTTAGCGATGTTAAACACCCTGAAACAGCAAGCTACTTTGAGTTTAATGATGTAAAAATAAACAAAGGCTCAGGAATTCAATATGTAGAATTTAATGTTAGAAATCTGCCAACAGTACCTAAAGTATTCCAAGCAAATTTGCTTGAAATTGATCTTATCGACACAAAGGGTAAAATTCTAGCCACATTAACTAAAAATGTGCCAATGGTTTGGGCAAAATCAGAGTGATATCTCACTAATTAACAGGGCACTCCTCTTGACACATAAATGATTAGTCTTATAGTTCATTACGAATGAAAGGTATTTCTTTTGCGAGCGAGCGCATAACCAATGTCACCGATGTCCCCAAAGATCTTAAAGAGTTCAAGCCATGCAATAGAAGTCTCTGGAAAAACTCGAGTTCAAAAAACTGGGATGATTGGGTCTGGCAACTTAAACATAGAATTACTGACCTGTCTCAAATCAGGGACTCGGTCGATTGGCTAAAATTAGAAGAACCTTTCAATGTTAGCATTAGAAATACGCGTCTTAAATTTGCAGTAACGCCTTATTTTTTTTGCTTAATCGACCCCATGAACCCAAACTGCCCCATTAAAAAACAGGTAATTCCAAGCACTCACGAATCAAAATTTTCGCCTCAGGAATTTGATGACCCATGCAATGAGCAAAAATATTCACCTGTTTCAAATTTGGTACATCGCTATCCAGACCGCGTGCTTTTACTTGTAACTAATCAGTGCGCTACTTATTGCAGATTCTGCACCAGATCCCGAATGGTCAGCCATGGACGCCATGTAAATGATCTTTCTTTGCAAATTGAATACATCCGTAAAAATAAAAATATTCGGGATGTCTTAATAAGTGGCGGAGACCCTCTAATTCTAAGTGACACCAGACTCGATCAAATATTAAGTCAAATTAGAAGAATTAAACATGTAGAAATCCTACGGATTGGCACCAGAGTGCCAATTTTTTTACCCCAAAGGATCACTACTAATCTTTGCAATGTTTTAAAAGCATACCATCCAATTTACATCAATGTTCATATTAATCACCCGAACGAACTTACGTTAGAATCAAAACTAGCCCTTGAAAAATTAGCAGATGCAGGTGTACCACTCGGCAGTCAAACAGTTTTGCTAAAAGGCATCAACGATGATCCCCAAATAATGATGGCTCTGGTACATAAGCTATTAATCTGCAGGGTTAAACCATACTATTTATATCATTGCGATTTTGTAAAGGGCTCTTCACATTTTAGATCAAATATTGAAACCGGTATAAATATCATTAATCAACTACGTGGTTTTACCACAGGCTTTGGAGTTCCTGAGTTCGTGATAGATTTTCCCGGTGGCGGCGGTAAGGTTATCATTGGATCAAACAAAAGCCTTATTATTAAAAACAAGACTTTGGAAACAGAAAATTACGAACACAAAAAAGTTTATTGTCCTATTTAGTCCATTAATCCAAAGAATTGGCATAATTCCCAACGATTCCCCTACCCTTACAAGCAAAGGAAATTGGCATTTTTCATAGGAATATTTTGGTTATTTGCCCCTCAAAACCCAAAATATTAAATCTGTGAATTGGGTTATGAAGCTATACCTATTGATTAAAGAAGGTTTTGCAAAGCTTTGTCCAATCGTAAATTCAGATTGAGATCTTATTATCTGATCTTCTAGCCGATAATAACAATTGAAAATAGAAAAAAAATAGATCAACCCTTTTTATCTGTACCAAAAAAACATTAGATTAAACCGCTGCTTAATCAGTCACTTTTACTGCTACGACTGCTTCCGCCTCCTTTTTTACCAAGTCCGGCAGTCAAAACGGTACCCGTAATCACTCCTATCGCAAAAAATGCAAAATACATCAAGGCGGCGGGCTGATTCACAGGCTTCGATAACAAAGGCGGTAACACAAATGCAACATCATTCCGGTTATTCATCCCCATCAAAACCAGTAACAAAAGGATGATGATTAAAAATATCGTTTTTACTAAAAGTTTAGTGTTCATAATAACTCGAATCTTTTTATGAAAATAACTTGATGAAGTCAAGTATTTCATTCAATTTTATTCCATGAGTATTGTAACAAAAAATGGAGATCAGGGCTGGACAAACATTTTGTTCAATCGAAAATTGCCAAAATACCATCCATTGCTTGAGGCTTGCGGGACTATAGATGAATTGAACTCCTTACTGGGCATTGCTAAAGCGACACAAACACAATCGTTTATCAATGAAATCATTAATACCATTCAAAAGGATCTGATAGTACTAATGTCTGAATTAGCTGTTCTGCCAGAGGATTACGAGTCTTTTATTAAGTCTTGTTTAAAAACCATAACCGTCGAACATGTCCAAAAACTAGAAGCCGAAATTTCAAAGATTGAAGATAAAATTAAAATTCAGACTTGGGTTATTCCAGGTGCAAATATCCCATCGTCAATGTTAGACTACGCCCGAACCATCTGCCGGAAAGCCGAACGCAAAGTTAGCCAGCTTAAGGATAGCAACCTGATTACTAATTCTAATATTCTGGTTTACCTAAACCGACTTGGCGATCTGCTTTGGTTATTAGCGCGATCAGCCGAAGCTAATTAACATTTTTTTGATGGCATTTTTTTCGTGTTAATTAAAGTAACCGACGACCCAGTTGCAAAGAATAGCTCATAATAGCCTGATAGTCTCGATATCAATTTTTTCTTGTTTTTTCGCCGTTACTATGTAAGTCTTTATTCATATGGCCTCTCAGAGGCTGTTGTTGGTGGGCCTCAGTAGCTCAATTGGTAGAGCAGCTGACTCTTAATCAGTTGGTTCCAGGTTCGAGTCCTGGCTGGGGCACCAATAAATAAAAACACCTTCAAATTTAACCTCTCAAAATCTTTAAATTTCACACCTATAACTAAAAAGATAAACGGAATCAAAATTCAAAATGGTTCCATAACTACAATAATAATCCTTACCTAAATTCGAAATTCATGCTTGCTTAAGATAATTTCGGAATGCATTCTTTCCCTGAGTATGCTAAAAGATCGAATAAGCCGTAGAAACGCCTTAAAAGGCATCGGATCCACTGTTGGATCACTTTTCTTTTTAGATACATATAAAACATATTCAGAAGAAGCAAACAAAACCACTAATCCCAAAACAAAATTTATCTTTTGTCTAAACACAGGAACTATACGAGGCCAAAAACTTAGTCTCGACAAAGAAGTCGATATAGCAGCAAAAGCTGGCTATAATGCAATAGAACCGTGGGTTGAATCTATCCAGCGGTTTAAAGAATCAGGCGGATCCCTTAAAGATCTAGCGAAAAAGATATCAGATCTTGGTTTGTCTGTTGAAAGTGCTATAGCTTTCCCTGAGTGGATCGTAGACGATGAGAATCGTCGTAGAAAGGGGATAGAAAATCTTAAGTATTCAATGGACCTGGTTTCTCAAATTAGCGGGAAAAGAATAGCTGTACCACCTGCCGGAGCTACAAATATTGAAATACCACTTGACATAGCCGTTGAAAGGTATAAACATGTACTTGAAATATCTGAGGATTTTGGAGTAATCCCGCAGTTAGAATTATGGGGATTCTCAAAAACTATACATCTGCTTGGACAAGCTATGTATGTTGTCATAGAATCCGGTCATAAAAACGCTTGTGTGCTTGCTGATGTCTTCCATATGTACAAAGGAGGATCTAATTTCAATGGCTTAGCTTTTTGCGGAGGATCAGCAATACAAGTGTTCCATATGAATGATTATCCCAGTACACCTCCACGCCAAGAAATAAACGATAGCTTCAGAGTTATGCCCGGCGATGGCGTCGCCCCACTCACGCAGATATTACAATGCTTAAATAACATCGGTGGCATAAAAGTCCTATCACTTGAACTCTTCAATCAAGAATATTGGAAAATGGATCCATTAGAAACAGCTAAGATTGGTCTATCTAAAATGCGAAATGTCGTTGCTACTGTCATTTCAAACTGATCAAAAAAAACATCGAAAACGTCCAGCTCATGCGCGCAAATTTCTAAAAAATTCACACATCATGCTTTTAAAAAATATCAGGAGCATTGCTAAATTGGCACTCAGGGTACAAACAAGAGAATCTATGTAATAGGAATAGCATTTAGAGAGGCGGCTAGCCATCAACGATTTATTCGGATTAAAATTTTGTTATTCTCTAATATTTGTCCACGCAACCCGCTAAACCCTGTCGGCTTAGCAGCCCAACATATGATATTATGCTTCAAGAAGTCTTTCAGAAACACGAATGAAAGCCCAAAATTTTTCAAGATCTTTTCATTAAGGCTCGTATCAATGCAATTTAACCTTTAAACAATTCTTCAAAACCATTCATATAAAATTTTAACAAAATTTTTATTTTGATATTGAATTACTTAAAATTCTTAATGAATATAAAAAGGCAAATAAAATTACTGGTTATGAAAATACAAATAACGTCGTTGATAATAATGGGCTTGTTGCTGGCAGCAAATACTGAATCTGCTAGCGATAATACAAAGTCCACTAAAACAAAAATAACCGAAACAAGTGTTTCAAAATCAATATTCGGCCAGATGCCTGATGGCAGGCAGGTATACCAATACACATTGGTTAACACCAATGGCATGATTGTGAAATTAATAAATTATGGAGCAACTGTAACAGAACTCCATGTACCTGACAAAAAAGGTAATTTTGCCGATGTCGTTCTGGGCTTTGATAACCTGGAACAATATCTTGGACAGCACCCATACTTTGGGGCAACTGTCGGTAGAGTCGCAAATCGGATAGCAAAAGGAAAATTTACTTTGGATGGGAAAACATACACCCTGGCAACGAATGATGGTCCAAACCATCTTCATGGTGGCATCAAAGGATTCAACAGGGTCCTATGGGACTCAGAACCGATTGTTGGACCGGGCCTTGCTGCTGTCAAGTTTACATATCTCAGTCCAGATGGGGAAGAAGGTTACCCGGGGAATCTGTCAGTCACAGTAGTATATATGCTTACTGACCAAAACGAGCTCAAGATCGAATATTTTGCAACTACTGATAAACCTACAATTGTTAATCTAACTCATCATGGCTACTTTAACCTTGCTGGTAAAGGCGATATTCTTGGCCACGAAATCATGATTGCTGCTGATAATTACACACCGGTTGATGAAACTCTAATACCAACAGGTGAAATTAAACCTGTTAAAAATACACCTATGGATTTCACCAAACCTATGACCATAGGATCCAGAATAGATCAGCTCAAAGGTAATCCTGGTGGCTATGATCATAACTATGTCTTAAATAGCGGTGGAAAAAACCTGACATTAGCTGTGCGCGTCAAAGAACCTAAATCTGGACGTGTAATGGAACTCTATACCACAGAGCCTGGCATACAGTTCTATACAGGAAATTTCTTAGATGGTTCAATCAAAGGAAAATATAATACCGTGTATAAAAAACATGCTGGATTCTGCGTTGAGGCTGACCATTTCCCGGATTCAGCCAATAAAACCAATTTCCCATCGATAGTCCTCAGACCAGGTCAGACGTACCACCAACTTACAGTTCATAAGTTTTTAACCGAATAAAGATCCTAACCGCTACATAGTCGAAAACACGATTATACAGCCGAACGGCACGGCAATCGTCTGCCGTTCGGTTTTTGTTCGATTTACATGAACCTAACATTCAATTCTATAAGTAATCTTTTTAAACACTTAAATCCGGGGTTTCGAAGATTTTTATACTATGTGTTGTTAGGCTGTTTCCCATTTTTACCTTTCACATCAAGCCAGGCACTACAATTTGACACCTTTGGCGACGGATTTTGGAGCATCGTAAATAAATATGACGCGAGAGAATTAGTCGTTGGCACAACCGGTGCTAAATTAGCAACTGAAGCAAGCGCCGAAAATGAAAAACAATTCCAGGTCTTGCTTAATTTAGAAAATAATACGTACCGTATCCGACAAAGATCTAGCTGGTTGTGTATAGGCTCCCAAAGTACCGTTGTTACACAAGGTTCAACAATCGTCCTTCAATCCTCTTACACTGGGACACCTTTACAACAATGGCGCATTATCGACATCGGCTCCGGATACTATCGAATTCTTTTGGCAACTAACAATCTTGCCCTTCAAACAGATGGTACCACTAACGGTAAAGTTTTCCTTGCTATACCAACATCCGATCCGCGCCAGCAATGGAAGTTTGTGTATAAAACGCATTATCCAAAAAAGGGCCTCGCGGGTTGGGAATCTAACCTTTATCGGTTTCGAGTAAGCTGGTTTTACAACTGGGACCGCAACCCTAGGATAAGTCCACCAGCATCTATTGCGTTCGCTCCAATGCAGTGGGGACAATGGTGGCCCGATCTTAACACGCTTCAACAATCATACGCAGCATGGCATAAAAGTGCTAAGCCTGTATTCCTGTTGGGTTTCAATGAACCAGACCACTCTGACCAGGCAAACATGGATGTCAATACCGCTATCTCAATATGGCCTAAACTTCAAGCTATGGATGTACCCCTGGTAAGTCCTGCTTGCGCTAATAGTTTTGGTGGCTGGCTGGCTGAGTTTTATAACCAAATCGATAAACTTGGCTACCGAGTCGATTATACTGCAGTACATTGGTATGCTAACCCGGACGCTAACGGACTAATCAACTATCTCCAAAATATTTACAATTCCTGGAAACGTCCAATCTGGCTCACCGAATTTTCTACTGTAGATTGGAGCGGTAATGCCACCTGGACAGAAGAAGACAATTATAGATTTCTTGCCGAATTTCTGTGGCGCGCCGAAGACCTTACATGGTTAAAAAGATATTCAATCTTCCCTTTTAGTGGCAAACCCTCGACGAACCCATGGGACCGCATAGGCCAACGGGGTAATGTTTTTAAAGAAGACAATTACACATTCACTCCTTTCGGAGAACTATATGCTTCATGGGATGGAGATCGGTCTCCTCAAGAACGAACACCATACTTCATCCAGAACAAAGCAACTTCACATCGCTTAGGCTCGGTTACCAACAGCAGCTTGCCTATTGCATTGTCAATCCGATCCAATTCCGCCATATCCCAATGGGCCTTTAAGCCAGCTACAACAAAAGGACGATGGTTTATCGTATCAATGAATGACGGTCGCCGACTGATTTATAGTAATAATTCTCTAAGACTAGCGCCTCCGGGCACAATCGGTGCACCATTGGAATGGTCCTTCAATGGCCCAGATGCAAATGGATATTACTTTATTGAGCATCCAGCAAGTGGTCGCACCCTACGAATGGACCGCCAAAACAATTCAGAAGGTGCCCCTATAAGAATTAGTTTTTCTATGGAACCATCAGGAAATCCATCAGATAACACCAGATGGCGATTCATCAAACCTTACAATCCATCTCGATTGGGCCTTTATACTGGTCCAGTACTATCAATACCCAATTACGACGGGATCAATCTTAGCTTTTCTGTTGAAGCCTCTCCTTACCTGGTTTATTACCTGGATTATAAACCATCCCTCTCTAGCACATCATGGACCACAGTCGCAAGTGGTTATGTTAACACGATCACAAATCTAACACTAATTCACCAACCCATTGGTAATAACACAGGCTTTTATAGAATTAGAGTGGATTGGTAATTTTCCTTAAAAATCAAACTATGGAAACACACTATATCTAAACTTTTATCTATTTTTCATAAATCACTTTCGAATCTTATTTTGTGAAGAGTACATTTTTCCACAAGAATGGCTGTTCAAAATAAATAACTGCCTCGCTCCGCTCGTTTCAACAGACTGCTCTCTGAATTAAAATTTCAATCTCATAGATGTTTTACATGCAACGTTTATTTTACAAGCCTGAAAAATCTTGAATTGCCACTGGGCTCAATAATCACCTTCCAAAAATCACCATCATCATATTTTTGGTCAGAGCTTGGAGTCCAGATACCACTATCAAGATTGGAAGTAAAATATAGTACGAACCCCGTATCGGTTACTTTTTCCCAACGCAAGACAACCTTGCCATATTGATTTTTGTCTATAATAACCCGAGGTTTTTGTTCATATAAATCGATAACTTGTTTACTAACGAAGGCACCTAAATTTGTTGACACAATTGGTAAATCAAAATTTTTAGGTTCAGATCCATTAGGAAGTTTCCATGCTACACTAAGGCAATCGTTACCGTTAGTGCTGACTGCTATGGCTTCAAAATAATACATCCTCCCTGCATCCAAAAATATTTCTTTGGATTTACGCTGAAGAAATGGACTTGAAGTGCCAGGTTTTATTATTGGATTTTGGGCGGTCTCGCCTTCCCAATTCCGGTTGCAATTCCAGTCAGGTTCCTCGACAATTGGTGTTAGACCAATATTTGTGTACGAATCATCACTACTTAGCCACAATTGTCCGCGCCCGCTAGAAGATAAATAAAAAATGTAATTCCCTGAAACCGGAGGAATAACAAAGCCGTAAATCCGCTGTCCAAACGAAACTCCAGAAAATGAATTGGTTGGCGCCTCCAGCAGGGATAACAATTCAACCTTATCCGGAATATGCTGGCTATACTTTAAGTTATTAGTAAATGAATTTATATCAACAATACCAGCATCTTTGTAAACTTCTCTAACAACAAACCCTTTCATGAATGAAGCAGTTGCAAATTCCATCTGAAATCCAGAATCGATTTCGTTGCCTGCCTTGTCTTTAATCCCATAAAAGTAAATGTTATATAACTGGTTTGTTTGCTGGGGAGTAGTATAGATTGTCAGATTTGATTTTGTGGAATCCAGTGACACAGAAATTACAGCCACCCCTCCATCTATAATATAATTATAAATATTGGTGGCACTTGAGTAATCGAGTTTATCGGAGAAACGAACTTTAACCCTATCCAATGTTGGTTCACCGTATACACTCAATATCTTTGGCGGTGTTTTGTCTTCAGTAACATACAGGGTAACGATCTTACTTTTTGCTGCATAGACCAGGTTAGAAACCATTAAATAATATTTACTTCCATTATTGGTTAACCCTACAGGGTCTAGCCTTAATTCAAGGGAATTCTGTCCAAACAAAGGTTTGTCATTTTCAAACCACTGTGCCCAAGTATAACTTGGCCAACCATCAGTCTTTGCCGAAAAAACGACCGTTTCGCCCTCTTCAATTTTAATGTCAGAAAGATTGTCTACTATCGATAAAGGTCCCGTTAAACGATCGAACGTTGAAAGATATTGGCCTGGGATAGCTTTATTGCCTGAGGTTACATTTGTTGAACCAGGAATTAGCCATGTAACTGATAAATGTGAGTTGATATCCCTGGATAAATAAATGGCTTCAATGTAATATTTTTTACCTGATTGAAGCTTAATAGGTGCTGAGATTTGGCTTTCTTCAGCTAAATAATCGGCCGGAGCAGTCCCATTAGAAACCGAGCAAATCTTCTTTTTATTCCAGCTCTTATCATCACTACTCAGATATAAAATGCTCTGGCCATCAGATGCAATACCAAACACGTAATTACCAGTTATAGGTACAAATAAATATCCGCACACCAGAGCGCCAAAACTGCTTAATGTATTGGTTTCGAAAGCAAATGAGTTTAAATATGTTACACAGTCTGGATTTGCCGGAAACTTACTTATATTAGTCATTCCATCAATGGAAAAAGTCGGTATATTATAAAACAAATTAGCTGTTATTGCATTTTGGCTTTGAATAAACTCGAGCTCGGTCGGGGGCATAGGGTTCCCTGTCTGAGAATAATCCTTTACACCCTGAATCTTAATCTTGTATGGCTTACCCTCTTCGCGACGCCCGGCGGTTATAAGTACTGATTTTTTATCAGGCCAAAGAATTATATTTGATATCACCGAAATAGGAGAAAAGGCATAGTTGCTAATATTTGTTGCTTCAGACGGTAAGACCTGTTCAGAAAAAGTCACTTTCAGTAAATTATCGTAACCCATTGTGTCCACTGCAAGTACTTCAGGTGTTTGGGTGTCAGTTATTACCTCAACAGTGGTCCTGCTGGATTCCAGTTGGTCATCTATCTTTACATAAAAAACTGATCCGTTATCCATAGCACTAATGTGCTCGATTGTTAAAAACGATAATGTAGCCCCCTCTATAGGTTTTCCATTCTTAAACCATTGAAATTTAGGAATAGTAGTTGATTCCAGATTAACAAAAAGTGTTAATTCCTGACCTTCATCAACAGAGATAGACGATTCCAGGTCTTTAACAATCCTTTTCTCTTCATATTGTCCATATGGAAATAGATGAATTGCTTTAATCGGTAATTCTAAAGTGCCATCAGGTAACTGCCAGCCAACTTCTACGTGATCTAACCCTTTGTCTTCTTTATGAAGTACTTCAACATAATAGTATTTACCACGTTCTAAATAAATGGGCGATGATCTCTGTTGTTCATATTTATTCCATTCACCCGGTAAAGTAGCCTGAGGAACCCTGGCAATTAAAACCTTAGATGCAGGAGATGTATTTGTGCTGAGCCAAAGCTCACATGTATCATCACCAGAAACCAAGAAGGTATAATTACCTGTTTGGGGCGCTTCAATATACCCACGAATCAGACTACCGTAATTATTAAACCCCGGATTTCCAATACTGCTCCCAAAATAATCACTCAATATTTCCTCTCCGGAGGGTTGATCTGGAAATTTAGCGCTCATCCTTAAGTCGTCAACTGAACCTCCGGGCACATCAGTATAAATTAATCGCGTGATAAAACCTGCGTTCAAACTCCAAACATTCACAACTATACTTAAAACTATAAACGCTAACTTTTTCATACCCGTTTGTCCTTGGGATCTCATGTAAAATCATCTAAATTTATAACTCAACAAATAAATTAAAACCAAAGCCTGATCTTATTAGATGAGCCTGGTTTCGCAAGTATCAAAATCGGTTACCCGGATAATTATTTTATCCTATAAGCCTATAGGTTGTTTATCTAACTCTCTTAGAGCTTTAGCAACTGCTACAATTATGAGCGGGAATAAACGCGAATATTAAATGAATTTTTCAGATTTAGATTCTTGGCCATTCGTGACATTCGCGTCCCTTCGCGGATTGTTACTATTAATGATATGCTACTAGTATCAATATTTGATAACTTCTGGAAGATTTGCTAAATGAATAGTGGATCCCGGTTTTTTTCGGGGCCTTTATTCTTACATGTAAATTTGTTCGAAATAAACCAGCCAAGCACAAGCATACTGGTAGTTTCATCCTTATAAGCGATGAGATAAGTTTAAACATTAAGAAATTGATAATAACAGGAATTTATTTAAAAATAGAAAGCTTGATGAATAAAAAAATTAGAGTTGCGGTCATAGGAACAGGCGCTCTTGGTAAGGAGCATGTAAGAATCTACTCTGAACTTTCAAAAGAAGGCATGGTTCAACTAGCAGGTGTTTATGATATTTCCTGTGAAACCGCAAAAAAGATTGCTACTAAATATAACACAGAAATTTTTGGAACTCTGCAAGAAGCTATTCATTCGGCAGATGCATTCAGCGTTGTAACCCCCACAACCAGTCACTTTGAAATAGCTAGAGAAATTTTATTACAGAACAAACATGCTCTTGTAGAAAAGCCTTTTACTCTTACATATTCAGATGCAGAAGTATTGATTGATATTGCAAACAGAAATAATTGTATATTACAGGTAGGACATGTAGAACGGTTTAACCCTGTTTTTGAGTATATCTTGAAAACAGCAAGAAATCCCCGGTTTATTGAATCACACAGGCTATCGCCTTTTCCATCAAGAAGCACTGATATTGGTGTGGTATTAGACTTAATGATACATGATATTGACATAGTTTTAACTCTTGTTGGTTCTCCAATTGAGCACATTGACGCTGTGGGCGTGCCTGTATTGAGCTCGTCCGAAGATATAGCTAATGCAAGAATTACATTCAAAAATGGGTGTGTTGCAAATCTCACGGCTAGTAGGATTAGTCCAGAAAAGATGCGAAAAATTCGTGTGTTTTGCGGAACAGAAAAACCATGTTATTTATCGTTAGACTACAAACTGCAAGAGGGGTATATATACAGGCTTTTTCAAGACGAAGATAAAGAATTGTCTATTTTTAAAAGGATCATCTCATCTCAACACCGATCAGTCATAACCGAATTTGCTAATAAAAAGATTATAAGAGAACCTGTGCCAATAGAAAAACGTGAACCACTTAAGTTAGAAATCCAGAGTTTTATCGAATGCATCATAAGAAAACAAAAACCTTTAGTGAGCGGAGAGTCTGCAGGGTATGCACTTGATATTGCATTAAATATTACCAGGATAATTCAAAACAAGATTAAAGCGCTATCAAGACCATAATAATCAGCATGCAACAATTAAAATTTTTCTTAATTGCCGGAGAGACTAGTGGAGACATATTAGGGGCAAAACTAATTGAATCTTTCAAGCAACATCCATCGCTTGAACAATATAATTTAAAGTTCGCAGGAGCCGGCGGAAAATTAATGCGTGAGAAGGGCTTGCTCGAGTTTTTTGATATGACTGAGCACGCGGTCGTTGGTGCATGGGAGGTATTAAAACATTACAGTGAGTTAAAGAAGATTTTTAATGCATTGATCCAACACGTTATTGAAGAAAAGCCTGATGTTATAATTCTAATCGATTTTCCCGGGTTCAATCTCCGATTTCTTAAGGCTATTCGAAAGCAGATCTCAAAAATTAAGAACCACACAGTCTGGAAGCCAAAGTTTGTGTATTATGTATCCCCTCAATTATGGGCATGGCATGAATCAAGATTTAAATTACTTGAAAAGCACCTGGATTTATTAATATGCATATTCCCGTTTGAAAAAAGTTGGTATTCTTTGCGTGCTCCTAAATTAAAGGTTGAGTTTGTCGGACACCCAATCTTTGACCGATATGATTTAAACTCAATCTGTTATGAAAAGAATCTAGAAAGAGACAATCAACCCACAGTGCTATTGTTACCAGGCAGTCGAGACAAAGAAGTCCAGAACCATATTCCGCTCCTAGCTGAAACAGCAAAACTCCTGGCCCGCCAGCTAAAATGTAACTTTAAAGTAGTCTTGACTAAAGAACAACACATCGAACAGGCAAAAAAATTTATGGCTGATATCCCAAACTTAACATTACTGCTAAATGAAATTGAAATTGCCTTGAAAAACGCATGCCTGGCTATTGCTGCATCAGGCACGGTCACAATTGAGTGCGCTGTATTCGGAGTTCCGACTATTGTTTTCTATAAGACTTCTTTAATAACATACCTGATAGGTAAAAAGCTCATAAAAGTACCATATCTTTCCATGCCAAATATTTTAATCGGGGATGAAGTTTTCCCTGAGTTTATACAATATAATGCTACTCCAGAAAATTTAGCTCAAGCAGCATTTAAGATATTAACGGACTCACAAAAATCTTTTAAGATAAAGACTCAGCTCAAAAAAGTAAAAAACATGCTTGGTGAAAAAGGCGCTAGTTTCAGAGCTGCCGACAGCATCGTAAAACTTTTAATTAATTAAATGATATGCTAAATCAAATTAAGACCATACATTTCATTGGAATATGTGGCACTGCCATGGCTTCTGTGGCAGTGGCAATGAAAAAAAGAGGCTTTAATATTAGTGGTTCAGATCAAAATGTATATCCACCAATGTCTAATTTCCTACAACAAAATGGGATAAATATAATGAACGGGTACAATGAATCAAACCTTTCACACAACCCTGACCTAGTAATCGTGGGAAATTCTGTAAGTCGCGGAAATCCCGAGGTCGAAGCATTATTAAACAACAAATTAAACTATTGTTCCTTGCCAGAATTAATAAAATTCTTTTTCCTGCCCGGCAAAAGGTCTATAGTAGTATGCGGAACCCATGGCAAGACCACCACGACATCTATTATTACCTGGATACTCAAGACAGCAGGGTTTAACCCGTCGTACCTCATAGGGGGCATTCCATTAAATCTGGGTTCTGGTGCAGAGTTCACTAACAGCCAATGGTTTGTTTTAGAAGGTGATGAATATGATACAGCCTTTTTTGACAAGCGCAGCAAATTTATTCATTACCGTCCTGAGATAGTGGTTGCAAATAATCTCGAGTTCGATCATGCAGATATTTTTGATAACATACAACAAATACAGACATCATTCAGAAGGTTATTTAACATTGTACCATCGCGGGGCCTCATATTAGCGAACGGAGACGATCCAAATCTAACGCCATTGCTCGATAATCTTTTTACTCCAACTAAAACCTTTGGGCTTCAAAAACACTGTTGCTTCCGCGCTACCGATATCCAATATCAAACTGAGTCGACCAGTTTCATCGTCGAAAAAAATTTTTTTAATTTACCATTGATAGGTGAATTTAATGTAAGAAATGCCCTGGCAGCTATTGCTTGTGCAATGCATTTAAATATTCCCACAGAAATTATTCAACAAGCAATCAAAACATTCAAAGGCGTAAAACGAAGATCTGAAGTGTTAGGCACATTCGGAGGGCGAATAATAATTGATGACTTTGGACATCATCCTACAGCCATTACAGCAACTATACAATCATTGAGAATCAAATATCCAGAAGCCCGAATCATTGTCGCATTTGAACCAAGGTCAAATACTATGCGGAGAAATATTTTCCAGGAGCAAATTGCAAGGTCATTAGCAACTGCAGATGCAGCAGTAATAGCTTCGGTAAACCGTGCTGACGCGTTGTCTCCAGAGGTCAGACTTGACGTTGAAAAACTTGCACAAGACATACAAAGACTCGGAAAAAACGCCGTACATTTACCAACTGTCGACGAAATTATAAACTGGATAATATTACAATCCAGGATCGGAGACGTTGTATGTATTTTCTCAAACGGTAGCTTTGGGAATATATATCAAAAGCTGATCTCAGAACTCTCTACAAATAAAACAAACTAGATTATGAAATCTATTTTGAGAGGGCGACAATATACCTCTGAATCCTGTGCACTTCATCCAGCTGTTCCATTTCAGAATAAATTTGATGAAGATTTGCGCACAACCGCAAAAGCATACGTCGTGGGCTGCTAGGTGCTAAATATCCCTCCATATACCCATGCCCTGATTGAACTAAATACTTTATGCATTCAGATTTTGACAACAACCGTCCCTTATTAAAAGCGTCGATAAAGGTCTCGCCTTTTGCATTTTGAAATCTGCATAAAAAATGTCCCGGCATACTAATTCCTACAACCGGTAAAAGCAGTCGCCAGGAAATAAATAGATACAAAAGACATAGGCTTACCGGATTCCCCATGCGTCTATCTATTACCTTATTTAGATAATTGTTGTCAGGATCATAATATTCGATTTCATTGCCAGAAAAGCCCAGTTCAGTGAATAAAAAATCATTCATGATTGTGAGTATAAAAGCTGGTGAGGCGCCTCCCTGGATGCGTTCTTTTATTTCATTAGCGTAACTGTCTAAAATAGCCTGATATGCAACAATATTAATATCAGGATATACAGTTTGAGCTAACAAAAAAGCCCCCATCTCAGCATTTATATTTTCGCCGTTATGCAAACAATATTCTAAGAACCGATTATCACTTTCTTTCCTTTGTAAAAAAAGATAGATATCCCTGGTTCGTCGACGCAGAACAGGATCAGGATCTGCCAGATATGGTTTTAACCATTCAATAGCAGTAGTTCCGTAAGAAATTAGTTTCTCGCGAATTGTTTTGAAAACATGAATATCCTCATCTGCCAACAAGCTAATTAGTGCACGTTTCTGACTCTCGCTTAACTCATTGGATTGACCAATTGTTTGAAAAGTATCCATGCTGGCTTTTGGTTACTTATATACATTTTTGACTCAAAATGTCAACTAACTGTTAATATAAATCGGAATTTTTTTTGATTAATTAATCGATTTTTTAGAAATTTTTTTAATACTTACAAAGGTTTGTAAATTTGTATTTAAAGGTCCAGAAATGTCACAGATGCTAAAATCCTCAAGTGCAATGGGAATTGCCACCATGACCAGCCGAATATTAGGCATGGTTAGAGAAATAGTTTACGCAAATTTCATGGGAGACACCCCAACTGCAAGTGCTTTTAAATTTGCATTCCAGGTACCTAATTTATTCAGGAGGCTCTTGGGTGAAGGGGCATTGTCAGCAGCATTTATCCCGATATTTAAAAACAAAGAAAAAAATGAAGGCCAAGAAAAAATGTGGGAGGCAACTAATGCCGTAATGTCAGCCCTGGTCTCAGCCTCTTCCATAATAATCCTGATCGTGGTGCTGGGGATTACTGTGGTGCTGACTTTTTTTGGCCCTACCGCTCTCCACCAAACAGATCAAAATAATATCGCAAGTTTTATTTCTGGGTTAAGTCAGTCGATGAGCCCGGGCATTATAAGCCATCAAACAGCACTTATGCTTCGTTTGCTCAGACTAATGTTTCCCTATATGCTCTTAGTCTGTATTGCTGCAGCCTTTATGGGAATATTAAACTCGCGTGGATACTTTTTTATACCCGCCATGGGGGCTACTATGCTTAACATTGTCATGATAGCCTCAGTAGTATTCTTAACTCCATTGTTCGGAACTACTCTTGAAACAAAGATATTTGCTCTGGCGGTTGGTGTACTATTAGCTGGTTTAGCCCAGGTGTTTTTTCAATATCCATTTCTTGTGAAAGAAGGTTACCGTCCAAAATGGATTAATCCACGGAAAAACCCCGTCGTTAAAGAGGTTGTTGCGAAAATGATCCCGGGCACAATTGGCGTAGCAGCCTTTCAAATAAATGTTTTAATCATAAACACAATTGCATTCTGGGTCGATCCAAGAATAGTAGCTTCATTTGATTACGCCGTCAGAATGATGGAACTTCCACAAGGTGTATTCGGAATATCACTTGCTACATACCTTTTACCAACATTATCAGGATTTGCTGCAGAAAAAAATTATCAGGAATTTAGAAATACATTGGTCCAGGGGCTGAAGTATTTATTCTTTGCAAACACCCCAGCCTCTGTACTTCTTTGTGTCTGCTCAGAACCAATTATCCGACTCTTATTCGAGCACGGTAGATTCGATGCCACTTCCACCGAACGAGCCGCATTTGCACTCTCCTGTCTTGCGCCAGGATTGATAGCCTTTTCATCTGTCAATGTACTAGCACGTGCATTCTATGCCCTTGGAGACACAAAAACCCCAATGTTGACTAGCTCATTCTGCCTCTGTCTCAATCTGTTCATTGCGGCCTGGTTAATCTGGCCACTTAAACAAGGTGGTCTTGGAATAGCAAATTCAATCACTTCTTTGATCAACGCATTGTTGCTTGCTTATGCGTTAAAAAGAAAATTGCCAAAAATCGACTTTTCTCAGTTAAAATCCCTCGCTCTAAAGCTCGCTATTGCAGGATTAGCCTGTGGCGGAGGCGCCTGGTCAGTTCAATATACCCTAACCAGAATTGAAAGTGGAGATTCATTATTATCTAAATGTATCAATGTGTTTTTACCATTGTCTTCTGGAGCATGTGTTTATTTAATAACAGCATTTGCACTTAAAATTCCTCAGGCCTCTGAAATAATTAATCTCATCAAAGAATCTATGACAAAAATAAAACGCGCATTTTTTAATTAACATGACAGGCCACACCAAATAAAAGCTTTCCAGAAAACTGTATCAAACCACCAATATGTCACCTGTTTAAGCCTTAACCCCTGATGAAATATTCATAATTTCCCAATTTAGTGGCAGATTTTTCTAAAAGGTCTCTCGGGGTTCTGGTTTTATTTAACCATTTTCAAACAAAGCCTGGCATGCTTTATAAAAGTGCTCAACCATAAAAACAGAATGTTATGCAGAAAAAACTCTCACCTTTTCTTAATGGCTCGCAAAGGTTTGTGATTCGACTTAAGTTATTCGGACTCAGGGGCTAATTAGTTGCTTTTCAGGAAACCAGCAAAAAGCTTTTAATAACCCAGATTCTCTAATAAAAAACAATTTAATAAAATTCTAAAAATCAATCCAGAATCCTGACCCTATAATAAATTGATGATGCATCGGAGTTGCTAAAATCAGGTTGTTGCATTGAATATGACGTAAAACTGAAAGTATTAGTTGCGATAGACCTCCAGTTTAACAAATCATGAGAAGCCTCAATAACACAACGCTTACCTGGCGGTCCGGTTGAGGTAATAATAGGGAACAAATTGCTTGACCAGAGAAGGCCACTGCTTTGCATCACTGAATCAATTGCAACCGTTCTATAAAACCTTGTTGTAGATTCGGAAGGAGAAACAATGATACTGACGTTTATGGTATTTAATACCAAGTTCGTTATAACTGTCCATTGTGGAACAGAAATATCAGAAGTAGCCTCAATAGCGAAAGGCGTATTAGGTGACCCCTCAATTTCCAACCTATTCTTTTTATTCTTAAAAATTGTTAGATTCTTTAATCGCATATAGGGCTCAACAATCTTTTCGATACGATAAAATTTTATGTTGGATAAATTATGGTCTGACACAATAGCTGTGTTATTGCTCAACAAGCATAATGCAACTGGAGTCCAATTCAAAAAATCATCAGAAGCACTTATTCTACATACAGTCCCTGGTGGAGCTGATATTTTGATATAGTTGTTTTCGTTAGAACAAACCACGCTAACAATCTGCACGGGTGTATCCGGAGCGGCTTCTATCCTGGTAGCAAAATTAGCAGGTGTCAGTTCATTAAAAATAAGCAATTGCCAGCCTGAAGTATATTTTTGCCAGAAATCACTATAACTTCTACCAATGGAAGGTGGATCATACAGTAAAACACCTGCGCGGCGGCCAACACGACCGGTTAAACCATAAAACTGGATTGTCCATGTAAAATAATTAGTAACATGAACATTCAGGTCTGCTAAGGTCAATGTATTATAACCCGGGCAAATGGGCAATAAACCTGAATCATAAATCATGGTACCGGGTTTCTCTGTATTAGGAATACCGGGATAAACAGAGTCACCATCATTTATGTAAAACCTAATTTGCGCAAATTCGGTCCCCTGGGGATCAAACTCTCCATAATAGTCAATTTGAAACTTGGAAATATTTCTACCTGTCCCATCAAGGAATACTTGATCACCAAACTCAGCGTTGTATGGCGAAGGCGCATAAAAGGAGAACAAATATGATTTCAGATTATCAAAGACGATCTCCGCCTGTAATGAAAAATTATTTATCAGATGTATCAATATTAACAATTGGACAAAAATAATAACTCTTCGCATATTCATATTGGTTTAATTAAAGTTTGAAAAGCTTGTCAAAAAAACCTTTTGGAATTTGTTTTTGTTGAACTTTAAGCTGGCCAAGGACACTCTGCCAAGCAATAAAGATCTTATGCCATTGATTTTCTAATGCTCTCAATGAACCCTCGGATAGCTCGCTTAGAAATCGTATCGATGGTGCACCAGCTAAAAGTGCATGAACCTCTTCCCGAGGAGGTGTGCCGGATTCAAACGAGGCTAAAATTATCTCCAACTGTTGCGTCAATAAGCTTTTGAGCTCCAGAAACTGTGCTTCATCATCATCGTCAAACTGCTTCTTTCTTGCAAGCTCAATATACCTATTGAATTGCTTCCAGCATTCTACATAATTTTCCAATAATTCGACCAATTCATCAATTTTGTTCCTGGCCATAAAGAGAATAATATTACGATTTACTCTTTAGACTCGGTGTCACAATGACAATAGCACCACCTCGTAATGGGCGAATACTGACAATGTGCTGGTCAAAAAAAATTTTAATTTCCGATATTGGGCGCTGTACTTCTATGGAATTCGCAAACATTTTAATAACTAAACTAGCAATATCCTGTAAAGTATCTTTAGTAATATGCCCTGGCAGTGTCGAGACAATAATCTTACCGCTACTACTTATCGTAAAGCTACCTGAAATATTTGTCCTTAACTCGCTTTGTGCATCGATAACCATATTAATTTCATCTTTTAGTGTTAAAAATATTTACAAGGCTCTTTTTAATATCATTCAGGTTTTTCAACCTATTAAACCCCACACATAGCAATCTGGCATCGTTGCCAATAATACCAAAATGTTCAAGTTGCCCAAGACAGACAATCATATCAGGCTTGCCTAACTCTAAAGCGGATCCAATCTGATTTCCAATGCTCCAAAAAGTTTTTGAAAGTGCTAACATTTCCTCTGGTTTCTCAATACCCCAAGCCTCTGCAGGTAAATCAGAATCACTTTTGCCGACCACAGCGAATTCAACTCCACTACTCTGTGCTTTTGAACTTAGGCTTTCGGCGTGATCTACAGACTTGATAGCCTGCTCAATTCGCTGTTGTACTTCGGCCGTTCGGATAGCTCTGCGTTGCGCTGCCATTGCCAGCAATTCCTGAAGCGAATCAAAAATGCTCCTCTTCTGTTCCTCCTGAAACGTGACAATCTCAACCATCCCGCGCTTCCATTCCAGTATTACTAGTAAAGCTTCAGAACCAGAGATTTCACCCATCGTTGCATGGATTACCTCACCATTTTTAAACCATACTCTACCATTATGGACACCATTTGAAATTTTAAGTATATTCGTTGCCCTTGCCAAAGCCTCAAGTAAGAACAGATCATCCAGGATCCACTCCTTTGTTTTAAAACTTGTTAAATCAATTTCATTATCTAACAACGCCTCGACACAATTCATGAATACTTGAGCTTCTTCTGCTGTTCTGGGCTTTTCAAGGTATAAATCGACTCCCAAAGCATATGATTTAGCCCTAAATTCTTCATCGACTAATGCTGTCATTACAGCCGTGCGTAAATATGGAAACTTTCTCTTAACTATTGCCAATACCTCAAGCCCATTCATTTGAGGCATCTTAAGGTCACACAAAAGTAGAAAAAATGGCTCAGACTCCAGTATTTCTATCGCTTTAGCTCCATCGTTCACCGTCTTAACTTCAGGCCTGCTTGGTAAACGCCTGAGCATCTCACTATACATCGACAGAATTTCTTCATCATCATCCAGGACAAGAACTCTGTGTTGTGGTTTCATTTGAACTTAAATATTTATGATTAATTTTTATAAAAATGCAAGTTTTTGTTTAACAAACACAGATTTTCTCATCTCGAATTATTGATTCCGGTAACAAATTGCTCGATTAATTGTTATTACTTGACCGGTAGATCTAGAATCTTTGTCTGATCTCTTGACAATTTTTATTGAATGATTCCCCGGCTTTAAGCCATAAATATGCCACAGACAATTTTCGTACGTATTCTTAACAATATATGCATCAAGAACAATAGAACTCTTCCGCCCATCCACATAAACATCTGCCCTGCCGCCATCCTGGCCAAGTTGACCCACAATCGCCACTGCTACTCCCATGAAATTCAAGGTTGCAGTTGCACTGGCATCCTCAGAAATCATATTTCCATTATCAAATCTCCAATTACCTTCAAACTTCCAGTCATTACTTTTTACAGGAATGACTTTAAAAGGAACACCAGGCGACCATTGTTCAAGCTTGGCTGCCTTAGGCTTTTGTAATGGGACAATAATCTTGCCATCTACAATATTACCACCAGCCATCTTTATTTGTTCCAACGCCAGGCGTTCTGTAATGCGAACAACTTCATTAAATGAATAATCTGTAAATTCAAATTTGGTATCTGCTATTTTGGGGATTCCACTTTTAAATTTATCCGGAATCTTTTCATACCCGAGCATCACACCAAGGATCCCGGCAGCACTTGAAGGATTGCAATCCGAGTCCTGGCCACACCTGGTTGAGATTTCCATTGTTTTTTCAAAATCCTTACCTCCGAACAAAAGCCCCATTGCCACATAAGCGCCGTTAAGCTTTGCATCAATGTTAAACCCACTTAAAGCACCATCAGGGCATACATCATCCCTGTCCCATCTTTCCTCGATAATCCTCCAAACCTTTTTCCAATCATTTCCATAACGTTCATAAAGGTCTAACAGGTCATTAATTACAGCTGCGTAAGAACTTTTTTCAGGTATACACGCTAAACCAGCTTTGACTACTTTTACAGGGTCCTGCTCAAAAAAGGCAGCTGCATACATTCCACCAATAAACATACCGCCATATAAACCATCACCATAGTTCATTACCCTACCCACTTCATTACAGATCCTATTCGAAAAACGAGGCAGCCCTGGACTTATTAATCCAATGAAATCAGCTTCTATCTGAAAGTCTATATCATTGGCATGCATATTATACTTAGGATGCCCAGACCAGGGAGCATTTATTCCACGATTTAAATTCCGGCGTGCAGCAGCATTTGCATGCCAAAGAGAATATTTTGAATCTTTAAATGCCTCGCCAAAATCCTTTGACCTGGCTTTTAAGCCGTACTTTTCAAGGACTTTTAAAAATGTCATTTCAACGTATAAATCATCTTGATGAATAGCATTTTCCACCCGTTTGGGCTCCCAGGGAGGCAGATCTTCTTCGATAATCCGACCCTGTGCACGGAACTCCGTCGGGGCACCAAAAGCAACACCTATCATTTGCCCAGCCCAACCACCTTTAATTTTATCAAGCAATTCGTCTGTGGAGATTTGAATTTGTTTAGCACCGGCAGACAATCCAAATTCAAACAAAACGATTTGAACTAAAAACAGCACGAATTTTAAATTTTTCATAACATAATAGTAAGAAAAAGATTTTTAAGGTCAACAAATTCTGTAAAGCTAAAGAGATTTTTAAGGCATTTTTTATTCAATTTTTGTAACTGTTTTAATCTTGAGATCAGCGATTTGATGTTAAGAAAATTTATCTTTAAAAACTACACTTGCCTTTTATCCAGGTATGATTACTATAGTGGTAGGGTCGGAGCGTAGCTCAGCCTGGCTAGAGCACTTGGTTTGGGACCAAGACGTCGCAGGTTCAAATCCTGTCGCTCCGACCATTTTGTTATAATTATATTTTTCAGGTCCGGAATAAATGGAAACCGTGACCATCATAGCCGAGAACGTAGCAGATGCTGTAGCTCAAATTAGAGCTAAACTTGGGCCCAGCGCTGTCGTCACAAATGTCCGTAAAATACCTGCATCTGGAATAACAAAACTCTGGCAAAAACCTAAAATTGAGGTTATTGCTATTAAACAAGATCAGCCCACGAATTCTGATTCCTCACAACAAAGTGAAATAGCCATACTCCGCCAGGAACTTGACTTTTTAAAACAGACCATTTCAAAAAACGCAATACTAAACGTTCTCCAGGACCAAGCTAAATCAAATCAACCCCAGCAAACATTTTCAAAAACACAGACCCAATGGAAAATCCCGAGAATTCTTGAGGACCTGGGATTCATGCCCGGGGTAATCGGTTTAATAATGGATCGGCTAGAAACCACATACGGAAAGGACCCGCCCAAGCTGCTCTCTGAAGAAATTCTATTGCTAAAACAGGTCCTTTCTAAAGCCTGGAGAACCCCTGAAGAATTTAATACCGACTCAACACAAACTCATATATTCATTGGGCCTATGGGCTCAGGTAAAAGTGTTTTATTGTGCAAAATATTAGCCAGAACAGTTTTATGCGAATCCAGAAAAACCGGAGTCTGGCTGATGGATACAAATACGGTTAATTTATCTGAGATAGTGCCGCTCTATTGTGAGATCCTGAATGTACCATTCAGCCGTGGAAAAAATGAAAGTTTTCTGGATGAGCAAACTATCCTTTTGGTTGATTTGCCTGGTGTTGATTGGAAAGACTCAAACAATATTGAATTTCTAAATGAAACCTTAAAAACACTGCAGCCCACATCAGTACACCTAGTACTAAATGCAAGTATAGAAACACGCATCCTATTCGCACAACTAAATGCATTTTCCAGATTGAAAATCGACGATCTTAATTTCACGCATATCGATGAGGAACCTCGATGGGGTAAACTGTGGAATTTTGTATTAGGCACAAATTTCTCTATTCGCTGGTTAAGTGCCGGGCAAAATATACCCGGTCAAATATTCCAGGCTTCTGCCGAAAGCCTCATAAACCAGTTATTCCCCCAATAAAACAGGCTTTATTCGAGCCTTCAACAAAGGAAAATATTTTTGGCAAATAAGCTGCTAAGAGCGCCGAAGTGAAATTGCGCTCAGGCGATGAGGCTTATGAGTATAATCGGTGGATTTGTGGGGTTTCTTGCGGGCATGCTCGTCAGTTTGAGCTGTGGCAGCTCAATACCAAAAGCATTCTGGCGAGCAAGCTTAGCCGCATCCTTGAGCGGCTTGCTCCTTTGGTGGTGGTCTAAAATTTGGATTAATTGTTTTATAACCGTCAAAAAGGAACAGGCAAAAAAGAAGGAACAAGAAACCTCACAAAAAAAGGGCCCGGAGGATAAGTTATGAAAACAAGCCTGCCTGCTAACCATGACGTAAATGTCAAAACACAAAGTTCTCGACCCCAAAAAATATTAGGGAAATACAGCCAAGCAAATAGTAATGCCAGGGAAGAAAATGAATTGGTTCGGAAATATCTGCCGTTGGTCAAGACTATCGTAGGTAGAGTAGCTATAGCGTTACCCAAACATATCGATGCCGACGATCTCATAAGTGCAGGTCTCATAGGTTTGATTAATGCCATCAGAAATTATGATCCTACCGGGGGCTGTTCTTTTGAATCTTATGCAAGAACCAGGATTAAAGGCGCCGTTTTAGATGAGGTACGCAAGATGGACTGGGTTCCAAGAAGCGTACACACAAAGGCTAAAAAACTCCAGGACACCATTAACTCCTTGGAACAAAAACTTGGGCACATCCCATCAAATCAAGAAGTGGCTAAAGAGCTTGGAATATCAGAAAAAGAATATGAAAATCTATTGGAAGAAGTACAACCTGCCACCTTTGTTTCGCTAGATTCAGTCGTAAACTCAGACTCACCTGATAGCCCATCCCATTATGACACCATATCAGATACACAACAAAAACTCCCATCAGACATTATATTGCAAAAAGAACTAACCCGATTGATCGCCGAACGCCTGGAACAACTCCCGGAAATTCAGCGAAAAATTTTAGCTCTATATTATTTTGAAGGCATGCGCTTAAAAGAAATCGCAGAGGCTTATGGAGTAACCGAATCACGCATCTGTCAAATACATGCACAAGCAATTCTGGCCATAAAAGCCTATATCCAAAGATACGAAGCCGGCATCGAAAGGAAGTAAAACTATGATCATAATAATAGGACTCATTATCGTCTTTGGAGCTGTAATTGGCGGGTTCGTAATGGAAGGCGGGAATGTGCTCTTACTTATGCAGATTGCTGAATTCGTTATCATAGGCGGTGCAGCATTAGGTTCATTGATAGTAATGTCTCCTAAAAAAGTGCTTATCGATATTACTAAAGGAATTTTAAAAGCTTTAAAAGGTGCCCCCTATGGTAAACGAGAATATGAAGAACTTCTTAAAGCACTATACGAACTCTTTTTACTGGGCCGCCGAAACGGAATGATAGCACTAGAAGAGCATGTCATGAATCCAAAAACCAGCTCAATCTTCACAAAATACCCAACCTTTCTTAAAAACGAACATGCGATCGAGTTCCTGTGTAACGGACTCAGACCAATAATCGACGGTAAGATCAAACCCGACCAACTTAAATTGCTAATGGAAACTGAACTGGAAAGCAAAGAAGAAGAACACCATGCCCCGGTATCTGTCCTTACCAGAGTGGCTGATTCGATGCCCGGCTTCGGCATAGTAGCAGCAGTGCTCGGCGTAGTCCTAACAATGGGTGCTATAGCAGGACCTATTGAGGAAGTAGGTCTCAAAGTAGCAGCAGCTCTAGTTGGCACTTTCCTCGGCATCTTACTATGTTACGGATTAATTGGACCTCTCGCCGTCAATATGGAGTTCATAGGAAATTCAGAACTTGCATATTTCAGATGCATAGCAGCTGCAGTGGTAGGCTTTGCCAGCGGTATGGCACCAATTATGGCCGTAGAAGTCGGTCGACGTGGACTTACCAGCGACGTTAAACCTACAGCAGATGAACTAGAAGCCATGCTTAAATCCTTAAACGTCCAAACAAAATAATTAACTATGGCTAAAAAAGGACATCACGGCGGTTCCTGGAAAGTAGCTTATGCAGATTTCGTAACTGCAATGATGGCCTTATTCTTAGTTCTCTGGATCGCAGCACAGGATGCAAAGATCAAAGAAGCCGTCCAACGTGCTTTCAGAAACCCTTTTTCATCAATAGCTAAAGAATCAACCGGTATAGTCCCGAATAAAGAAACTCAAGCAGTAAAATCAGAAAAAGGAAATTTTGACTCCGCTTCAGCAATAGAACTAACCATGCTCCGCAGACTAAACCAAGACCTCATGAAAATTATCCAGGAATCGCCTGAAGAAGAACAATCAGTCAAGCTAGAATTAACACCCGAAGGCCTCAGAATAAGCATTTTTGACCGAGCTAAAAAGCCTATATTCGAAAAAGAGTCACCCCAACTAACCGATTACGGTAGTTGGGTTATATCAACTTTGGCCTGGGAAATCGCCAGATATACCAACTTCTTAATCGATATCGAAGGGCATACCGAAAAAGGACACAAACCTAAAAACCAATTCTATGGGCCTTGGGAGTTATCTGCAGATCGTGCTAACGCTGCCAGAAGAAAGCTAATTGACTTTGGCGTAGGTCCCAGCCAAATTAAAAAAGTTGTTGGATTCGCCGATACTAAACCAATGACAGATCGCCCTCCAGACGATGAATCAAATAATCGAGTCGCTGTATTACTGAGAGTATCCGAGGATTAATATGAAGTCTGAATTTATCCCATTTACTCATCCACTCGCCAGGTCAGCAAAAACCAATGATCCATTTAAATTATTACTCCATAACCCACAAAAACCACAATCTCAAAACCTAAACGTCCCACCAAATCCAGGACAACCAACTCATACGGATAATACTGATCAACAAAACACGCCCCAGGTACATATTGAAAAAAACGGAGACATAATCCAAAAAATAATTATAACGTGCAGTTGCGGAAAAAAGTTTGAAATCGAATGTAAATATTAATTCTTTTATCTTGCCTACCTAACAAATTTAAACCCTAAGAATATGCGTCCGATACTCCGATGGTGATTCACCAACCAGACGACGAAACGTGCGATTAAAATGAGTCAATGACTGAAACCCGACCTCATAGGCTATCTCGCTTACACGAAGATTTGGATTAAGCAATAAATTTTTCGCCTTTTCAATTCGCACCCTTGAGACATAATCCGTAAAGTTTAAACCAGTTACCTTCCGAAATAATTTGCAAAAATAAAACGTGCTAGTGTTTACATGCTTGGCCACATCAGTTAACCTAATAACGTTGGATTGGTTTTCAATAATGTACTGTTTCGCCCTCGTAATAACCGCTGGCTCTGCGTTTTCTCTCTGAACAATTAATTGATTGGTTATCATCCCAAGATGCTTTGAAAAAATAACCAACATCTGAATTATCGCTTCCAATTTTTTAGGACTGATTACCATTGATGAAAACCAAAGATCACGTAGTTCTGATATGTTAAATTGAACTCCTTGACCTGAAAGCCACGCCAAAAACTTTTCAAAAACATCATCCCTTGGCTTCTTTAACATCACTTGCCCGGTCTGTAGAAAACCTAATAAATTTTTCCCATTTAATAATGGTACAGAAACTTCAACTAGCCCTGCATAACACGTCGCTATCTGTGGCGTTTCCAAAGTTGCAGAAATATTCTTTTGCACCCCCAAACATGCAGCGCAGGTCTTCCTGTTCTGCGCCATTAATAAACAAAAAGGATTTTGAATCTTTTTATTCTGCTGAGCTAGCCTCCAGCAATCAACCTGTCGCAGGGTCAGCGGCAAACCCGTAACCTGAACAAAAGCCTTCTGATACTCCAGATAAATTCCCGACTGTGAAAGTTTGTCGATTAACCATTTATTGTCGTTATTCACTGCATATAATGTTGACAATTAAAGCCAATCTTTCAAGTTAAAATTTAAACCAGCAAAATCACAGCGTCATTAAAATGATCGTTTAAATCATTTTCAGCTGGAGGCAGCCAGATGCGAAGGTGTTTTTTTCTAGAATGCAAAAGCTAGAGCAAAATCTAACTGATGATCCATACATTGCTATATTATATGTTTCATGGCTTTTTAAATTTATACGCATGCCTTAAAATTCAGTCGGCGCCTGGTCCCTGAGCCATTCACTAAATCCTGGCAACTTTGTAGTAATGGTATTCATCGCCTTTGAACAATCTAAAGACGTATCTGCCGGTCTTGGCTCTCCTTTATATTCTTTCAATGAAGTTGGTTGAATCTTTGGCTTTAGCTGATAATAACGTTGAGAAAGTAACATTCCAATTTCATACCTTGACAATCGCTCTGCGCCTGCGACATGAAAAACGCCTTTCTCTTTGCTAAATGCTAACTCCAAAGTAGCCCGCGCAGTAATATCAGCGAAAATAGGACTTCTGAATTCATCTATAAACAATTGTAATGTTCTTCCTTGGGCCCATGCCAATTTCATTTGTTCATTGAATCCGCGGTTTCCAGAGAGAGAAATTCCACAATTAAGTGAAGTGCGAATTATCAGACTATCTGAATGTGCCAAAACAAACTCCTCAGCTTCGACTTTCGTCCTGCCGTAGACACTCAAAGGATTTACCTGGTCAGTTTCTTTATAGTTACCCTTTTTGCCATCGAAAACCAGGTCGGAAGAAAAAAATACGAATCTAGAACCCTGCGCCAGGTTACAAAAAAATCGAACCAAATCGGTATTTACCTTTTTAGCCAACTCAGGCTGAGCAAAGCACTCAGGGCTTTTACTCATAGCAGCACAATGAATAATAATGTTGGGCTGTTCTTTATAAAAAGCCTGTTGTAAAGCCCGATAATCAGTTAAGTCAAAATCCGATCTTGTAATGGGTCTGACGTTGATAGATGAGCTCAGGGTACTTGCCACTTTAACCAATGAATTCCCAATCAATCCAGCTGCGCCAGTAATCCACAGCAATGTTCTTTTTTCTGAAACAGGACTATTCATGTCGCAGAGCTTCAACTGGATCCATATCTGCGGCTCTCATTGCAGGATAAATCCCAAATACAACGCCAACTATAGCAGAAATTGAAAAAGCCAATAACGGAGACCAAAGTGTAACTATTGTTGCCATGTTTGCAAAAAGCGTGACAAAATAAGGGATAATGACCCCCAACATAACTCCTATAATGCCACCCAGACCGGACAATATGACAGTTTCTATAAGGAATTGAATAATTATATCCCTGCGGCGAGCACCCAATGCTCGTCTGATACCAATCTCCCTTGTTCTTTCAGTCACAGTAGCAAGCATAATATTCATAATACCAATACCGCCCACGATTAAAGATATGGCTGCAATTGATCCAAGGACAATATTAAATATCTGTTTCGTTCTCTCGGCCTTTTTCAATAACTCAAGAGGCACTATCATTTGATAATCTTTTTTCTGGTGGTAACGTTCCAATAATGTTTGTATCGCGCCAGCTACATTTATTACATCTTCGAGGTTATGTACCTTAACAGTCACTTCATGCAGCTCAACACGCTCAGCTTCAAAACTTCCAGATCTGCGTTTAATTAATGTCTCGCCAAAATAATTTTTTGCTGTGGTCAATGGTATAAACACTCGGTTCTGAGAGGCCTTTGCGGTGCTTTCCGGAAGATCCCCTTTAGCAGCATTTGCCTTTGCAGACATAATGCCTACAACCTTATAATACTTACTCTGAATGCGTACAGTCTTCCCAATAGGCCAGTCAATAGGAAATAAAGCCGATGCAGCCTCTGCCGTCAGCACACAAACTGGTCGGGCTTCATCCATTTCAATATCTGTAAAGAACCGACCAAACTCGACTGGGTGATTTCTCATCTCTGGATACCATGGGACGGTTCCAACTACCTCGCAATCTACTCTTTTATCCAGGTTCCATGCATATTCACGTATAATTCTCCCCGGCACAACGATTGTTACACCGGGTATGGTCGATCTTAAGCGTTTGATATCTGTGTATTTTAAACCATAATCAAGGGCATAATTCTGTCTTGCACTTGATGTAGTTGTTTGCTGTTCCTCTGGGGGTTTCACACTTTGCAAAATTATATTTTGGCTTCCAAGATTTTTAATCTGTTCTTGAGCTTCATGACTTGCACCTTCACCTATTGCAAGCATGGCTATAACAGAACAAACTCCAAATACGATTCCCAACACAGTTAAAAGCGACCTTAGCTTATGAAGCCATAGGCTTTTTATACCCAGTCTAATTGTTCGTAATAATAATTCAATCGACAGCTTCGGTGCTTTAGTTACGCCGCTTGCAAAATTAATATTAACCTGATTTGTATTAATGTCTGACATCGCTTTCAATTAAACCATCTTTTAATCTTATAACCCTGCTTGTCCGTTTAGCCACATTCTCATCATGTGTTACAAGGATTATTGTCTTGCCCTGCTCATGTAACTCATCAAAAAGCTCGAGTATCTCTTTCCCTGATGCCGAGTCCAGGTTGCCCGTCGGTTCATCTGCCAAAATCAAAATTGGGTCATTTACTAAGGCCCTGGCAATTGCGACACGCTGCTGTTGACCTCCAGAAAGTTCTGTCGGTTTATGGTTTAATCTCTCTTTTAAACCTACTCGTATTGCCAGCTCTGTAGCCTTTTGTTTACATATTGATTCTGGTATTCCCTGGTAAAACAATGGAACTTCTATGTTTTCAATCACACTGAGTTGCTGTATCAAATTATATGATTGAAAAACAAAACCTAACCTCAACCCCCGAATACCCGATAACACATCATCGTCCAGTTTTGACACATCCTGACCACCCAGCCAATATTCGCCAGATGTCGGCCTATCCAAGCACCCAAGTAAATTAAGTAATGTAGATTTACCACAACCGCTTGGTCCCATTATCCCCACATAGTCTCCCGGCATGATCTCAAAAGATATACCACGCAATGCCTCCACAATTACAGCGCCCATCATGTAAGACTTTCGAATCTCCACCATCCTGACAATAGCACCATTGAGACTAACATTGTTGTTTATATCTTTTTTCAGGCTCATCTACCTACTCCACTTTTGCTTTTGACATATATTATTCCAACCCTGCTCCTGGATTACGCCCTCTACCCCGTGGTGTACCAATGTTGTTATTATTAGGTTGAACCTGTTGCGGAGCACGCGTATTCTCTGGCGCCTTTGTCTCAGTAGTGTCTTCCTTAGCTATCTGGCCTATTTCTACTCCAACCGGAGCTTTTAATAAAACACGGTCGCCAACGTTTATTCCACTCTTAATCTCAATAAACTCATCGTTAAACTCGCCTACTTGCACTTCACACTGTTGAGGCTTTAGCCCTTTTGCTAAGAAACAATACTGCTTACCATTAATAGGAAAAACAGCCTGTATGGGGACATAGATTACATCTTTTAATTCGTTAACAAATATTTCAACCTGAGCACTCATACCCGGTTTCAACCATTCATAGACGCCTTTGATTTTAACCGTAGTAGGATAAACTTTCATATCCGGATTAACAAATCTATTTTGTGAATCTGGTAAAACTCCCACCTTAATCACCTCACCTTCTAATTCGATCTCAGGGAAAGCATCTACTCTAATCCGCGCTCTTTGGCCCAATCGCACTTTTTTGATTTGTGACTCATGAATCCTTAAAATCACAGCCATCTGCGTCATATCCGGAATAGTTAGAATGACCTGACGTTCCCTGACCGTTGCGCCCTCCCGAATCTGTTCATCCGAGTAAAACCTTCGGTCATCACCTCCACCATAAACAACTAAACCGGGACGTAGTGCCTTAATCTTACACTTTTGATATTGATCCCTCAGATCTTCAAGTTGACTTCGTTCTATCCTGAAACGATTTTCTGCAGACTTCAACCTGGCCCGCGCCTGCGCCAACTTAGAAAGAGCTTCTTTGCGAGTCCTTTCTAATGAACGTAATGCTTCCTCATATTTCGATAAATAGTCCTCTGCAGTCTTCGGAAATTCGTATTTTATAAATAGATCAAGCTCAGTTTGTGACCTCTGCACCTGGAGCCGACTCTTTTTTACACTTAACTCTTCATTGTCCAATTCATTCTTTGTTAAAAATTTGTTCGTGTATAATTTCAGGCTACCCTCATAATGTATTTGGTTTAAACTCAGCTCCTGCTGGGCAAGAATTAAATTATTTTGCAGGTTTCGTAATTGCTGCATAGCAGCACCATCACCCAGCAGATTTGTATCGGCATACTTAGTAAAATCAATCTTAATGGCCGGAGCAGGATTGGTCTTCGTTACTGGTGAGTTTATTTCTTTTTTAGGCAGGTTTGTGATTTGATTAGACATTGGAAATTCCTGGCGAAATGCGGATTGACCGTTTGTACCAGACATTTGTTGCCTGGAAGGACGCATTCGTCGCGGGCCAACATTCGTTGATCCATCAGCACCAAACTGGTTTGTAAACCGTGCGGGTGCGTCCATTTGTTGCTGACCAGGCCTCCTGAGTGGTCGTGGACCCGACTCTGCATCAGCACCTTGCAGCTGATTGGTTCTTGAAAGAAAACCCGGGGGCTGCTGGAAAGGTAACTGTTCCCTAAACTGCGAGTTTTTTGAATCTGTAGGTTGTGCTAACGCTGCCTCAAGAAGTTCAGTCTCTTCGGCCTCCAGATCATAGGAAAACGGCTTGAGTTCAAGCCCTAACATCTTCACTATCTCGTTTGCCAGTTTATCACCCAAATATTTCTCGAGATCCATCAATGCAAAACGCACTTTTAATTCCGCAGCCTTTAAATCGCTCTCATTCTGATTTAACTGAATCTCATAAGCCTTCTGAGCCTCTATATATGTGGATAAAGTGGACTGAAACTGGACTTCCTGAGTAATTATTCGCTGTTCTAGATCTGATGAATCTAATTCTACAAGAATTTTGCCATTTTTAACGTCATCTTCGGTAACTAGATAACCTTCTTCTACAATGTTTAAAATTCTTGTGCCTTGATAACCCTTGATCTCAGATCGTATTTGTTGCGATTCGAGAGCTTCGACGCTTCCACCTTGAAGAACAGAGATTACTAAGTTGCCTTTTTTAGCAGTAAAGGTTGCACCTGTATCTGCTCTTGAACCCTTCCTAATAAAAACAAATAAAACAACAAAACACACTAAGCAAATTATAATAAGCTTGATTATCGATTTCTTAGTTAAAAATGTCATAGGATTAATTACTTTTTGAGATTGTTGAATTTGTTCTGACATTGTCAATTTCCTCCCATAGACCACTATCTTTTATGCTTAAAACACCAAGGTTTCTCCAAAAATCCAGCCTGGCAATTGTATGATTTACCAAAGCACTTGTTCGCTGATTTAAAGAACTAATATAACTGTTCTGGGCCGCAACTTTTGCTTCAGCAGTACCCCGTCCCAATTCTGCTAGAAGATCTTGTTCTTCCACACGACGTCGGCTCAATTCAACAGCAAGTTCGCTGCTCTCATATGTACGTTTTGCCTGGTCAAGCAAACGCCAACTGTCATACACGTCCAGTTTTATATTATCCACAGCAAGTTCAAGTGACCGTTTAGCGCGCTGATAATTTATTAATGCAGTTCGGTATGTGTTACGTTCGGCCTTTCTATCGAATGGTAAATTAACATTTACCCCTGCACTCCATCTGGTCCTGTCCAGGTCCAGCTCAGGTAGTCCACTGCCCGGTTTGCTAGACACACTTGTTGCTAGAACAAGATTCAAATCCGGTAGTAATCCGTTTTTGGCAATGTCGATCTTTCTTGCTGCGTCTTCAAATTGGTCTCGGACATTGTAAAAATCTAATCTACAATCCAGAGCGATTTTTACAGCATCTTCAAGGGTTATCTGAGGATCTTTTATTGTTAGTTTTTGTAAATCCCTATCATCAAGGATAATTTTTGCATCAGTAGGAAGACCTATTAATATTTTAAACTGATCCAGGCTTTGCTTGTAATTACGAACAGCGCTGATCCATGCAGTTTCAGCATTTAACTCTTCCTGTTCTAGTCGTCCAAGATCAGCTAGTTTACGCAGGCCGACATCAGCAAACGCGCGCTCGCGTGCAGCACTGCGCTTGTAACTTTGATAGCCTAACCACTCATTGCGCACTCGGTCTTTGTTTTGTAACACACCAAAGTATGATCTAGCTACCTGTACTGTAAATTGCTGTCTAAACCTGCTAAAATTCCTCAAAGCATACAACAGATTCCGCTCGGACTGAGTGAGGTTTTCCATTGCAACCTTATAACCTGCACCACGCAATAATGGTTGAGTGAGTGTAGCGGCAAGTTCTGACGATGTTGCAACCCTGGGGTCACCTGTCAAAAACCGTAAAAAATCGGCTGTAAAACTGGTAGCAATCCGACCTCCTGTATGCAACAACATATCCATTCCAACGCCACCACTTCCACTTATACTATGTTCATCTGTTAACTTATCTATACCTTCTCTGACCTCTTTACGATAAGTCGCACCTGCATTGCCTGAAAAAATAGGTCTGTATCTATGTCTAGCGAGAGTTAGATTTAACGCCTCAAGGTACAAATTCTCTTTTTCGGTCTGATAGGTTCTGCTGTTTTTCACTGCAATTTCAAGGGCTTTCTCTAACGATATTATCCTGGCGCCAATTTCACTATTCCCTTCAGCACCCAATGACTCGTCTGCCTGTTCGCATACAGGCATATCGTCCAGCAATACAGGTTGGTTGGTTTCTATTGAAAAATTCTTTTCAAGATTTGGTATGCCATTAGTCTTCTCAGAAATGGTTCTATACGCTTCATTATCCGCAGACTTTAAATAATGTCTGGCTGTGCATCCGCTTAAAAACACAAAAATCACTAAGATACAGAAAATGAATCCACCAATTTTCTGAATTCTGCCTGGCATATTTATTTTTTTTATTTTCTTCATTTTCACATGAAGAGTGATTTTTTAGACGTGTGAAAATAGTAAAAGTTTCAAACTGAATCATCAATTATGTATTTTCATTTAAATTATCCAGTAGACCAAACTGCACCAAAGCTCATTCTGTTGTTTACGATGTCAAATTAGAATTTTGCAATCGTATTACAATTTGACCATTGTAATTTTTCGTATTAATTTTATACAAATTTTGGCTTGCTAGTTGTCAGTGGTAAGCATGTTAAAAACATAATGAGAAGTTTATTTTAAAAAATATTTATGCACTACCCCTGGTGGCACGTTCCTGTTATCACATCTCCAATGCTAATTGCTATCATTTCTATTCTTCATGTGATAGTCTCACATTATGCTGTAGGAGGTGGAATATTTCTCGCGATAGAAACAGCATTCGCATATAAAAATAAAAATAATGAGTACCTTCGTTATTTAAAGTCTCATGCTTGGTTCTTTATTCTTGTGACCGTTGTTTACGGAGCTGTTACAGGCGTTGGAATCTGGTGGAGCATTGGCCTGGCATCGCCATTAGCGACCGAAATGTTAATCAGAATTTTTGTTTTCGGCTGGGCGATGGAATATGTTTTCTTTATTTTGGAAATTATCTCGGCTTTCATTTTCTACTATTACTGGGGACGTTTAGATTCCAAAACTCATATCAAGATCGGTTGGATATACGCAGTCTCAGCATGGATTAGCCTGGTTTTAATAACCGGCATAACAGCATTCATGTTGAACTCAGGAAACTGGCCGCAACACAAGACCTTCTGGACTGCATTCTTTAACCCACAATTCATTCCGCAGGTCCTTATCCGCACTGGTGGAGCTATACTCCTGGCATCAGTTTATGTGTATCTACATGCTTCCTTTAAAGTCAATTCTATTGAATTGCGAAATTTAATAGGCGCAAGATCTGCCAGACCATCAATATTTGGAGCGTCACTAATAATCGTTGGATCCATTCTGTGGTTGCTTAATCTTCCTGAAGCTTCAAAAGCTACACTCGAAGCATCAGCAGTCCTTAATATATTTCTGGGTCTCGTTTGTTCATCTTCTCTTGTAGTATTTCTGATGTTATTTTTCGGCCCTTACAGAAACCCCGGATGGGTATCGCCAGGATTTGCAATCTTACTATTTCTCTTTGGATTTGCTGCAGTTTCTGCGGGTGAATTTGTCCGTGAAGCAATAAGAAAACCATATATAATTCACAACGTTGTAATGAGCCATCAACTCCTGCCTGAAGAAGTAGCAATTTCCAAAAAAACAGGGATGCTCAATTATGGAAAATGGATTAAGGCGTGGATTTCTAAAGAATATCCACAACTGATTACTAATAACCAAGTCGATTATTCGAAAATTAAAGACCAACCAATTTCAGTTAAAACAAATCTAGGTAGCGCCTTGTTTATACACCACTGTGGAGATTGCCATGCATTGGACAAAGGTTATTCACCGGTGATACCGATGCTGAGAGGTTGGACCCGTGATATGATTATGGAATTAGTTAAAGCCCCAAATAAAGTAAAATTCTTTATGCCACCATGGAGTGGTAACGAATACGAAGCTGAATTGCTGACTGATTATCTGACCAGGCTTAACCCGCCATCACCAATCCAATTTGATCGTGTAAACAATGGAGAGATCAAATGACAACTAATGAATTTATATCCAGCCAAACAGGAATTGCCATGCCGGCACCAGCCTGGTTTATATTATTATTCAAATGGCTGGGAATGACGCTACATATGACTGTCATGTCTTTAATCCTTGCCGGGCTTGGTGCAGTTCTCGTTTTTCTCCGGTCACCCAATATTAACTTCGTCAATATTGGCCAAAGATTAGTCAGCCGAATACCAATCATGTTTGCTTTAGCAATCAATTTCGGGATAGTACCCCTGCTTTTTATTCAAGTTGGCTTCAATAAACTCTTTTACCCAACTACTATACTCATCGCATGGGCATGGCTAGCTATTATTCCTTTATTAACACTGTCATATTATGGAACCTACTACCTTTCATATAATTCTAAGAAAACAAGGCCTTCAACTGGAACTCTTATCATCGGATGCTGCTCATGGTTGGCACTCGTAATGATCGGGCTGATATTTATAAGTGAAATGAGCCTTATGTCGCATCCCCATGCATGGGAGAAACTCTTCAATAACACTTTTATGAGTGGCGCTGTATCGGGTTTAGCCTTTTACCTGGCCCCTGGCCATTTGGTAAGGTTTTTTTTAATATTTGGTCTTGGATTATTAAATTTAGCTGTGTTTATTTCATTAGAATTATTCTTTCAGTCAAAGGATCAAACCAGCTCAAGTGAGTCCTATAAAATCATATCAAAACTTGCAATTTTTGGGTTGTTAATTTTCTCTCTAGCCGGCATCTGGTATTTTTCTGCTGTTTGGTCTCAGGAAGAAAAATCAGCTATGCTCCGATACCCAGCAGTAGTCCTGACTATTGGTTCTTTTGTATTCCCTGTGCTAACTGTGGTCTTTCTTTATAATCTAGCCAAAACCACTGCTAAAGAAAAATTAAAGCATCTTGTTATATACTCAGCATTAACTCAATTCATTGCTGTAGCAATTAATGCAGCCAGTCGCCAGTACTTACAGCTATTTCAGGTCAAGCAGTTTTATTCTATTCAAGCTCAATCCGTAAATACTCAAATCGTGCCTCTTCTAATTTTCCTGATTCTGTTTATATTTGGTGTGTTCGTTATTTGGTGGATGATTAGCAAGATTATACGTTGCCCGCAAACTAGCCCCTATCAAACTTAAAAATATTCCCTAAAAAACCACGGCCTTTAATGCAAAAAAATTGGGTCCAAAATCAACTATTTATGATATACTGCAAATATAATCAGCGGTTAAACCCCGAAAATTTTACGGACATATTCCCTACTAATCTTATGATTTTCCACGACAGATCTGGTGATCTGTGTGTTATTTTCTATCGCAAGCTCAACAGTGAGCAACTTAGGTAACTTTTGGGTCTTGATGTAATTCGCAATCCATTTGAAATCTATATCTCCGTCATCTAAGACCTCGTACCAGACATTATTCCGACTTTGCCGCAAATGCCAACAAACAACTCGATCGCCATATTTTGGTAGAAAATCTTGCGGCTTAATCCCACCTCTAAAAACCCAGTGTACATCATAGCAAAAGCCGACTTTCGTTTTTTCTGTTTTATCTAAATCAAACTTTAGCTCGCGCGCATCATCTTGCATCTCTGGTAAATGATTATGAATTGCCAACTTAATGCCAATTGCAGAAAGTCCAGCGCCAAGATCATTCAATGCCTTTGCCTGCGTCTGCAATTCTTCATCAGTCTTTTTTCGGTCAATTGGGTCAGGATTACAAACTATTATAGCAAACCCAGCAGCTTTACAAACCCTGGCACAGTCCACAATCTTTTGAACCGTCTGATCTGCCTTCTCTTTTTCATGCAACCTGGCACCTACGTACAAACTTACAGGCTTCAACCCCTTTTCCTTAAGAATATCCGCAAACTTAGCATTGTTTTCCGGATTGTTTAAATCCATGAAGTTTTCCAGATAATCATAACCACAGTCCCGTAAGGCTGATACAACCTCCGGTAACCGCTCATAAACACTCATACCCTGTCGCTGATAATACTGACTCCAACCATAAATATTCGAGCCTACAAGATTATCGGGAAATTTATTATCCTGACCAGCACTCTGTGGTTCCAAGACCCTCTGGAAATATAAAAGCGCACCACCAAACAATGTCCACTTTATAAATTGCCTTCGATCAATAGATTCACTGTTAAGAACCGACTTAAAACTATCAAATGTTTTCATAAGCTCTTATCCGTTAATCTGTTTTTCATCATAAAAATTGGCTTTCTACAGGCTTAATTTTAGACCTAAAAAATAATTCAATTATTCGAATATGACAAATGTTAATTTAATTCTGAAATTTTGCCCGGGCAGCTAACTTATTTCAAATAACACCAAAAATTCATGGTCAAAAATATCCATTATCTAGTCAAATTTAACCATCCTAAAGATTGTCGGGATTTTGTATACTGATTTTATGAAACAAGCTAAAAAATTAATTAAGCCTATAATTACATTACTTGTAATGATCCATTCGATAAGTGCTATCGCTCAAAAAACAGAAGTCATTACACTGCAAATTGCAGACGGTCCATTTAAACCCACTTTACAATCCCTGACAAATTATCATTGTCCAGACTGGTTCCGAAACGCCAAATTTGGCATCTGGGCACACTGGGGACCACAAGCAGTACCAATGGCTGGCGACTGGTATGCACGAAATATGTATATCCAGGGCCAAAGACAATACGAACATCATTTAACTAATTATGGCCATCCATCAGTCCACGGATACAAAGATATAATCCCATTATGGAAAGCAGAAAAGTGGGATCCAGAAAAGTTAATGGAACTTTATAAAAAAGCTGGAGCTCGTTATTTTGTTTCGATGGGAGTCCACCATGATAATTTTGATTTATGGAATTCTACTTATCATAAGTGGAATGCAGTTAACATGGGACCTAAACGTGATGTCGTAGGTGAATGGCAAAAAGCTGCCAAAAAACTTGGGCTCAAATTTGGAGTTTCTGAGCACTTAGGCGCTAGCTTTACCTGGTTTCAACCAAGCCACGGGTCAGATAAAACAGGTCCTAAAGCGGGCGTTCCTTACGATGGGGCAAACCCCACATACTATGACCTTTATCATCCTCCTGCCGACCCGGATGACAAAGATTGGTATAGCAAAAATCCACAATGGCAACGTGAATGGTTCATGCGAATTAAAGATTTAGTTGATAAGTATCATCCCGACTTACTTTATACTGATGGTGCGGTTCCATTTCACAACGAAGTAGGCTTATCATTAATTGCACATCTATACAATTCGGACTTGAATAGAAACCACGGTGTCAATCAGGTCGTTTATACCTGCAAACAACAATCAGAAGGAAGATGGGTCGAAGACCTGGAACGCGGCGTCATGGGAAAAATAAATCCATTCCCCTGGCAAACCGATACCTCAATCGGCGATTGGTATTATAATAAAAATTGGAAATTCCGCCCGGTTAGCTGGGTAATCCATATGCTAATCGATATCGTTAGCAAAAACGGCAACCTCTTACTCAACGTAGTTCAACGGCCAGATGGATCACTCGATCCTGAAGTTGAACAAATGTTACTCGAAATGGCTGATTGGATAAAAATTAATGGCGAAGGTATTTACGATACACGACCATGGGAAATCTACGGTGAGGGAAAAACCAAAGCCGCCGGCGGTCATTTCAGAGAAGATTTCAATTACTCTGCTGCAGATATCCGTTTTACTGTAAAAGGAAAAACCCTTTATGCCTTTGCACTTGGCTGGCCTCAAGACGGTAAAGTCATTATTAAGTCGCTAGCCAAAACAAATGACCTCAACAAAATATCAAGCATAAAACTATTAGGACACCAGTCTAAACTTAACTGGAAACAAACAGAATCTGGACTTGAAATTATCACGCCTTCAAAGCTGCCTTCCAAATATGCCATTTGCTTCAAAATCTCAGGCTCCAATTTAAAACCTGTTCCGTTCACTATCGCTCAATCAGTTATCAAACCAGATAAGAATGGAACGATAACTCTATCTGCAGAGACTGCAGAATTATTTGGGCCTCAGATCCAGTTAGAAGCCCAGGGGAACGAACCAAACATAGGCTTTTGGGACAACCCCACAGCAAATGCATCCTGGAAAGCAGAAATCTTTAAAACTGGTAAATACAAAATCCAATGCTCAATTGCCACCACACACAACGATACTGCCATCACAATCGAGTTACAAAACCAACAAATTCAGGCTAAGCCAGAATTCACAGGCAATTGGGCAGTATTTAAGACCAACGACATTGGATCTGTTTCTATCTCTAGCCCAGGAGTAATTGTTATTAAAGCACGCCCGTCTTCTGCTGATACATGGAAACCTATCAACCTCAGATGGATTAAACTTATACCAGAACAATAATCACCACTAGTAGCCCAATGGATTAATGAAATTCCTGTCAAAATAGATTTAACATTAATAAAATCCAGGACTGGCCGGGTAAGTTTACATTAATAAAAACCCCCACATCTCATTAATATATCAGCCCATGTTCTCATCAATCTGCACCTGCATATAACAAATTTTAACACAAACATATTACCAGCATCCCGTCAAATTTTCTTTACCGAACTTGCATTTCCTCTATTGTTTTAATGAACTATGAAACTGGGCTCGTTAACCTTTTCTTTATTCTCAGTACTAATTCTCCTGGCCACTCCCAAAGCCATAACCGCACCCATACCCAACCAACCCCAAATTGGCACCAATAAATCAGTAAATATTAACAAGCAAAAAGAGCCTGCAAACCCCAACAATTTCCAGGTCACAGAAGTCCCGAAAGATCTGGCAATAAAATTGGACTTATCACCATTTTACAAAAAATACTGCGACGCAAACGGTATCCCTATACTCGCATCGGACCAGGTATCAGACTATGCTCTTAAAGAAGCAGCATTTTTAATCATCCAGATGATAGGCCATCGGCAGGACCTTATAGATGCAATAGCAAATAACAAGATTCGCGTGGTTATCATGGCACCAAATGAGTTCACTACAGACATTCCAGAGCATTCGGACCTAACGCCAAAGGAATATTGGGACAGACGAGCAAGAGGCTTGGGCGCAACGCCACGGCGCCCCGCCATAAGTTGCGGAGAAGAAAATCTTTTATCGTATCCAGGCGATCCATATGCGAGCGAAAATATATTCATTCATGAATTCGCTCATGTGATCCACCAAATCGCCTTAAAAGACGTCGACCCCACATTCGATAAACGTCTACGCCAAGCTTATGCAAATGCAATAAAAAATGGCCTTTGGTCAAATACTTACGCAGGATCAAACCCAGAAGAATATTGGGCTGAAGGCACACAAAGTTATTTCAACTGCAATCGCCAAAACGATTCTGAACACAACGACATCAACTCAAAAGCCAAGCTCAAAAACTATGACCCGCAACTCACAAAACTCTTATCAGAAGTCTTCGGAGACAATCCCTGGCAGTATGAAAAACCTTTTGTGCGGAATCCCGCGTCGCCGCATTTGGCTGGCTTCGATACTAACAAAATGAAAACCTTTAAATGGCCGGACAAACTACTAAATTTAGATCAAAGCTCATTTAAAAACGAAATCTCAATACCAACTAATTCAGTCACACTAACCCCAATAAATAGAAATTTACCGAATTTCAATAAATCATTTTCATCTTCAAAGGCAACAAAACTGTTCTTCAAAAACTTGACCGATTCCACTGTCCAAATCTATTGGTTAGATTTTTCTGGGAACGCTCACCTTTATACACCAATTAAGCCCGGTGATACCTGGGAAGTCACCTCTTACGCAAATCATATCTGGAGTGTTCGTTCTCAAGATAATAAAGAAATTTCAAGGTTTATCTGTGAAGACAAACCTTGCCTTGCTATAATTAAACAGAATTAAGTCAACTAAATTAGTGAAATTTGTTCCTGACATGAAAGCAAAATCAATAATAGCACTGGTTGCCATATTAGCTGTATTGCCAACAGCATACGCAATAGTCGACATTAAAATAGATGCCTCAAAGCCTGGGCCAGTCATAAGTCCCTTTATGTGGGGCATTTTCTTTGAGGATATTAATTTCGCTGCCGACGGTGGCATTTCGGCTGAGTTAATCAAAAATAGAGGCTTTGAATTTCCGGATCACCTAATGGGCTGGAAAATAATTTGTCCACCAAATTCAAAAGCAACTGTATTCGTCACTAATTCTACTCCATTTAACGTCAACAACTCAAACTACCTGCGAATCTCCAACGACTCATATGAAACTAATATCGGAATTGAAAACAATGGATTTCGTGGAATAGGTGTTAAATCCAATGAGACTTATAACTTTTCAGCCTGGCTAAGATCTGCTCCGGCATCAAATTTTAAAATTGAGGTCCGATTAATTTCAATACAAGGCCAAACCCTGGCTTCCGGCAAAATCTCCAACATCAACGACAAATGGACTTATAATACCTTAAGCCTTAAACCTAATTCAACTGACGCCAAAGCGTCACTCCAAATATTGGTCTCTGGCAAAGGAACAATAGATTTGGATATGATATCATTATACCCTAAAAATACATGGAAAAATCGACCAAACGGATTACGTGCAGACATAGTCCAGATGCTTGCTGACCTTCATCCCGGCTTTATGCGGTTCCCAGGCGGATGCATTGTTGAAGGCCGTACCCTGGAAAATAGATACCAATGGAAAAATACCATCGGAAAACCCGAAAACAGAAAATTGATTATTAACCGATGGAATACAGAATTCAAACATCGCCCAGCACCTGACTATTATCAATCATATGCCTTAGGATTCTTTGAGTTCTTCCAGCTCTGTGAAGATATAGGCGCTACGCCTTTACCAATAATTAATTGTGGAATGGCTTGCCAGTTCAATTCAGGCGAACTCGCCCCTATGGACCAACTCGACCAGTACATCCAGGACGCCCTCGATCTTATCGAGTTCGCTAACGGGCCAATCACTTCCAAATGGGGCAAAGTACGAGCAGACCTCGGACATCCTAAACCCTTCAACTTGAAAATGCTCGGTATCGGTAATGAACAATGGGGCCCGCAATATATCGAAAGATACAAGGTCTTTGCCAATATCCTGAAAAGCAAACACCCAGAAATATTATTAGTCTCAAGTGCTGGTCCTGACCCTGATGGCGAAAAATTTGACTTTCTCTGGACACAGCTCCGTAAACTAAACGCAGATATCATCGATGAGCATTACTACAGACCACCTAAATGGTTCCTGGAAAATACACACAGATATGATTCTTACAACCGTACCGGGCCAAAAGTCTTCGCCGGTGAATACGCAGCGCAATCTGTAGGCGTTGCCAGTCCTGCAAACCAAAACACACTTGAATGCGCCATCGCAGAAGCAGCTTTCATGACCGGACTGGAACGAAATGCTGACGTAGTCGTAATGTCTTCCTATGCACCTTTGCTAGCACACGTCGATGCCTGGCAATGGACACCTGACCTGATATGGTTCGATAACCTCAACGTCTATGGCACCCCATCATATTATGTTCAAAAAATGTTTTCAAATAACCGCGGCAACTTCGTCATCAAAACCGAAATTTCAGGCATAGATCCAAAAAAAACAGTCTTTGCTAATTCCGTATTCGATAAAAATAAAAATGAAATTATCCTCAAACTAGTAAATCCAAATGAAACTGATTTTCAATGCCAGATCTCAATCGATGGCACAAAACTTGTCCACGGAACTTCAACAGTCTCAATCCTTTCAGGCAACAACCCATCGGACTCCAATTCAATTCAATCACCAACAAATATCGTCCCCAAAATCTCAAAAATAAATATAAACACACAAAATTTTATATACACCGCCCCTAAGTTATCATTTTCAGTTATAAGAATCCCAACTAAGAAATAACAATCAAATCGCTTGCTAAATGCAAAAAGAATATCAAAGCCTGCCCGTACTGAAATATCTGTTACTAACATTTTTTGATTATTGAGATGAGCATGTCTGTAATTATTCTGGCAGGATAATCCCAGCTAAAACAAATAAATTTTTCCTGAGCCTAATTTTATTGTGGACATTGAGTAATCAATCACGCATTTATTAATCAAAATACAACCATAAAAAGAGTTAAAATAAGCATTATGAGAACCTTAGTCATTGGAATTGATAGCGGAACACAATCCACAAAAGTATTGGTTGTGGACACCAAAAACGGTAAGGTTATAGGCACTGCCTCAGAAGCATACGACCTTATACCAGGACTGCCCCCAGGTGCAAAAGAACAACATCCACATACGTGGAGAGATGCAACTATCAAGGCCATTAAAAATGCCTTGAAAGAAGCAAAAGCTACCACAAAGGAGGTTAAAGCAATCGGCGTCAGTGGCCAACAACACGGGTTTGTTCCATTAGATAAATCCGGAGAAGTAATCAGACCAGCCAAATTATGGTGTGATACATCAACTGCGGCTGAATGCGAAGAAATTACAGAAAAAGTCGGCGGCAATAAAGCTGTTATAAAAGCAATAGGAAATGCAATATTGCCCGGATTCACCGCATCCAAAATATTGTGGCTAAAAAAGAATGAACCAGAAAATTATAAAAAACTGGAAACAGTCCTCTTACCTCATGATTACTTAAATTACTGGCTCACAGGTGAAAAACTGATGGAATATGGAGACGCTAGTGGTACTGCTCTATTCGATGTCAGAAAACGAAAATGGTCAGAGAAAATCGTTTCTGCTATCGATCCCGAACTGATGTCAAAATTACCCAGGCTTATTCCAAGCAATCAACCCATTGGCAGGATCAGAAAAGAAATAGCTGAATTGCTGAATCTTGACACAGACGTTCTTGTGAGCGCTGGCGGTGGTGATAATATGATGGGCGCAATTGGTACAGGCAATACCAGGGCCGGCGTTATAACAGCTAGTTTTGGTACAAGCGGTACTATCTATGCATGTTCAGAACAACCAATAGTAGACCCATGTGGTGAAATAGCTGCATTCTGTGATTCTACCAATAGATGGCTTCCACTTCTCTGCACCATGAATGTAACCGTGGCCACTGAAATGGTAAGAGACTGTTTCCAATGGGATGTCGCCAAGTTAGATAACTCTATTTCTAAAGCTAAACCTGGTGCACATGGCCTTATCCTGCTACCATACCTGGAAGGCGAACGCACCCCAAACGTGCCAAATGGCACAGGCGTTTACTTCGGAATCAATACCAAAACTATGACACCAGAAAACCTTGCCAGGGCCGCTATGGAAGGCGTCACTCTAGGCATGAATTATGGATTACGCAGATTAATTGAGTTAGGAGTCAAGCCTACTCAAATCCGCGCTACCGGCGGCGGATCAAAATCAAAGGTCTGGCTGCAAATAATGGCTGATATTTTTAATACAGAGGTGGTCACCCTCAAAGTTAGTGAAGGCGCTGCCTACGGAGCTGCCCTCCAGGCGTTCTGGTGCTGGCGAAACGAACAAGGGGAAAAAATCAATATCTGGGATATCACTGATAAATTCGTTCAATTAAATCCATCCTCAAAAGCTACACCAAAACCAGAAAATGTAGAGATCTACCAACGTTTACAAACCTTACAAGATAACTTGTCAGCAGCCCTAAGAAACATCTTTCAAGAACATAGAAACTTAACAACAACAATTTTAAAATAGAGACCTCTTATAATACTGAAAGTCAAAACCCTCCATCTAATATTTCAAGATGGAGGGTTTTTAATTCAAGGAACAAAGGAATGATATCCTATTTATTCCTGAGCTTCGGCTATCTCTTTCTTTGACATTTCTATTATTTTCTTTGCCAGTTCTGCTGGCACTGGCTCATAGTGTGAAAACGATTTTGTATAGAAACCACGCCCTTGAGTCAAAGACCTCAGCGCCTGAGAATAATTCTGAATCTCTGCCTCAGGTACCTTTGCGACAATTGTTTGATATCGGCCTTCAGGCTCTATACCACTAATTTTACCGCGGCGCGACGAAATATCACCCATAACGTCACCAGTATTTTTCTCAGGCACTGTTACGCGTAGATCAACAATCGGCTCTAAAAGAATTGGCCCCGCCTTCTCAAAAGCCAATTTAAATGCTTCGCGCCCAGCTATTTGAAACGCGATATCTTTAGAGTCAACAGGATGAGTCTTGCCATCAACAAGACTCACCCGAACATCCACAATAGGATACCCCGCCAAAATTCCCATCTCCATTCTGCTGCGTATGCCCTTGTCCACGCTAGGCCTAAATGGCTGATCAATTACGCCGCCAACTATCTTATCCACAAACTCATACCCTGCACCTCTTGGTAACGGCTCTACGTCAATCGCTACTTTTGCATATTGCCCTGCTCCACCAGTCTGTTTCTTATGCGTATATTCAACGTACTTAACAGTACGGGTAATAGTCTCCCTATATGATATGCGCGGTGGTTGACGGTCAACTTCTATCTTAAACCTGTTCTTAAGAGCCTCCAATATGATCTCAATGTGCACATCGCCCATTGCCGATAATAATGATTGCCGAATATCAGGATGATATTTGTATATGAACGAAGGGTCTTCTTCGTGTAACTTACTAAAGCCAACAGCTATTTTATCTTCGTCTCCTTTGTTCTTGGTATAGATTGCTATACTAACAAGTGGCTCAGGGAATTTGATCGGCGGTATTATAAAATTAGCGCCCTTGTCAGCTAGTGTATTACCTGTATGCGTGTCTTTAAGCTTGAGCACTGCACCTATATCTCCAGCTGTAAATTCCTGAGTCTCTATCCTGTCATGGCCCCTTAAAAAGTACATGTTTATCGGACGCTCAAACACATTCTTGGTTGTGTTCTGGATATCGACGCCGCTAACCATCTTCCCACTAAACATTCTCACAATGTTATACTCACCGATATGTTCCTCTGAAATAGTCTTAAATACAAATGCTGCTAGTGGACCGTCAACCTTGCATGGTATAGTCCTGACACTGTCTCCTTCCTTAATCTCCACCTCCGTCCTTGTTGCCGCTGAAGGCATTATCTGAACTAAATAGTCTAAAAATAAGTCTACCCCCATGTTATATAAGGCCGAACAACACAAAATCGGATGTAGTTGCCCCGACAAAATACCATTCCTGAAACCAGATATTATCTCTTCTTGAGTTAATTCCCCCTTTTCAAAATATAAATTCATCAATTTCTCATCCGTCTCAGCGATCGACTCGATCAATTCAGTACGGTATTTTGAAACTTCTTCCTTGAGATTTTCTGGTATTGGCAATTTTTTGCCAATACCTTGACCCTCTCTCTCATATTCAAACGCCTCTTGAGTAATAACATCAATTACACCCTTAAAGCCATTGCCTTTGCCTATTGGAACCTGAATTACCACAGCTGAGTTTTTATACGTTTCCCGAATCGATTCAACAGCTTTACCAAAATCAGCATTATCCTTGTCCAGGCCGTTAATTAAAAACATGTGTGGCAATTTCGCATTGGTTACCTGTCGCAATACACATTCGGTGCCTACTTGAATACCGCTCCCAGCGTCAATCAAAACAACCGCGCTTTCTACCGCCCGTAAACCCGCTATCACATCACCTACCAAATCTAAAAAACCAGGCGTATCAAGAAGATTGATCTTCGTGTCCTTCCACTCAAAGAAGCCAACGGCCATCGATATCGTCATCTTCCGAATCTTCTCATCCGGTCGGTTGTCAAAAATGCTTGTACCATTAGCAACTTTCCCAAGTTTTTGGGTGCCTTTCGTGGTATATGAAACTGCTTCCATTAGTGTCGTCTTGCCCACTCCGCCGTGGGATACCAAACAAACATTACGTATTGATTCTGGCGCGTACTTTTTCATTATCTAATCAATCTATGCAATATATGTTGTTATCTGAAGGCCCTTTAGACCTTGAGGAAACCAACCTCATCGGCCTTTTACCTTAGGCCTTTGTCTCAAATGGCTCTTTTTTTAAGGCTACCAAATGAATAGAAAAATACGCAACCAAAAACTTTCTAAACCTGGTCCATTTTCCATTAAAATCTCAAACCATAACTGTGCCGAAAACAATCAATACCAACCATTATCCTGGACGGTAACGCCGGTTAACTGATACGCCGATTGCTATCCTGGCTTCCAAAATGTTTAATGGTATTTTTAGGAGTTACTTAGAAATACGCTTTGATATTTGCTAATTTTTAAAATACACTTAGACTACTTTTAATATGAGACGGCTAATAAAAATTGGCATTATCATCGGCACAATCCTCATCGTAATAATATTGGTAACGACCATCGCGGTCAGCTTGTTCCTGGGTAAAATAGTTAAATCAGGAATTGAGTCATTTGGACCTAAGCTTACGCAAACAAGTGTAACATTAGAGTCTATGGATTTATCCGTCATAAGCGGTTCTGCAAAAATAAAAAATTTAATAATAGGTAATCCCAAGGGCTATAATGCCAGCAATGCTATTTGTGTCGGCTCAGCAACAGTCCAAATCCACCTGGGTTCACTGCTGTCTGATAAAATACTTATCAAATCCATTAACGTTACCGCACCAGAAATCACCTTTGAAGGTAACCCACTCGGAAAAAATAATCTCAAACAAATCCAGGACAACATTAACCAAACCATAGATTCTCAGAAGGAAATTTCCTCAAAAGAATCATCTAAACCAACTACTAAAATTCAAATTGACGAATTAATTATAACCGATGCCAGAGTCCATCTGGGAACAAAAGAAACAATACCAATACCCAATATCCGATTAAAGGACCTCGGAAAAGGCCCAGAAGGTATTACACCAGCAAATGTAACAAAGCAAATTTTTGCTGAATTGATTGGTAATACTCTTAACGCCGTTGGTTCTGCTGCCGTAAATATAGGCAAAAGCACAGAAAAATTAGGTAAAGAAGGTTTCGATAAGCTTAAAAGCATCGGCGGACTATTTAAGAAATCTACAAATTAAATATCAAACTAAATCCACGTTCTGTCTCTCGAATTTTTTACGAGTCTCATTTCCAGCTATCACAACATCACCAAATTAATGCCATGTAAAACTTAAAACTGAAGTTCCATTAAATTTTGAGTGCGAAAATTGGGTTTGGGCCTCATTTTACAAGGGTTTTGCGCACATGTTGAATTTTCTTGCGTGTGACTACGGTCACTTTCGCCTCAGGTACTTTGCTCGGCAAGGTCAACCCCAGGGCCTCCAACAGTTGCTTCTGGCGAACATCCGGTTCGGGCATCTGGCGTGCCACAATCTTGCCACTTTCGGAGTCAACCAGCTCCATAATGGAGAGTTGTTCCAGTTAGCGTAAGCCCTCTTCCACAGTGACTTCCAGCAGCCGCCATGCCCGCTCCAAATAGCGGCGCACTTTCAGAGCCATCATGGCAGTCAAGGCATGGACCTGCGTGTTGTCTTCAGTGCAGACAAACCAGGGCCGAAATTCCATGTGCCCGGTCTTGAGCGTGCGAAAATCCCGTTCCACCCGGGCAAGGTCTTTGTACCTATCATGGACGGTTTGCGCGGCGGCCTGAGTCATTTTAAGGTCGGTCTCTATCACATAGCAACCATCCAGCTGCGCGGCGGCCTGGAGCGCTTGAGCGTCGAGGCTCAGGACCAGCTGTCGTTGGTTCACAGTCAACTTGAGCCAATCCTGAACATTCAGGCTTGCCAGCCGAGCGGCCAGCTGCTTTCGCTGGGTCTCCACTTTGGCCCGCGGGTGATCTTCAAGATACTTGTTGGCTTTGCGGACCGCCTCCTCCAGCGCCCGTTGCTTCTGCTCTCGGCTCTGCCGCATCTGTGCCTGCCGAATCGGATTGCAGCGCAACACAAACCGACGACCGTCCTCCAGGATCACTTCATGGACCTGCTGGTCAAACAGCTCCAGTTGAAGCACCTGCTCGGCCAGCAACTTTTTAATCTGCGACCTGGTCAGAGCAGTGATGAAATGAAAGCCCGCCTCCTTTGCCGCCTCCTTTTGGTCGGCGCGGATCATGCCACGGTCGCCCACCAACGTGACCCCTGCACAGCCCAACGACCACCTGCTTCTTGCCTTGCTTGTGATCCCGATTATAACCCCAGGCCGCCAGCGCATTGCAGTCGCCCTCCAGGTAGCTGCTGGTCACATCGTAGAGAAATAGTTGCTCCTGGGGACGTGGCGGTCCAGCCTCCCAAAGACGCCTCTCGATCAGGTCATGGCGGATTATTGCATGAAAAAATGAAAATATTGTGAAAATTCTAAAATGATTACATTTCAGAAAAATTCTAATGTTGATTATCCCTGCGTCAAATCAAGGTGTTACTAAGATTTAAGACCTAAAAAGAAGTGGAAGTTCAGCTTCAATCTAATAAATGTAATTCGCAATCATCATTGGTATATTCTCATGATTAATTGCAAGACAAATAATTCACTGTAACTTGCAAAATATTTAGAGGTCATAAAAATTCGATAGAACCAGCCATATTTGAAGTTTTTTTCTCGACATTTTTAATAATTATTGTATAGTTTTGGCTTCAAAATAAAATATCCAATTAGGAGGGACTACTATGAATAATCATGTTGTTTTCCATGGTCTCGGCTGGTGGAGACCGTTGTGTGTCATCGGTATGTTCTTGACGTTGCTGGCAAACGCACAGGTGCCACTACTAATAGGACATCAAGGACGTGTAAGTGTCAACGGCACAAACTTCACCGGTACCGGCCAGTTCCGCTTCGCTCTGGTGAACGCAGGTATCAACTCTGCCAGACAGGCTACCGCAAATGCCTCAGTTGTTAATGGCTTCATCGTTGGGTTTACCATCACCGATGGTGGCGCAGGCTACATAACTGCACCTGCAGTCCATATCACCGATAACACCGGCACCGGAGCCATAGCCCAGGCATTCATCGCCAACGGCGCCATCTCCAGAATCGATGTCATTAACGCCGGCAGCGGTTATTCGAGCAGCACCACTGTCACCATTGATCCGCCACCACCCAACATCGTCTATCAAACCTACTGGAGCAACGGCGTAAACAACGTCACGCTCACCGTCACCAAAGGTCTCTACTCCGTGTTGCTCGGTGATACTACCATTCCTAACATGGCTGCCCTGTCTGCAGACATCTTCACCAACAACAATGTACACCTGCGTGTATGGTTCGACGATGGCACCAACGGACTACAACAACTCAGTCCCGATCAGCGCATCGCTGCAGTCGGTTATGCACTGATGGCTGCTAACGTACCCGATGGCTCCATTACAGGAAATAAAATTGCCCCTGGCACAGTAACGAGTGTCTCCCTTGCCGATGGCACAGTGTCGAACAGCAAATTGGCAAACAATAGCATCACCGTGACAGCCAGTTCAGGCTTGAGCGGAGGAGGTACCGTGCCGATGGGCGGTAGTGTCACTATGGGGTTAAATCTGGCCAATCCGAACACGTGGACGGCGTTGCAGACGTTCGGCTCCGGGATCACAGTCACGGGTCAGGTACAAGCAACAGAGAGGCTGAACATCGGGCGCGATCATTTCATCAACGGTACCGGTAAAACCATTGCAGGTGGGTATCGTAATACAAATACTGCCGATTATGCAGTGATTAGCGGCGGCGAACAAAACACCGCCAGCGGCTATGCTGCCACCGTCGGCGGAGGCGAGGGTAACACTGCCAGCTACGATTTAGCCACCGTCGGCGGCGGCGGCGGTAACACCGCCAGCTGCTATGCCGCCACAGTCGCCGGAGGCTACGAAAACATCGCCAGCGGATTCAACGCCACCGTCGCCGGAGGCTATTATAACACCGCCAGCGGCAAATCCACCACAGTCGCCGGAGGCTACTTCAACACCGCCAGCGGCTACGCCACTACAGTCGGCGGAGGCCACCACAACACCGCCAGTGGCAAATCCACCACAGTCGCCGGAGGCGAGTACAACACTACCAGCACCAACTGCGCCACAGTCGGCGGAGGCGAACGTAACACCGCCAGCGGCCACTCTGCCACCGTCGCCGGAGGCAGCGGTAATACTGCCGGAGGCTACTCCGCCACCGTCGCCGGAGGCTTCCACAACACCGCCAGCGGCTATGTCGCCACAGTCGCCGGCGGTGAGTTCAATACTGCCGGAGGCGATTACAGTTTTGCCGCCGGGCATCACGCCATGGCCACCAACACCGGTGCATTCGTCTGGTCCAGCGGCGGACATTTTACCTACTCCTGGGGAAACAACACCTTCACCGTCCGCGCCACCGGCGGCGTCCGATTCTACACCGCCGGCGGCACAGTCAATGGTGTGGAACTGGCGTCCGGCAGCGGCTCGTGGTCGTCGCTCAGTGACCGCAACGCGAAGGAAAACTTCCAGCCTGTGGATTGTCGCCAGATTCTTGAACGCGTCGCTGCTTTGCCAGTTGCTACATGGAACTACAAAACCCAGCCCCCTACTATCAGACACATAGGCCCGATGGCTCAAGATTTTGCTGCCGCTTTCAGCGTCGGCGAAAACGATCACTCCATCAGTACAGTGGATGCAGACGGTGT
>Ga0315298_1000456_pt1 | contig 78152 bp, 70 predicted proteins | sample WHS_1_MG_FD_203077 | JGI IMG/M metagenome (GOLD analysis project Ga0315298, IMG submission 203077) | Extremophilic microbial mat communities from Washburn Hot Springs, YNP, Wyoming, USA - WHS_1_MG | ecosystem: Environmental > Aquatic > Thermal springs > Hot (42-90C) | place: USA: Wyoming... | reverse complement strand
CTTTCAAAGGTAATCACAACTGCCTCCATCGAGGTTGCTCCAAAAAGGAGGGTCATTCCAAGAAGTCCTGGAACGAGATCAATCATTCCAGTTGGGTTTCTTAAATAAAAAGCAAGCGCCATCGCCAAAGGGAAAAGAATCCCCCATGAAATATTTGGAGGCTTAAAATAGTAGCTTTTGATATCCTTAAGACCAATAAAATAGATTGCTTTTAATTCATTCACGATCATCATTACACCTTTTTCCCTTCTTTATCAACCATCATAATTTCCTTATCCAATCCCGTAATACTAACAAAGGCATCTTCAAGGGTAGGCTGAAGCGTGTTTACTGAACTAATGACAATCCCTCTCTCGCGAAGAGAATAAAATAGGCTTTCCAAGGATGGCCTTTTAGAAAATGTCAGGATAAAACGATTTTGATTTTGCTTTACTTCTTCGATTCCCTCCATCTCCTTTACCCATTTAGATAAATCAGAGGAATCAGGATTCTCAACACCTATTTCTATGACAAACTTCTCCTGGACAGACCTTCTCAGGGCTTCTGGTGTATCATTAGCAATGATCCTCCCCTTTACAATAATGGCGATACGATGGCAAAGAAGATTTGCCTCTTCAATATTATGGGTTGTAAGAAAAATAGTTGTTCCCTGCCGATTGAGCTCCCGAATCATCGACCTCAAATTTCGGGCACTCATGACATCAAGGCCACTTGTTGGCTCATCCAAAAAAACAATAGGAGGTTTATGAACCAGAGCCGCAGAAATGGTAAGGCTTCGCTTCATTCCCTTTGAGAGTTTTGAAAAAGGAATATCTTTTTTGGACTCTAATCCGACAAGTTGAATTAGCTCTTCAGCCCTTTTCTCTCTCTCATCTTTCGAAACTCCATAGAGTTGTCCCATAAATAGGAGGTTTTCAAGGCATGTCAGTTCATCATAGAGGTTTGAAATTTCGGGGACTACTCCAATTTGGCGTTTTACCCGAACCGTTTCTTCTCGGATATCCCAACCCATCACTCTTGCCTTCCCCTCAGAAGGGGTAAGGAGTCCACAGAGCATCCGAATAGTGGTTGTCTTCCCTGCCCCATTGGGACCAAGAAAACCAAAAATCTCTCCTTCTTTCACCTTAAAATGAATATGATCAACTGCCAAAAGACCATTATAATACTTTGTTAAACCCTCAACTTCAATTACCCATCTGGTTTCCAAAATTCCTCCTCGATTGGTAGAAGGGGTGGGAGAAAAGAAAACCTTTCTCCCACCGAGCGAAACTACTCTTTGATCTTCTTTATCCTTTCTTCTACACGGGCGATCTCATCCTCAAGGTCGCGTTTGTAACTCTCGAGCCACTCCTTTTCCTCTTTTAGAGAAAGAGGTCGAGTGTGGTGAGGCATACAGCATCCCCCATAAAAATGGTGCCATGAATGAAAGGGATGTCCCATTTTAGGTTCGCAACACATAGCATTCACCTCCTCTCATGCTTCGATCCTTTTTCATAATAGTTCTGGTAGATTTTTAAGAATTGATCGAGTGCCTCTTTTCTTTTCTGGATGGTGATGGCCCACCCATGAAGAATCTCTTCTCCCTGAGGGGTAATTCGATAAATCCTCTTTGCAGGGCCAGGCCCCTTTGTATCCCATTTTGATTTTACTAACCCCTCTTTTTCCATACTTCTTAGATTTCTGTAGATTGCTCCCACATCTGGAGGGCTGTTATGGAAACGAAACTCTGATATTTTTTCAATCAATTCGTAGCCATAGGATTCCTTCCCCTTAAGGACAAGAAGTATAAATGGCTGGAGTTGCCTCGGAACCCTGCGCTCCGAACATCCGCATATGTTTTGGTCCCCTTCTGACCTCAAAGAGGTTGGAGAATTATGGTAACACATGAATTTGCCTTCTATATGTTAAAATCATATAATAGTTAACATTTATTGTCAAGCCCTGAGTGTGAGACCTCTGAAAAAGTCCTTTTTATAGGGGAGGGTAAGGTTGAAAGGGTCTCGGTAAGGGACAAGCACTTACCCTACAATCATTCATCAGTATCCGTCCGCCCGATGCGGGGAGGAAGGTTTCCCACCCTACCCTCCCATACTGAAAAATGGTTTATGATATATCTTTCAGAGATCTCAATATCTTCCCCTATCTAACCTGGGAAGGTAGATAGTGTAAGTAAAATGATATTGATTTTTAGCGTGATTTAAGGGATAAATATTATTATCTATAATTCAAGGAGAGAAAATGAAACTGAAAATTATTATTTTTACGGTGGTAGTTGCTATATGCCTCGGGGCTTTCCTCTTCTACTTTTTTTATCTCGAGAACCCAAACCGAAAAGTCCTTGCCCTGGTGAATGGAGAAGAGATAACGGTCAAACACTTTAACGAAGAAATAAAAAAACTTGAGAGTCCGATCCGCGAGATGTTACAGGAAAATCCCGATAAACTTGTCGAACAAATGGTGATGAAAAGGGTTCTACTCCAGGAGGCTAAAAAACGAGGAATTACTCCTCCACCAAAAACCTATAAGGACGAAACGAAGGAAGGGTTATCCCCTGAAGGGGCCCTGATCGCTGAGCTAATAAAGCAGAAATTCCCTTCCCCGCCGGAAGTAACACGCGATGAGATTAAAACCTATTATAACCTATTTAAGGATAAGATGGGTGGGAGGCCCCTGGATCAGATGGCTCCCATGTTGGAAGAGGCCATCCGGGAAGGGAAGCAACAGGAACAAATCGGACAATTTATGAATGAACTACTTAAGACGGCTAAAGTTGAAATCAATCAAATCCAAATAAAAAAAATTGCAATCAAACCTCCTGAATCCAATACCGAAGAGGATCTGAAAAAAGCCCTTACCAGTGGTAAACCCACCTTGGTGGACTTTGGAGCAAATTCCTGTGTTCCTTGCCGACAAATGAGACCTATCCTCAAAGATATCGGCACCGAATATGCAGAAAAGGCAAAGGTCCTCGTCATCGATGTCTATAAATATCAAAACTTGGCCAAAGAGTATAAAATTATGCTGTTACCCACCCTGGTCTTCTTTGATTCAAAGGGAAAAGAGGTTTTTAGGCAGGTTGGGATTATGGAAAAAGAGAAGATTGTATCAAAACTCAAAGAGATTGGAATGGGAACTTGAATGATCATAGTGTGTTACACCCTGATCCAGCGTCGTTGGAGAATATAGTAAATAACCAACCCAGCCAAATAAGCCACCCCCATATTCCACATCGCTGTTCCAGCAGTGATGAGCAGGATAAAAAGGTTTTGCCTCTTTAATTTGATGTCCTTAATCACCAAAGACAATTCCAATCCTGCAAAAAAGAGGATGACGCCCAAGACTGACCTGGGAAATACTTGAAAGAGGAGAGAAACAGAATCGCTTAAAAAAAGTCCTGTAAGAAGCACGATCACACCCAAAATCACCAAGGCCCCTCCTGTCCTTGCCCCAAATCGAATATGCCCGGCCATGCCCCCTGCCCCATGGCACATGGGAACCCCTCCAATGAACGTGCTTATTAGATTCATCACGCCGTGATCGATGGAGATGGTTTTGGCGGTCACCTTCTTCTCTGGGAAGTAGGTGTTATTCTCTGCGACGGTTCCAATAATAGCATTTCCCAACGTGAGAGGGGCTTGAGGAAGCCCGAGAATGAGGAAACCAGAAATAAGTTCTTTCCAAGTCATTCTTGCAAATGAGATTTCAGGAAACCGAAATCGCAGGGAGAGATGTGAAAACCCTTCTAAGAGTTCTGGTTTTTGAAGGAAAGCAAGAATGATTCCATACCCCAAGAGAATTAACATAGCAGGGAACCGTTTGCTGTTAAGGAGAAACAAGGTGAGGAGGAAACCAACGGTGGCCAAAAGGGGTTCCTCTCTCATCATCTTCAACCCTTCAACCAGAAAACTGAGACCCAGTCCCAGCATGATCCCGCGAACCACTGGTTTTGTAGTCACTTTCTCAATCCAGGTGATCGCTCCGGTAAATCCCATTAAGAGCCAAAAGAGCCCTGTAAAGATCCCTGATCCCCAGATCATCCCTTGGGTGATGCTTGCAGGATGGGCAATGGCCATCCCGCCAATGGCCTTCATCGGTTGGATAGGAATGGGTGTTTTAAAATAAAGGCCTACAAAGATTTTAAAGATCCCAAACGCCACCAAAATCCCTAAGGGGTCCATTTTGTTGAGTGTGATGTAGCCCACCACAAAAGGGATGAAGGTGCCGAGGTCTCCAAACGCCCCTGCCAATTCCATTCGATTATACTCATTTCCCCAGAATCGCATAGGTTGTGTTTTAGAATATTCCATAACTCATATAATTTCAAGAACCTCCTTCTTGATTTGGACCACAATTTTCTTTTAAGATAGAATTAATGGAAGGATTCTTTAATCGACTTCTTAAAATAGACCTTTCCCAAAAAAAGTCATGGATTGAACCTATCCCTGATTCGTTACTTCAACTCTACCTGGGGGGGAAAGGATTGGGTTCTTTTCTTCTCTTAAAAGAGACCCCCCCTCATACTGACCCCCTCTCTCCTGAGAATTGCCTTATTTTCACGTTGGGTCCATTGGCGGATACCCCCTTTTATGGTTCCAGCCGTTATGCGGTCTTTACCAAATCGCCTCAGACTGGAATCTATTCAGAATCTTATTCTGGAGGGAAAATCACCACGTCTATGAGCCGAACAGGTTATGATGCCATCATCATTCGGGGAAAATCAGAACACCCTGTCTTCCTTGAGATCAATGATCAAGACGGAGTCTTTCACCCTGCTTTGGATCTCTGGGGAAAGGAGACCTATGAGGCAGAAGATGAGATTCTGAAGAAGATTGGATTGAAGAATGCTGGGGCACTGGTCATCGGTCCTGCTGGAGAGAACTTAGTTAAATTTGCAGTGATCGAGGCTGAACATTGGCGGTCTCTTGGCCGTGCTGGAATTGGTGCAGTAATGGGCTCAAAGAGGTTAAAAGGAATTGTCTTTCACGGAAAGAAGCGGAGGAAGGTCGCTGATCCTGTTACTCTTAAAAAATTGGCCATTGAGTTCAGAGACCGGGTTAAAACCAACCAGATTGTTCAAATCTACAGGAAATATGGAACGCCGATGCTCGTTTCCATTATGAATACCATTGGTGCCTTTCCAACCCAATATTGGTCCAAAGGGAGTTTGGACGGTTGGGAAGGAATCAGTGCAGAAAGCCTGATGGAAAGATGTCGGGTGAGTCCCTCTGCCTGCCCCCACTGTTTTATGGCGTGTGGGAAAATCTCTGAGGTTAAAGAAGGTCGGCACAAGGGGCTTCGGATTATGGGCCCTGAATATGAAACGATCTATGCCTTTGGGGGACTCTGTATGGTAAAGTCCATTGAAGAGATTATCTATCTTAATGACCTCTGTGATCGGCTGGGAATGGATACGATTACAGCAGGAAATTTATCAGCCTTTGCCATCGAAGCATCAAAGAGAAATAAGATAGAAGAAAAACTCAACTATGGCGATGTGGATGCCATTGCAGAAATTTTAAAAATGATTGCCTACCGAAAGGGGATAGGGGAGGTCTTATCAGAAGGCGTGCGACACGCTTCAAAGGTCTTAGGAATGGAGAAAGAGGCGATTCATGTAAAAGGCCTCGAACCTGCTGGCTTTGATCCCAGGGTCCTGAAGGGGATGGGACTGGCTTATGCCACATCGGATCGAGGGGCTTGCCATCTCAGGGCTACCTTCTATAAATCCGAGCTCTCAGGTCAGATTGCCCCTGATCAGATAAAGGGAAAGGCAAAACTTTTTGTGGATTATGAAGATAAGATGACCATTTTTGACACCCTGATCCTCTGTCGGTTTTATCGAGATCTGATCACCTGGACCGACCTCCAAGAGATTATAAAATCGACTTGTAATCTTTCGCTTAAAAAGAAGGATCTAAAAACAATGGCGTCCACCATTATTCATCTCGCCCGGAAGTTCAACCAGCAGGAAGGGGTCACTAAAAGAGAGGATAAACTTCCCCGCAGGTTTTTTCGAGAGGTTCTTCAAGAAACAGGAAAGACGATTCAGCCGAAAGACCTAAAGGTCATGTTAAAAGAGTACTATAAATTGAGAGGATGGAGTTAGGGGTTTACCTTCTCCCAATAAATAGAATAGGTAGTAATAATCCATTGTTGCAGGGTGGTTCATGGTTCTAAGAAGTTTAAAAACAAAGATCCTTTTAAGCGTTATTGTTGCAGTGGTGGGAATCGAAGGGCTATTCCTTTACCTCAATATTCGTTCCCTCTCCCGTCAGATTCTAAATAAAACTGAGGAAGAGGCATTCAACCTCAGCGAAACCATCCGCCTGAGCATCCGAAATGCGATGATCAAAGACCGCAGAGACGAATATCAGAGGATCATTGACGATGTGGCCCAGAGAAAGGGGATTGCGGAGGTAAGAATCTTTAATAAACAGGGGATGATTACCGTCTCTTCGGATCGCACCAAGGTTGGAACTGTAGTGGATAAACAGGCCGAGGCTTGCTATGGATGCCACAGGGAAGGCCAAGAGGCAAGGGTGCTTCTACCCTCCGATAGTAAAACCCGAATTTATCATAAAGAAAAACAGAGCCTTCTCGGTTTGATCAATCCCATTTATAATGAACCTTCCTGTTATCCCTGCCACCCAAAAACTCTAAATGTCTTGGGGGTGTTGGATACAACGATCAGTCTCGAAAGCTTTGAGAAAGAGAAGTCACAAATTTATAATAGGATGTTGATCTCAGGAATTATCAGCGTGGCTCTCCTAAGTCTATTATTAAGCCTCTTGCTCACCCGGGTGGTAAACCGACCGATTGATAAACTCTTAACGGCTATCAAGGCAACCGCTCATGGGAATTTTGATCAAACCGTTTCCATTCGATCCCACGATGAGTTGGGTGAACTTTCTGAATCTTTTAACAACATGATCTTTGAACTGAAACGATCCCGTGATGCCATTGAAGAATGGACCCAAACGCTCGAACGCAGGGTTCAAGAGAGGACGAAAGAGCTTCAGCGGGTCCAAGACCAATTGATCAGGGCTGGCAAGATGGCTGCTCTGGGGGAGCTGGCTGCAGGGGTGGCCCATGAGATCAACAATCCCCTTACCGGTGTTCTCACCTTCAGTTCCTTAATGCTTAAGAAGATCGATGAGACTCATCCCTGGAAAAAGGACTTAGAGAATATTGTCCAGCAGACAACTCGGTGCCGTAATATTGTAAGGGGACTTCTGGATTTTGCGCGACAGAGAAAACCTGACAAAAAAGAATCGGATGTCCATACCCTCATTAATAACACCCTAACCCTTTTAGAAAAACAGGCCCCTTTCCAAAACATTCAGATCGTGAAAGACTTCAATCCCAATATCCCAAAACTTTTGATCGATGCCGATCAGATTCAGCAGGTCTTTATGAACATCCTTCTTAATGCCGCTGATGCCATGGGAGGAAATGCAGGGGTTTTAACAATTAAAACAGCGCTCAGGGATGGAAAGGCTGAGATCTCTTTTACCGATACAGGTTGTGGGATTCCCCAAGAACATCTCTCTAAACTCTTCGATCCTTTCTTCACAACAAAACAGACAGGCAAAGGAACCGGATTGGGCCTGGCCATCAGTTATGGAATTATTCAAAGCCATAATGGAGAGATTGAAGTAGAAAGCGAGGTGGGGAAAGGCTCAACCTTCCGGATTAAACTCCCAATAGAATCTCCGGTGGAGGGTCAAGAGGAAAAGGCACAAGATGCCCAAAGCACTTAATTATTTAATATTCTCCATTAATTCAGCCAAACGATTCTCTGCTTCCTTCTCTTTCTCAAACCCTACTGCGCCCAGTAGATAAAAGCCTTTCTGAAGCACAATGACCTTTCCCTGATAGGGATCTTCCCCCTTTAGGCATTCGGCCCCGACTTTAACAAAACACCCTGAGAAGAGCCTTCCTTTTCTGGAGAGATTATCTTTATAAATCTTTAGGCTGTTCGATGCCTCATTGGAATCTTTAAAGATAGCCAGAAAGAGTTTAAATTCTCTCTCTTCGGCCTTTCCCTTCTCGATATATGAGCCTTGAAACCCCTTTTTCAAAAATTGATGTCCTAAAAGACCTTGTGGGAAGTATTGGATTGAACCCGGTTTGAGTCCTGATTTGGGAAAATAATTAATCTCTTTGGGTGGGGATGAGCGGTCTACTATCTTAGAAGTAACCAGGATGGCAAATTGTTTTAATAACGATGAATTTGATTTTGTTGAATAGAGGTTTGAAAAGTACCTCCCTTGATAAAAAAAGGTGGAATGATCATCCAGATACGAATCTAAACCAAACCCTCCAGGTTTATTTTCGTTTCTGAATCTCGAAAATATCCCGAATGCCTGAAGCACATTTCCCATATCGTAAATATCAACCTCCACCTGATGATCAGAGTTCTTCCGGTCCTGGTAAATGGCAAAGATTGAGTTTTGAAAACCATATTGTAGAAAGAGCTCGGCCTGACCATTGATATGCTCAAACAGTGTTTTCTTGTTATAAAGGTGAGGACCCTCCATCAATGTCCAGCCTTCAGGCAGATTTTCCTTAGGGAGGAACGATCTGAGCGAAGATCCAAATGCCTCTTGGGTTCCTATAAAGATTAGAATAAAAACAAAAATGATTTTCAAAATCCGAAGGTTCATTGAACGATCTCCTTAAGATGGATTTCCATTTCCTGACCGGTCATTCTTAACGATGAGCGAATGAACTTGCCTTATTTTCGAATGAATGTCAAGCCCCTGTCTGCAATGAACCGCACAAGAGGGACACTCTAAGCAATATCGGATAGTTTGTTCACGAATGATGGGAATGGATTCTCTCAAAAGGGACTCATTCTCATATCCATCTTGATACATCACCCACCTTAATAGGTCTTGATGGGAAACCCCATGAGGGCATTCTCCTATACACCCATCACACCAAGTACATATCTTATTCTTCAGGAAGGACTGGTACCTTTTGAGTTCGTATAAATCCCCTTTCGTAAAGGGAGCTCCCATCGCGGCCACGCATTCCTCAATCTGTTCAATCGTCGTTACCCCTGGGATGGTAGTTGAAACATTTTGGTCCATTAAGATGTATTTCAGAGCAGCTTGATGAGGCGTTAGCCCCCCTATCTTCTCCTTTTTATATCCTCCTGCTTGAGTTTTCATTGCAATGATTCCGATGCCAGATTTGGCCGCTAAGGCGACAGCCTCTCTTAAATCTTTTGAATGGGTGAAATTGTAAGCCACTAAGGCTACATCGTGATAACTCGAATTCGCTGCTTTTCTCAAGAGCAGGGCCATATGGGTATGACTTGAAAAACCTGTGAATCGGGCCTTTCCTTCCTTCTTCATCGTTAACATGAATTCAAAGAGCCTTTCATCCAATACCTCTTCAGGTGTTTTCATATTGTGCCAGACTAACACATCAATATAATCGGTTCTGAGCCGTCGCAGACTTCTCTCGACAGAGGCTCGCATCCTTTTCTCGTCGTTGGCATGAACTTTCGTCTGGATGAATACCTTATCTCTCTTTCCTTGAAAGACCTCCCCGATCATTTCTTCATTCCGGCCGTGCATGTAGCAATCCGCAGTATCATAGAAATTTACTCCAAGGTCAAAGGCCCTCCGAAGCACGGAAGGATCACTACAATTCATCACCCCCATACTAACGGCGGTTACCTTGAGCCCTGTTCTGCCAAGAGCCCGATATTCAAGGGTAGGTCTCTTTTCACAATGGGTGGGTGATAGACCTCCTAAGAATGGGCTTGCCACCACTCCCCCAAAGGCTAAAGAGAGGTGCTTCAAGAATTTTCTTCTTCCCATCTTTTTTAAACGCATCGGTATCCTCATAGGAAAATGGCTTTTGCTAATTATGACCCCCATCCATCTTATTTTCAATGAGGAGGTTTTGATTGGTCCGATCTTTACCAAATTTCCTTATCCACGTGTCCCATCCAAAGGTCTAATTTTTATCCAACCCTATGAGATCTCTGAAAAACTATATCATCAACCGTTCTCCAATATGGGAGCGTAGTGGAAAAACCTTCCTGTCCCTATCGGGCGGGCGGATACCGATAAATGATTGTAGGGTAAGGGCTTGTCCCTTACCGATGTTCGGTAAGCCATAAAGGCTTACCCTACAAAAACTTACCTCATTGAATATTGATTATTCAAAAAATTTGAATTAATATGGATTCAAAAAGGAAATTAGGGTGAGACACTATACGAAAGAACATGCTCGCGCAGGGATCGATACTCCTCTTCCCAAAATAGAATGTTTTGAGAATCAGTTTAAAAACTATGAGATCACCATCTCCATCCCGGAGTTTACCTCGGTCTGTCCTCGGACAGGACTCCCTGATTTTGGAACGATCACCATTCGATATATTCCGGATCGATGGTGTGTTGAATTAAAATCCCTAAAGATGTATATCCTCGGTTATCGAAATTTGGGAATCTTTTATGAAAATTCAGTCAACAGAATCCTCAAAGATTTTGTCAAGGCCTGTAAACCCTTACGGGTCACTGTTATGGGTGAATTTAATGTTCGAGGGGGAATGAAGAGCACCATTGAGGCCTCTTACGTAAAAAAGTCCAATCGTTCGAAGAGATAAATTATGTCTGAGATTAAAAAGGTCCTTTTTATATGCACCGGGAATTCTGCCCGAAGTCAGATGGCTGAGGGTTTGCTAAACACCCTTGGCTCCGGGAGGTGGAGGGCACAAAGTGGTGGGCTTTTCCCTTCCTATGTCCATCCATTGGCCATCCGGGCGATGGCTGAGATCGGTATCGACATCTCCCAACAGACTTCTAAATCGATGGACTCCTTTCTCGAAGATGACTTTGACTATATTGTCACACTCTGCGATCACGCAGCCAAAGCCTGTCCCGTTTTCCCTGGACAAGCCAAACGACTCCATTGGTCACTTGAAGATCCCGCGATTGCAGTGGGAACGATTGATGAGAGGCTCATGGTATTTCGAAGGGTAAGAGATGAGATTAAAAAAAGAATCGAAGGGCTTATCGGGTCTGAATCCCCTCTGACTTCTACAAGAAAGAATCCCTAAACCTCTGCCTTTTTTAGCAACCTTTGCCAGTTTTTCTCCACATTCATCTGGATCACTTCCATCTCCTCCTCGGTGAGATGGCTGAAACGGCCTTGGAGTTCTAAATACTCTTTGACGGAACGAAATTCTGGTTTGAGGTTGATGAAATATCTCTCGCCATTCTCAATCTCATAGAGGGGAAAAATTCGAGTCAGCACGGCCAATCGCGAAACCTTGATAGAAAGTTGGCTGGGAACTCTCCAGCCGGTTGGACAGCTGGAGAGAATATGAACAAATCTGAATCCTTTGATCTCTTTAGCCTTTTTCATTTTATGAAATAAATCTTCTGGAAAGGCAATCGATGCAGTGGCGGCATAAGGGATTCGGTGGGCAGCCATGATCTCCATGATATCCTTCTTTGCCTCCGCCTTGGTTTGCTGGAAAGGAGTGGTGGTTGTCCACGTGAGAAGAGGGGTGGCTGAACTTCTCTGAATCCCCGTATTCATATAGGCTTCATTATCATAACAGACATAGATGAAGTCTTCATTTCGCTCGGCAGCCCCTGATAAGGCCTGAAGCCCAATATCGAAAGTTCCTCCATCCCCTGCCCAGGCCAATACCGTGGTGGTTCTATCCCCTTTCATCTCCAACCCTGCTTTGACACCCGTGGCTGTGGAGGCTGCCGTTTCAAACGCCACGTGATAAACTGGAACCCTCAATGAACTGTATGGAAACACTCCTGCAATCATTGACCAGCAGGAAGCAGGAAGGACAATAATAACCCTCTCCCCTATCGCCTTGAGGGTATACCTCATCGCAAGGGTCGCCCCACAACCTGAGCAGGCCAAATGACCCGAGATCATATATTCTTCATCTGGCAATACCCTTTTCATATTGATCCTCTCCTCAGGCATCATAGCCCTTCCCAATCCGATATTCAAAATTCTAAATGTCAAAGTCCATTAGACATCTGATAGATTATTATATCCTAAGGTCTGGCCAGAGAGTATCCTCTCTGGGTTGTTCCGCTTCTAAACTATACTCAATCACATTGGATAGGGTATTCTGAGTGATATCTCTTCCCCCTAACCCTGCCACATAACTGAATACCAGTGGCCGTTCGGGCTCGTTACAGAGGACAGACCTTAACTCCTCTGCAAATATCCCTCCCATTCCAAAAGAGAGGTTCCGATCGATGACCGCTATCTTTGGAACCCCCCTCAGATTTTCTCGGATGGCCTCTGCCGGAAAAGGTCGAAAGGTTCTAATTTTAAGCAAGCCTATCCGTTTCCCTTCATGTCGATATTGATCGATCACCTCCCTGCAAGTACTGGTCACGGTACCAGAGGTGACGACAACCAGTTCCGCCTCTTCACATCGATAGGCTTCCACTAACCCATAACTCCTCCCAAATATCTTATGGAATTCCCGCTCAACTTCAAGGATGACGGATTTTGCACTTTCCATTGCTTGCTGAATCCGATATCTCATCTCTGTAAAAGTATCTGGAGCAGTGAGGCTGGAAAATGACTTGGCATCTTTCGGATCAAGCCGAAACTTAGGCTCAAAGGGTGGAAGAAAACGATCGACTCTTTCTTGGTCGGGTATATCCACGGGTTCAAAGGTATGGGAGAGATAAAAGGCATCAAGGACAACCATGGAAGGGAGGGAAATCTTCTCAGAAATTTTGAATGCTTGAATCATGGTATCCAGGGCTTCTTGACTCGACTCGCAATAAAACTGAAGCCACCCTGTATCCCTCTGACTCAGACTATCAATCTGATCGCACCAGATGTTCCAAGGGGCACCCAAGGCTCGGCTCACATTGGCCATAACAATGGGGAGCCTTGCCCCAGAAGCCCAGTGAAGGAGTTCGTGCATCAAGGCAATCCCCTGGGAGGAGGTGGCTGTAAAGGCCCTGGCTCCAACGGCTGAGGCACCAATACAACTGGCCATTGCTGAATGTTCCGATTCTACCTTTAGGAATTTTGCCTTGAGTTGCCCGCTGGCACAGAGTTCTGAAAGTCTTTCCACGATGTGGGTTTGAGGAGTAATGGGATAGGCAGCGATCACCTCCACCCTTGAAAGCAAAACCCCATGGGAGACTGCATGGCTTCCTTCCATCACCATCTTCATCTTCCTTCCTCCTTCAGGATAATTGCACTCCTTGGACACTCCTCAAAGCAAATCCCACATCCTTTGCAATAATCATAATCAATCTCGTAGTGGTTATCTTTCTTCTTGACTGCCAAATCAGGACAGTAGACCCAACAGGTGTCACACCCATTACAGACCCCACAGTTAAAGCACCGGGCTGCCTCCTTCAGAGCCTCTTCTTGGTCAAGACTGGAATAGATTTCTTTAAATCCTCCTTTTCGATTCTCTACAGGAATTTTTCTTATTCTTACCCGATCTTGATGTTCAAAATAATCGAGATTGATCTCATGGAAGTGAATGACCGGTGGATTGGCTTCGCCTTCTGGAGGATGAAAATACTTTTTTAACGATAGGGTTCCCTTTTCTCCTACCAGGGCTATCCTGAGTTTCCCTTTTTGCCATTCTCCACGAAAATACCCGTGGATGGCTAAGGCGGCCCTCTTTCCAGAACCGATTGCCCCTGCCACGGTGTGATGCGGATTGATGACATCTCCCCCTGCAAAATAGCCCTTGGGATGAACAAATCCCATCTCGTCTGTCTTAATGAATCCCTTTTCGATGGGGACTTCTTGAGGGAGAAAAGAAAGATCAGGAACCTCTCCGATGGCGGTGATCACAGAATCGGCCTTTAGGGTGAATTCTGTTTTTGGAATAGGAAGGGGATTAAGGGAGCCATCGGATTTAGGCTCAGCAAGTTTGACCTTGATGAAATCGACCTTTTTTAATCTCCCCCTTTCTTGGGTTATCCTGATCGGCATGGCGGAAGGAATGATCTCAATTCCCTCGGCTTCCGTCTCTGAAACCTCTTCAAAAAAAGCAGGCATCTCCTCACTCGATTCCAGACAGACCATCTGAACCTTCGCTCCGAGTCGCCATGCAGACCTCGCAACATCCACTGCAACATTTCCACCTCCGATGACCACCACTCTTTTCCCAATGGAAATCTTTTCTTTCTCCTTAACCCTCCTTAAAAATTCAAGACCGGACATCACCCCTTCTAACCCTTCACCCTCTACCCCCAGGCGTCTACTCTGATGAGCACCGACCGCTATGAAAATTGCTTGGAAGGCCTTGAGGTCATCAAACGAGACATCCTTCCCAATTTGGGAATTCGTCCTAATCTCTACCCCTAATGATTCGATCTCTGAAATTTCTCGGTCAAGGATGGATCGTGGAAGCCGGTATTCTGGAATTCCAATTCTTAAAATTCCCCCTGGAGAAGAGTAGGATTCAAAGACCGTTACCCCATAGCCCATCCTCACAAGATGATAGGCACAGGTTAATCCCGCAGGGCCAGAGCCAATGATGGCGACCCTTTCTTTTGGCTTCAAATAGCCAACAGGTTTTTCTTGATCAATTTTGAAGTGGGAGTCCGCAACGAAACGCTCAATGGCTTGGATGGAGAGGGCTTCGTCATACTCCTTACGATTACAGGAGGATTCACAGGGGTGGAAACAGACCCGACCGCAAACTCCTGGAAATGGATTCTCCTCTTTAATCAGTTTCCAGGCCTCTCTAAATTTACCCTCCTTGACAAGGACCATCATTGCTTCAATATCGTTTCCAGCCGGACAGGCTTCATTACAAGGAGGGGTCTTGGAGGAATAGATAGGCTTAAGGTATCTCCATGTCCCGGTCTTATTCCACAACGTCGTTCCCATCGAGATGGACAGGGGAGGAATATCCTTTAACCCTTTAAAGGTAATCTTTTTTTCCTCTTTCATTGAAATTCTTACTCCAGAGGATAACTTTCATCATCCTTATTCTATACTTTTCTTTTAAACAATTCGATGAACTTTTGAGTAGGCCTCGCGAGCGGCGGCCACATTCTCCTCCTTTTTTTCTGGAACATTTTCACGGATTGCGCGAATAACTGAACCAATGGTAACCATTCCTGTAATCTTAGAAAAAGCCCCAAGGATGGCAGTATTGACCACAGGAGAAGTAGGGGTTCCTAATTGATGGGAAACTGCGATGGCTCCTGCATCGACCACTGCTACCTTATATCTTGAAAAAGGAGACGTATCAATCTCCTTAGAACTGTTGATTAAGATCCAACCTCCCTCCTTCAGTCCATCCGCAATTTCAATCCCTTCAAGGATGAGTGTCCAGTCAAGGACGATAACATGGTCAGGCTGATAGACATTGGTTCGAATCCGGATCGGTCTGTAATCCCATCGGGTGAAGGCCATCACAGGTGCACCCCTTCTCTCAACCCCAAACGCTGGAAACGCCTGAACATATCTTCCATCGTAAAAGAGGGCAGAGGCCAAAACCGCCGAGGCGACTACAGCCCCTTGTCCTCCCCGGCCATGGATTCGAATCTCAATCATAGATCGTCACCCAATTAAACCCTGACGTTAACCCCTTAGAAGTCAACCTTTGACCTCTCCTCCTTTAAGGGCTGGAGATGACAGGTTTCGTTCATGAGACAAAGGATATACTTTCCATCCTTATGGTGGATGAGATTGATTGCTGTAGGGTCCTGGAGGATCTGCCAGAAATGGGAATTGTCAAGCCCTAATATACCACAGAGAAGGACTTTATTGACGACCCGATGGGAAACAAGGACAATCGTTTTTTCAGGATTTAATCGAACCACTTCCTCCAGCGCTGCCACTGCCCTGGATCGAACTTGGTCTAAGGTTTCTCCCCCTGGAAGTCTTACTTTATCAGGCTCTTCCCTCCATTGACGATAGGTTTCTCGTTCCTTCTCTCGAACCTCCCGATGGGAACGGCCCTCCCAACTACCAAAACTCATATCAATAATGCCCTCAAGGGGTTGTACGATTAAACGATGAAACTTGGCAATCTTCTCGGCGGTCTGCCACGCTCGCGACAATGGACTCGAGTAGATCGCATCAATCTTTAACTCTTTGAAATATTCCCCAGCCAGCTCTGCCTGCCTTAATCCTGTTTCATCAAGAGGAACATCGGTTCTGCCCCGAAAGATCTCCTCCTTATTCCATGCAGTTTGACCGTGACGAACAAGATAGATCGATGTCATTGACTCCCCCTTTTATCCATTTCAGATTTATCATTTTTTTATAGACAAAACAACCATTTTTGCAAAACTTCTGCCTCCCGCAGGCAGGCGTTAACAAAACGGGCTTCTTTACGCTTACCTTTTATTTTTTTAGTCAATTTGGAATCGTAAAGTGGCTTCTCAGAATGGGTCTTCTCGACGCCCTCTCCAAAAAACAGTCTAAAACCTTTCTGGAGGTTGGCTCTTTAAATACCCAACTCTTTCCTTGACGATCCTTTCGAAGACCGAAGAAGGTCTTTTCTTCAAACAGGAGCAAAAGGAGATGATTCCACGCAATAGTCTCCCAGACCGTTTCCCCCTCCACCTCAGCCTTAACCTTCTCCCTATCTTTAAGGAATTGATAAATCTCTCTTAAGCACATCCCTTCGTTGAGTTGCCCTTTGTTCATCTTCCCTTTGATGAAGTTAATTACCCTGGTGAGTCGAAGAAGGGTGACCAAATCGATTCGATTGAATTCTTCAGTCTCGATGGGAAGGGCGCTCGAACGCCATTGAGTGGAATGGGGGGGCAAAATTTCGTTTTTCTCGCACAACTTAAAAAGAGAAGTCCCCGGGGTGGGATAGTAGATGCTCGGGCCAATGAGAATCCTTTTCCCCATTAAATAGATTAAAGTCTCTACCATCTCTTCGATGCTCTGGCCAGGCATTCCCCAGATGGCATAAGCAATCCCATTAAGACCTGCTTGTTCTACCTTCTCTAAGGTTCGATCAAATTCACCTGTGGGGTTTGGTCTTTTTATCTTCTCTCTTGTTTTAGGATCAATGGTGACATAAGAGAGATTGACCGTATTGAAACCTGCTCTTCTCATTAACCTCAGAAGTTCATCATCCAAAGAGGCAAAAGAAACACCGTTCATGGCAGAAAGTTCGAGTCTATCTTCTCCAAAGTTTTCAATAATGAGCCTCATCAATCTTTTTGCCCGGTTGAGATCGAAGGTGAAATTGTCATCTTCAATATCGAAGGCTTCCATCCTATAGTGTTTATAACATTCCATCATCTCTTGGACGATTGCCTCTGGTTTTCGAGCCCTAAAAGAGTCCCCCATCACGAGATGGGCGGAACAATACGAACATCCGTGGGGGCAACCTCGGCTGGTAATAATTACGGTAGATCGTTTCTTTTTGATTCGATACCGATCAAGGTCAAGAAGTCCTCTTGCAGGATAAGGAAGGCTGTCCAGATCCTGGATAAAGGTGATAAGAGGATTGACTTTTATCTTACCCTCTATGCGGTACCCAAGCCCATCGATACCTTCAACTATCTTATTGACACCTCTCTTAACGTATTCTAAGAGAAGAGGAAAACGCATCTCCCCTTCCCCTAAGATGACATAGTCCACAAATGGGCTTTGGAGCACCCTCTCCGGATCCCCGCTGACATGAGAACCTCCCATCACCACGATTCTCTTTGAATCCTGTTCTTTAACGATTCTGGCAATCTCTAAGGCCTCCTCGTGATAGGGAGTGAAATTTGAGGAAATTCCAAAAACCTCTGCCTTCGAATCTCCAATCTTCTCTCGAATCTCTTCCCACTCCATTCCAAAATGGTAAAAGCCTGTATAGAGTTTGAAAGGACTTAGATCACTGAAGGGATAGAACTCCTTTAGGTAAGAGAGTTCTGGAGGGATAAAAAGCGATTGCCTCCGATGAGTCTGACAATCGAGGATCTCAACGTCATGGCCAAATGATTGAAGGGATGAAGCAAGATAGGCAAGCCCAATGGGTTGGGTCCGAATGGAGGTCTGATAAAAATCTTTGACCGGGGGTTGAATGAGAAGGACGTTCATCTATAAAATTATTTTTTTACTTGACGTTTAAGACCTTTTTCTTTTATACTTCCGCTATCCGAAAGAAAGATTTCAAATCTTTCAAACCCATTTCTAACAAGGAGGTAAAACGATATGGCAGCAGGAAAGAAACCCCTCACCAAATCTCAGATTGTCGCTCACTTCGCCAAGAAATTTGACCTCTCTAAGAAAAATGCCTCAGCCATTCTGGACGAGGTAGCTGCATTGGCCATCTCTGAGACCAAAAAAACGGGCACCTTTGTCCTTCCGGGCATTGGGAAACTTGTCATCGTCAATCGCAAGGCGAGGATGGGTTTTAATCCGGCAACAGGAGAACAGATCAAGATTCCGGCCAAGCGTGTCGTGAAGATGCGTCTTGCTAAATCTTGCAAAGATGCCATCATCCCTCCCAAGAAATAATTTATTTTTTAAACGAAATCCTGGATAGGGGAAATTCCTTCATGAATGGAACTTTTTGGGAAGCTCTCTCTTCCTCTAAGGGGAAGCTTCCCAAAGAGGTATTTTTTTGCCTTGAGAAGCATTAGAAAATTACTCTGAACCCTCTTCGCTTCTTTTCAAGACCTCTTTTACTCACCGAAACTTCAAGCGTTGAACCAAGAGGACACCTCCAAAGAATAACCCTCCCAAGAAGATAAATCCAAGAGAAAAGAATCCCAACTCTCCCATGAGCCCAATTCCTGCAGGGATTATACCTCCCCCGATCAGCATTCCCACAGGGACGGTAAAGGCTACCGCCAAGTTTTTAAACCTCCCCTCTCCGATCCTTGATAGACCAGCAAATCCTGGTGGAAAGAAGGAGGAGGCCAGAATGGGCTGAATAAAGATGTGGAGAAAGAGCCACCCGCCAGAAATCAATCCGAGAAGAATCGTAACCACCCCTGTGCCCATAAAGATGATCTTTAATGCCTTTTGGGGACCAAGTCGATCAGTCATCCAACCTGCCAGGATAGCAGTGCCTAAAGTCGGGACACGAGATAACCCCACCAAGGTGTTAGCCCAAACCCGTTCCAATCCTTTCTCAGAAACCAGGTAAAGCGGAAGCATGGAAAAGACCCCAAAACTCCCACCAATCCCCAGACTGAAAAAGAACATCATCATCCAGAAAGAACGCTCTCTTAGAATGTTTTGAAGAGTTCTTATATCCGGAGAAGTCCCGTAAGACATCCCACCTTTGCCAAACCTGGCAAAAAGAACCCCGGAAAGGAGAGAAGCCAATCCAATGAGGATGAGGATCCATTGCCAAGACGTCCATTTTAATAAAATTTCAGAAAGAAGTGGTGCGGCTAAGAAGCCAAGATTAGGAGCCAATTCATGAATGGCAATTGCTTTCCCCCAATCCTTAGGGCTTACCAATTCAGTGATGGTAGCAATGCCTGAAGGAAGGTAGAGGCCTGCCGCCATCCCCAGCCATAGAAGGCCGATACGGATTGCCCAGAGATGGTGGTTAAGGCCCACGATCAGGAGGCCAATTCCAACGGTCATGGCAGAAAGGATGATCATCCTTCTGTGGTTGAGGATTCGGGAGATGAACCCTGAAGCAACTAGCATGAGGCAATAGCCAAAAGAGATAAGAAAAAATAGAGAGCCTGCCTCCCCATGTCCGATCTTTATTTCCTGCTCAATGGTAGGCATGAGAGGGGACAAAATGATTCGGGATAGAAAGTTCAAAAAGAAGATCCAAACCAAAAAAAGAAGGGAAAACATCTGGGAGCGAAGGCAAGAAGATTGTGTCTCCATCAGACAGACTCTTTTCCTAAAAACTTAGATAATCTTTCATGACGGGACCCTCACCCTCGGATGATTAAAATTGTTCTTGGGTCAAGGTAAGGGTTAAAAAACCCATTGGCTTACCACACCAATGAATGAATATCCTTTTAAGCAAACCCCGTTAAAACGTTGAAGACTTTCTAACAGGGTGAACATATATCTTCATCCCGTCACTTAATGCACCCCCTAAGCCTAACTCATTTCCCCATTCATCATAGGCTTTCAGGAAGGTCTCCACCTCCCCTAAAAGACCTGCACTGAGCAAGGCGTGTCTCACAGTCATCCCTGGTAAAACATCAACAGGTTCTTGGTTGACATAAACTTTCATCAACGAGTCTCCAGAATTCTTCCTTCAACCTCTGAAAAGATCTTTTTCATATCTTTGATGGTATCTACCACCACATCTCTCAGCCATTTGCCCGAATGACTATAGACAACTTTTTCTCCTTTCATCATCCCTCCTATAATGGCAAAATCCTTTGAGGATCGAATGGCCTCCCCAAAAACTTTATATCCATCCCCTCCCGCGGCCAAAAAGTCATTCGTGGCAACCACATATTCCTGGTCGAGTCCAATCGGTTGGCCTGATATCCTAATTTCCTTTACCCTTGAGCCTTTCTTTTCCGAGGGGGAGTATTTAAAAGTAAACCCAGAAACCTGAGGGAACCTCCCCTCTTCATCCTCCACCCCAGAAACTCCATGCTCTAATGCTTCTTGGATCTGTCTACCTGTCAACTTGATCGCAACGATATAGTTATCAAAGGGGAGAGCAGAATAGACATCTTTTACCCTCACCTCTCCTCTTCTGATGCTGGATCGAATCCCTCCTCCGTTGATTAAGGTGACCTCTGCCCCTGACACACGCCTCATCATATCTGAAATAAAGTTTCCAAGGTTGGTCTCTCTTCTTCTGACATTCTCTCCATCAAGATCCACTTCCGCTTCTCCGATCTTCTCGTTAAGAATGGCATTCATCCTCTCTTCATATTTTTTCACAATCATCGAGGTCGCCCTATCCTCTCTTCCTCTTTCAGGCCTGATTTCTTCGAGATGGCCTTTACCCTCAAGGATTCTTCTATCCTTGAGGGTAAGGTCCAACACTCCGAGTGCCTTTCCATGCTCCCAGGCTTGAACAATAAGGGTATTGCCAACCTTCTGGGGTCTTTCGATCTTAGTATGGGAATGCCCACCCACGATTACATCAATTCCTTTTACCTTCTCTGCTAAAACCCGATCCCCTGAAAACCCAATATGAGAAAGCACAAGAATGACGTCTACGTTATTCTTTAACGTCTCAACGATTTTTCTAACCGTTTCTATTGGAGAGGTAAACTTAAGACCCACCACATTACGAGGATGGGTAGACAGGGGAACATCCTCGGTGACGATGCCAATAATGGCTATCTTAATCCCAGTAAGTTCTTTTATGATATAGGGAAGGATATCATTTAATCCGTTAACGTTTGCTCCAAGAAAGGGAAATGTTGCTTCCGAGATTCTCTTTCTAAGCACCTCCTGACCGAAATCAAATTCATGGTTACCTAACACCATTGCATCAAATTTCATCTCATTCATCCACTCGATCACGGATTCTCCATAAAAAAGATTGGCCCAGTTATTTCCCTGAATCATATCCCCTGCTGAAAGCAATAACGTAGGTTTTTCCTGACGTAGCTCTTTCACTCTGGTCGCAAGATAGGGAAGGCCTCCTACCCTGAGATCCGATCCAAGAGGTTTGTAGGGTTCAGCAAACCCATGAAAATCATTGAGGTGAAGGATTCTTATTTCAATCGGGTGGGCATGGGTAAAGGAAAATGAGAAGAGGAGGACAACGAGAACATAGATTATTATTTTTGATCGTTTCATGATTTTTCCTTTTCGTAGGAATAGTCAATCTTTTTATAAAAAATCTAACAAAAGAAAAGGCCGGCAGTCAATCTTCCGGCCTTGATACCCTATAAAACTTGAATAGGGTTTAGCATCCGATGAGCAGTTTAATGTCTTGCTCAGGACCATCGCCTCGAACCACAGGTCGAGCAATGGGTCGCATGGGGGAACATCCATCTCATCCTTATCACCTCCCTTTTAAATTAATTTTAAATTTAATTCTCTCTTTCTGTCAAGGGAGAGAGTTGAGATTTCTGAAAAAGGATATAATAATCCATTTCCAGTAGGGGAGGGTTGGGTGAAAAAGCCTTCCTGCCTGCGGCAGGCAGGCGGGCGGATACCTATAGAAGTTAAGCAATAGCATTTAATTCCCTGAAAAGGATTTTTTTCTGAAAAAAATTGTTAACAAATTAAAATGATGAATGCCCGCAACCGAAGGGTTTTGAACCTAACCCTCCCAAATAAAAAGGATCTTTTCCAGAACTCTCGAGTTGAAAATGTTTGAAAAAAGAGGGTTAGTCCTTCCCCTTTTTCTTTAAAAAACCGAGAAGGTCAGATTCCTTAGAGGATTTCAGGTTGGTCTTTTCCTTTTCGATCCCCGACTTTAACTCTTCCCTTTTCCATTCCCTCTCTCGAATCATCCTCTTTTCGATCCATTGGTCAAGGGCTTTAATATCAAAAAGAACCCTGTCTCCAATCTTCAGGTAAGGAAGTTTCTTTAAAGAGGCCATTCGGTAGATTGTTTCTGTGGAGAGGCTTAAATACTGGCTTGCCTCTTTGGCAGTAATCAACCTTCGGAGTTCAGGGATTTTTTTCATCCGATCCCCCATCCGCTCAAAATACCTCTCTACCAAAAGATCTGCCAAAAGGTCTAAAAATTCTTTGATCTGAGGTCGGTACTCTCCCTGCCCCATAAATCCTCCTACGAATCGGATGATCCCTTATCGCTCTTTTTCTTTGGAGGCCTCCTGAATCCTCTTCATCAGAGCAATGTTATCGGAGTGGCCAGTTAAGCGAGCGGTTACCTTTCCCCGAATGGGACGATTGAGCAAATAAAAATCACCGATGAGATCGAGGATTTTATGTCGAACGAACTCATCTGGAAAGCGGAGGTCCGTGTTTACAATCTTCTCTTCGTCCACTAAAATGAAGTTGTGAAGCCTCCCCCCTCCTGCCAAACCCATCCGTTCCAACATCTCTATATCTTTTAAAAAACCAAAGGTCCTTGCAGGAGCAATCTGTTCTTTAAAGGTCTCCTCACTTTCCAAGGTGAATTGGTATTCCTGTTGGCCAATGGGGGGTGGGTAATCTAAAAAAAAGTAAACGGAAAAAACTTCACCTGGCTCAATGACAAGGGATTTATGGGGAGACTGAATCTCGATCTTCTGATCAATGATCAACTCATCCACTCTTTCTTCCTGTTCCTCTACCCCTGCCTCTTCAATCATTCTACAGAATTCCAAAGCCGAACCATCCATGATGGGAATCTCCTCGATCATCTTCACCATTAGATTCGTAATTCGATAGGCGTGAAGCACAGCCATAAGGTGCTCAATCGTCCTCGCGGTCGCCCTCCCTTTTTTTAAACAGGTTGCAAACTCGGTAGTTTGGACAAAGTCAAGGTGAGCGGGCACCACCTCATCCGAGGAAATGTCTCCAAACAGGATCCCGCTATCAGGTGGAAGAGGTTGAAGTAGGAGTCCTGTTTTTAAACCTGAATGAAGGCCGGTTCCGTAAAGGACGACACTCTTCTTAATGGTTCTCTGAAGTCGAAAAGAGGTTTCCTTTCCTTTTAAGACGCCCTTATAGCGAAGCGAGGTTCCTTGAATAGAATGAGGGGGAAGACCACTTCCCTGTTCGAACGTCTCTTTTGGAGAACTCATTCTTTCTGAAAGGGGGCTCTTTTCGTCTGCCTCCTCCTTGAGCGTTTGAACAGGGCTTAACTCATTCTGTTTATCAAGGGCTCTTCGAATAGTGGTGAGAAGGGTGTCGAGGGAAAGAGGTTTTTCAATAAAATCAAAAGCCCCTAATTTCACAGCGGCCATCGCTGCTGAGATGGTTGCATGGCCCGAGATCATGATGACTTGACAATCCGGTGCCTTCCACTTGAATCTTTTTAAGACTTCAAGCCCATCCATTCCTGGCATCCAGATATCCAGTAGGGTCACATCGGGTCTTTCTTTCTGAAAGACCTCAACTGCTTCCTCCCCACTTTTTGCCCTGAGGACTCGAAATCCTTCATCTTCCAGTACACCTTTAATGGATTGAACCACTCTTTCCTCATCATCGACGATGAGTACTGTCTTCTCCATGAAGTCTCCTCTTAGAAATTTGGTTTATTCATCCATACCATAACTCTAACCAAGAATCAATAATTTCTCACTCCTACCCTCTCCTTGAGAAGTTGATGGTCTTCCTTGGAGGTAGCGAAAACACCACAATTGCCCAATCTCACATTTCTCAGTCCAATGGCCTTCACCTCGAGATAGGCCTCTACCATTTCTATGGTCTTTGGACTTCTGTACCGCTTCATCTGATATTCAGGGAAGAAGGCTAAGATGGTAAAAGGGATCTCCGGGTCAATATCAAAGAGTAACTGGGCAATCTTTTTCAACTGATCTCTCTCCACCAGATTAGGAATATAAAGGGAAAGAACCTCCAGAACAAACCCCCTCTTTAAGATTTCTTCTGGAAGTTTAAGGATATTTCGGTTAAAACAGCCCGTCAGCCACTTATGGTCTGTCCCATCATAGGCCTTAATATCCAGCCAGAAGGAATCCACCCCTGCACTCTTAAGGGCATCAAGATTCTGCGGAGTAAGGCCGTAACCATTCGTTTCAATCAGAACCCAGAGATTGGTTTCCGCCTTAATGAGCTCTGAACATTTTATATAAAAATCTGGACAACAGGTCAGATCTCCACCTGTGAAGGCAACGATATTACGAGCGGGGCCCCACCCTTGAGGGCTTAGGAGGATATCCTTTTTCTGAATGACCTTTGGGCAAAGGGGAGAACGTTTCTTATACATCACACACGCCCCACAACACCGACAGGAATCATGGGCATGGAAGGCGGTCGCTTTCTCCCGAGGCTCTCTAATGGTCACCTCCTTTTCATACTCCTTGCAGGCCTTCAAAATATCTGAGGGAGACCACCAGTCGCCCTTTGCTATCTTTGTAAACGTCCAGGAATGACATTTTCGGCAGGAGAAGTTGCATCCTGATTGATAGATGGATAGATAGTTTTCTGGGCGAGAGAGATGGACCGCAGAGATTAAGCGGAGGGGACCATTGTCTGTCTGTTTGAGGGTTACCTCACAGGCAAGAGATTTTCTCCCCTCCCATTCGACATAACAACTCCCCTGGGGATAACCTTGTTTAATTAAATTACATTTCATTTTAAAATTTTATCATAGATTCTCTCTTCCTTGCAAGAGAGGAAGGCTCATGGTATAAAATGAATGGCACAAGGAAGGGCAATACCGACCGAGGAGGAGGAGATGGAGGAGAAGATTCAAAAGGTGGCCCAATGGATTATTGACTCAAAGAGAACGATTGTCTTCTCAGGGGCAGGTCTTAGCACCGAATCCGGAATTCCTGATTTTCGTAGCCCTGGTGGCGTATGGGACAGATATAATCCCGAAGATTTTTATTTCCAGAACTTCCTCGCCAGTGAAACCTCCCGGGAAAAGTATTGGCAGATGGCCACAGAGATGTACGAACCGATGAAAAAGGCCCACCCTAACTCGGCCCACCTGGCCATCGCCGAGTTGGAGAGGCTTGGGAAACTCGACTGCATCATTACCCAGAATATCGATGGTCTTCATCATAAGGCAGGAAACTCAGAAGAAAAGATCATTCAACTTCATGGAACCGCAATGTATGTCACCTGCCTTCGTTGTAATAAGAGGTATGATCGCGACGAAGTCCAGGAACGTATCAAGAAAGGAGTAAAAGTTCCCTATTGTGATGATTGTGGGGGCCCCCTTAAACCTGCCACCATCTCATTTGGACAGGCCATGCCCGTCAAGGAAACCCAAGAGGCCCACCGAAGATCCTCCCTATGCGATCTCTTCATTGTTATCGGCTCTTCCTTGGTTGTCCAACCTGCCGCCTCCATGCCTTTGGTGGCTAAACAAAACGGGGCAAAACTGGTGATTATCAATCGTGATCCAACTCCTTATGACGAGATGGCTGATCTGACCATCCATGGACAAGCAGGGCCTATTATGGAAAATATTATGAACCATATTAAGAAAAGGTTGGGGGTTTTGGGTTAGAGAATTTATCAATCCCTATGCCCAATCTTTTTATAAATAAAATGAATTTAAAAATGGGAGATAGGGTGAAAAATCTTAAGGCAGGCATTGCGGACAATTTTTATCCTCCAATGGCTAATTTTGTTACTTTAATGTTGGTTTGAATGAAATTTTATTGAACAAATTCAGGCAGATAATTATTAACAAAAAATGGCACTCAATTTGCTTCTTCCCTAAAAGGTAGGATGATTGGACATCTTTTAAACATTCCAATACGAATTAAAAATCCTATAAGGGGTCTAATCATTTTTTCCCCGATAATCTTCCTTATTTCCTGTTCAACCCTTAGTCAAACCATCAGCCCTTCAGAAAAACCTTCCCTCCCGAGGTTAACCTACGAGCAATTAATAAAAGAGGGTTATCAGGGACCAAGGGCTCGAGTTCTGATAACAAAATTTATGGATCACACCTCCTCTGCTAAGGAGTCAAGTCAGTTGGGAGATGGAATGGCTGAAATGTTAGGAAATGCCCTTCAATCAACCAATCGGTTTATTGTCATAATGCGAAAGTCATATGAGCAACCTCATAAAAAGCCTGAAACCGAAACGAGCGACCTTCTAATTGAAGGGACAATTAAAGAATTCCATCCCGGTATACCCGGTGCTGGAGAACGAACGGGAGGAACATCCTCTCTTCAGTTAGTGGTGACCATGATAGATCCCAAAAAGGAGCAAGTGCTTGCCTCAGAAAAAGTAGTTTCGAAGGCAGTAGACCTTGGTTTACCTCCAGGGAAGGCAGGAGGTGAGTTACCAGAGATATTTAAAGATTTTTCAAAGACACCAATGGAGAAAGCGATCCGAAAAGCAATTGAGGATTCTGTGAGTTTCATTGTAGCGAAAACACCCTCAGAGTATTATAGAATTCTTCCCCCTCCCCCACCCCCTTCAACACCTCCTCCAGAACCTCCACAGGTAACAGTCCAGCCAGAAACTTCACTGCCTCCACCACCCTCTCCTGTCCTCTCTCCAAAACCCATTCTCCCCACGACCCATGTCATATGGTCTTCAGTCAATCTCCGTGAGGGGCCAGGAGGAAGTTTTAAAGTAATTGGAAATGTAAAAAAAGGAACTCCCTTAACGGTCCTTGAGGATAGAGGACAATGGTTACGAGTAAGCCTTGATGATGGAAGAGAGGCCTGGGTTTTTAAATCAGCAACATCAATAGCACCTAAACCTCCCCCTCCTTCCAAAACCTCTGATAAACCAAGGCCTATGTAACCTACTGAAGATCGATATTTTTGAAGAGGCATTATGCCGATTTGCCCAAAATGTCAAATCGAATATAAAGAAGGACTCAAATTTTGTGGGGAATGTGGGGCTACCCTTGTCTCCAAAGAGGAGTTCACCCTTGCCCCTGAAAAAAAAGAGGTGGAAACCTCTCGGAAGCCCCTCTTCTGTCCAAATTGCCACCTCGCTTATGAATTTGGTGAAATCTGTGTTCAATGTGGCTCTCCTTTGGGCAGTAAATCCAAAGAATCTCTTGCTTCACCTCAATCGATAGAAGATTTCAAAGAACTATTCCCTTCATCCAATGGGTTTAGTGAAGAAACTCCAGAGAAACCTAAACGGCTGATCTGCCCTAACTGCAAATTGATCTATGAGCGAAGCACGTTTTGCATTCGGTGTGGTTCTTCCCTCATCGAAGAACTTTCACCTCAAGAAAAAAAGCCTGGAGAAACCCAGCCTCAGGACGAGATTGAACAAGAAAAGACAGAAACGATATCCTTAGAGACTAAAAAAGATAAAATCCAACGGATGGAAAGGAAAGAATCTCCTGCCATTGATCCCAAAAAGAAATTCCCTTCCATCCAAAAACCAGTCGAAAAGGAAGAAGAGACTCCTTCCTTCTATGATGAAGAAGGTCTTTCTTGGATTGAAACTTCTGAAAAAATCCCTAAGAAAAAAACAATGACCCAAATTTTAAAAGAACTAAGGTTTCCCAAAAAGGGCATTAAAAAAATTCGTGGAGTATCCTTCCAAATGGTAAGCATCCTTATTTTAATTGTGGCGGTGGGATACCTCCTCTGGTCCATCTATTCTTTGATTTCACCCAAACAACCCAAATCAGACCTCCCGGCTTCCAAAGAGTATTTCAGCATCATCCCACCCAAAGATCCTGCTTTAAAACCTTCTGTGCCACCCCCTTCCCCTTCTTCTCCAACATCCTATTCCTCGATCGGGGAGATAGAAGATATTAAAAACCTTCTTGAAACCATCCGACGGGCAAATCTCCAAAAGGATATTGACCTGTTCATGTCCTGCTACTCCTCCAATTTCAAAGACCGAGAATCGAAAAAGAAAAGTACCCTTCAAAATTGGAAATCCTTCAATTACCTTGACCTATCTTACGATCTAAAGAAGTACTCTTTATCAGAAGATAAAGTTTCTATTCGGGTGGAGTGGACGATCCGATTTTCTTCAAGATTGGATGGTCAACTCCAGGAGACCAAGACCATACTGGATGCTATCTTAATAAAAGAGGAGAGTGGTTGGAAAATTAAAGAGATTCTCCCGATCAGTTAATTTTTCGAAATGAAATAGTTTAAGACTAATCAGGAAAGGATATCTATCTTAACCTTTGTCCTCTAAAAATCCTTCTGAGACAATCTTTCCGGAATCATCAAATTCAACATAGTACACAAACGGTGTCCGAATACCAGGCAGAAGAAACCTCACATCCATAAACTCCACCCGATGTCTCCCGTTTCTTGAATGGACTGACTTCACCACTGGGAACTTAGCAAACCAGTAGTAAAATTTCACCCCTTTGGTGGTCAATGCTTTTTCAACCCATGGGGAGTCTTGAAGTTTTTGATAGGATTGGTAATGGACTTTTTCAGGGGGTTGGTAAAGGCTCTTTAATCTTTCGAAGGATAAAGAAAATTCAGATCGGGATCCCTCTTTTCGTTTGGGTAACTGAGGAGACTCTTTCAAAGATAGATCAACAAATCCCTGATAGATGTGATCCCTGGTTTCAACATAATTGGCCCATCGATAGGGGGAGAAAGGTTGGGGGAGTGATGCGACCTGTACGATTTCTTCGTCTAAATTTTTGGCAAAAAGGGTGGTGAGCCCAATGGCTTTGTTATGTTGAACTCCGCAGAACACGATATAAAGTGAGAGACCGATCAAGGAGGCACGACAGATCCATTGTGCTTTCTCCTTCCAAAACATGCTCACCATCCATGGAAAAAAGAGGATCCCTGAAAAGATAAAATCGACGATGAAGACTAAATCCCATGAAAATCGATATTCAAAAAAAGGAGAAAAAATCATTGTCCCATAGGAGGTCAGGAGATCAAGAACCACATGGCTGATCAAAACAGAAAGACAAATCTTATAATAACTCCAAAAATAGGGGCGTCTTGATAGTTTGACAAAGAGCCAGCTGAAAAAAATAGCATAAAAAGGAATCAACAGAAGCGAATGGGTAAAATCGCGATGATATTCGAGGTAAACATGTCGGTCGAAAAGGCCCAGGACAAAATCTGAGTCAGGGAAAAATCCCATCGCAAGGCCTGCCAGAGTTCCCCATCCCCCGAGTCTTTCGTCATGAATGGCATTGGCAATCACCGCTCCAGCAAGGGTATGGGTGAGGGTATCCATCTCATTAATGTTAACCCGTCAAAAGTCGTTAATGCAAATAAATCCATTTGCGGAAAAGGTGTAAAGTTAAAAATAAATTCGATCCAACCTTAGAAGTGGGTTTAAAACTTAACAAGGTTCCTGAATCATCTAAAACTTTTCCAGTTTACTAACTACCTCAAATTACCCTATCGAGTAAATCGTGAAAGACTTAATAGGTGGGGTCAGACTTGTTTATTGCGTTTTTTGGGGTGCCAAGCGAAGAAATCACCTTTTAATTGCAATAAACAAGTCTGACCCCACCTATATTTTCACTCCTCTCCCCGACTCTTTCTGGCCCAGGCTTCGTATTTCGCTGAAATTTCCAAGTATTGTTCCCGGGTTACCACTGGCTTATTAATCTGCTCTAAAAGGGATGCCTCTATCTTCCCATTTTGGGCAAGCATTTTACCAGCCTTTTGAATCATATCGAGGTGAGGTTCCAGTAGTTGTGGAGCCATTTGTAAGGCAATTGAGCCAGGGATGCAGATCTCTCCGATTGGCTCGCAACCAAAATTTTCTGCCTGGGCTCTGAAAGTCATCATCAATGGCAGGAAACTTTCTGTCTCCGGGAATCCTGAGGTTGAGATGAGTAGAAACTTCTTAGGTAAATTCCATTGATAGGGATGCCTCACCCGGTTTGCCGAATCAATCCTTAAAAAAGGATCCATACCGCAGATGCATCGGTCCATTACGGTTTTCATCTGACCACTCATCGTGTCTGTATATACAGGCGTACCCATCACAAATAGATCCGACTCTCTCAGATAGGGATAGATTTGGTCCATATCATCCCGTTGAGCACATTGGCCTGGTGTCTTATGCATACATGTGAGGCATGCCTTACAGTAGGAAATATTCATTTCTTTCAGTTGAAATTCTTTAACAGTCGCCCCTCCCTCTAAGAGCCCTTTTAAAAGTGAATCCATCAATCGCCATGTGACCCCTTTCTTTCCTCTGGCGCTTCCATTCAATGCAATAACTTTCATAATTCCCCCTTAAGAAAAATAGTTAGATGGTGCCTTTCCACTTCTTTCGGATTTCGTTTCTCTCCCTTTTTAGCCTCTTTATCAGGAATTTCATCTCCTGGACAAAGGCCCTATCTTTTATTGATTTCAAATTAATTTCGATATTGAGTAACCCTCCCCTGAACGCTGTATCAGCGAGAAACCCAGCGACCCCTATATCACTCAGGGCATTTGGGTTTCCTTTCAAACTAAGAATTCGAGAATACTCGAGCAGGTTTAAGGCATTTTCGCATACGCATCGAGGGATGACGGTTGCCTTTTTATATGCCTCCTGAATCTTTTTACTACGATAATGTCTTTGCCTTTCTGTATCCTTAGGAAGGCGAAATGCCCTTATCACCCCATCATAAGATTCTGCATCCTCATCCACTGCACGAAGAAGCCTCCTCTTGATCGCGGATGCCTTTTGTTTGATCTCCTTCCTCTCATGCGGTTTTAGCTCCCCCTTTCTCTTTGAAAGCCCGACCACCATCTCCACAAGGGATGCAGACAGTGCCCCAGCCAATGCAGAGGCGCTACCGCCTCCAGGGGTGGGAGTGTCAGAGGAAAGTTTCTCTAAGAAGCGTTTGATTTCCATAACCCCTCCTAAGGAGTCTTAGGATTCAAAGGTCCAAGAGGGCAAGGGACTTCTCAATCTATTCTTTTGAACCCTCCAAGGGGTCATTATTCGAATTCTAAGATTCTTTGCTCAATGATTTGATGGGTTGAAAATTTTGGATACTTTAAATAATACTGAACAACCCCTTCTAAGGCACCCATAGGGATCAACCCTACGATTTCAGAATCCGCTATTTCCACCCCTTTCTTTTGGGCCTCACTCTTTACAAATTCGAAGACCTCAACAATATTGGTCACTCTGTAGTTGGTTAAATTCATCGAAACCTGGACCATCCCCCTACCCTTCAGATCAACTCCCATTGCCCTTACATGGGGAAACCCCCCATCCTTAAATCGAACCTTCTTAGCAATCTCCTTAGCGAGAGAAAGGTCATCGGTTTGGAGATTAATGTTATAAGCAATGAGAGGAAATCGAGCCCCCACGACGGTCGCACCGGATTTCGGATTGAATTGATCTGGGCCTTCATCAGGTTTCCATTTTGGATCCTTCAATCTTTCTTTTAATCCCTCATACTCCCCTCTTCGAATTGTAGGCAATTCTCTTCTTTCAGGCAAAGAGGCTGACTCTTCATAAAAGTATACCGGAATTCCTCTTGACCCCAATTCCTTTCCAAATTCTCTGGCTATTTGAACAGCCTCTTCCATCCCTATTCCCTGGATGGGAACAAAAGGAACCACATCGACCGCTCCCAAACGGGGGTGTCCTCCTTTGTGTTTCCTCATGTCGATAAGTTCGATGGCTTTTAAGGCCATGGCAAGGGTGGTCTCTTTGATAACCAGGGGATCTCCGATAAAAGTAAAAACGCTCCGATTGTGATCAGGGTCTGAAGAAAGGTCAAGGAGTTTGACTCCTTTATGCCGTTTTACTTCCTCTGCAATCAATGAGATCTTCTCTTGGTCTCTTCCTTCACTAATATTGGGGATACACTCAAGGAGTCGCATCTTTGATTCCAATTAAAGTCTGAATTTCAAAATTAAACGTTATCCTTCCCTGTTCTGATTATTTCAATTTTAAACCTTCCAACTATTTTGGACTTTTATATTGCCTGCCTCGACATTTGGTCTCTTATAGACTATCTTCCCTCCCTTTATGACGGTCTCCACATGATCCACTCCAAAATGGTAGGGGAGATATTTATAGTTTGGGATATCCAAGATAATCACATCGGCTTTCTTTCCTATATCCAGTGAACCCATTTGGGTTTCCATTCCTATGGATTTCGCTCCATGAATCGTTGTTGCCTGGATGACCTCTTTCGGGGTCATCCTGAACATGGTACAACCCATGGTCATAATCAGCGTAAGGGATTCAGTCATCGACGAGCCAGGATTTAAGTCCGTTGCCAGTGCTACCTTTACTCCTTTTTCGATCATCTCCCTTGCAGGAGGAAGTTTAGTCATAGAAAGGAAGAAACTTGCCCCGGGTAATAGGACTGCGGTCACCCCTTTTTCAGCCATCTTTTCGATACCGGTTGGGCTGATATATTCGAGATGTTCGGCTGAAATAGCCCCTACCTCAGCAGCCAGTTCTGCCCCTCCACCAGGTGTTAACTGGTCAGCATGGATCTTTGGTTTAAGCCCATAACGCTTCCCTGCCTCAAGAATTTCTCTCGATTCCTTAAGACTAAAGGCCTTCTCTTCGCAGAAGACGTCACAAAATTCTGCAAGCCCTTCCTGGGCAATATTTGGAATCATCTCCTTTATGACCATCTCCACATAAATGGCTCGATTATTTCTAAACTCCCTGGGGACAGTATGGGCTCCTAAAAATGTAGGAACGATATCTACAGGATGGGCTTCCTGTAATGCCCTCATTACTTTTAGAATCTTCATTTCATCTTTTAACGAGAGTCCATATCCGCTTTTTGCCTCAATGGTGGTGACTCCCTTCGTAAGCATTCGGTCTAATCTCTTTTTCCCTAAGGAGAAGAGTTCATCAAAAGAGGCCTTTCTTGTGGCTTCAACGGTAGAAAGAATTCCACCACCCCTTTCAGCAATGTCAAGGTAGGAGAGTCCCTGAATCCTCATCTCAAATTCATTCTCCCTCGATCCAGCAAAGATGAGGTGGGTGTGGGAGTCAATAAGTCCTGGCATAACCACTTTCCCTTGAGCATCAATCTCTTTTCCTCCGGAGGCTAAAGAGACCTCTTTGGGCAGTTGATCGGTTTTCCCCACCCAAAGAATCTTCTCTCCTCCTATTGCAATTGCCCCATCTCGGATCATCCCCAAACCCACTTCATCTTTGAAGGAAGAAGAGAGGGTCAGCAGTTCCGTGGCGTTCTTGACAATCAGATTGGTTTCACTCATAGGTTAGTTGTTTATCGTTTATCGTTTATCGTTTATCGTTTATCGTTCATCGTTCATCGTTCATTGTTTATAAATTTTCTTCAATGCCTGAATAAACCTTTTGTTGTCTGACATTCTTCCAATGGTCACCCGGGCAGAGGTTGGATAACCCCAGATTTTCCCTGGTCGAATAATGATTCCTTCTTTTAGGAGGTCCCGAAAGACCTCTTCTACGTCTTTTTTAAAATCAACAAAGATAAAGTTGGCCTGACTGGGAACGTAGAAAAGACCCATCTTGCTCAATTCCTGATACAGATAGGCCCTTCCTTCCTTTACTAATTGAATCGACCTTCTCGCATGGTCTACATCCTTTAGGGCAGCCAAAGCAGCAACCTGGGCCAGCCGGTGCACTGGGAATGGATCTCTAACCTGATAGAGACACTGAATTAAATCTTCTCTTCCCAATGCGTAACCAATCCTCAGCCCTGCCAATCCATAGACCTTCGAAAAGGTCCTTAAGACAATAACCTGACCCCCATTCCTTACATAGTCCAGGCTATTCAGAGAATAGGAGTCCTCAGCAAACTCTCGATAAGCCTCATCCAAAATGACAATGATCTGTTTGGGAAGCCCTGAAAAAAAGCGATCAAATGCCTCTTTTGAAACCACCGTCCCCGTTGGATTATTAGGGTTACAGATAAAAATCAGTTTTGTTTTTTCATTAACCCTTTCCAGCATTCTATCCAGATCGTGGGTATAATTCTTTAATCTCACCCTGATAGGCTTTCCACCCATGATTTGGGTGACATTGGTATAGACCGGAAATGTGGGATCAGCCATCACCACCTCCTCACCCTCATTGACAAAGGCATTAGCAATCATCAGGATGAGATTATCTGCTCCATTGGAGATAACCACCATCCTTTCAGAAACCAAAAATTTCTCAGCCAGTGCTTTTCTTAATGATGGGCAAGGACCTTCAGGGTAAAGATAGATATTTGGAAGTTCTTTCTTTATGGCCGAAACTGCCTTCGGAGAGGGACCAAGGAGGTTCTCATTCGAAGCGAGTTTTACCCACCTCTTCTGACCATACGCCTTCTGAACTTCCTCAATCGACTTCCCAGGAACATAGGAAGCGATCTTCAAAATTCCCCTTCTTACCAGTTTCTCAATCTTCATTCAAATAGCCTCCAGTCCAATTCCTCTCAACTCCTTCTTTTTCTCTTCCCATAGGGATTCATATTCATCGGTTGGCTGAAGTCGATCCATTTGATAGCACTCAGGGAAAATCTTTCCAATGATGCGGGTCTACTCTAATCTTCCTACAACCTTTTCCACAGAATCAAGCAATTGGCCTGATTCAATAAGGATTTGAATCTTCTTAATATCTTCGCTGAACCTTCGATCTCCTTTGATCGGAGGAACCTTTTGTCGAACTACCTGATAAGCCTCTCTCACACCAAGGCCCGGCCGAAGCGGAAGAAGGAATTCTAAACCCTGAGTGGCACAAAGGAGTTCCATGGCCAAGATATCTTCGACATTTTTTACGATCTCCATTGCTTTCCTTGCGGAAATCGTTCCCATGGAAACGTGGTCTTCTTTATCTGCTGAGGTTGGGATGGAATCCACACTGGCCGGATGAGCGAGAACTTTATTTTCGGAGACCAGCGAGGCTGCACTAACTTGAACCATCATCAATCCAGAGTGGAGCCCTCCCTTTTTCGTGAGAAATGGGGGGAGTCCGGAGAGGGAGGGATTGATCAGTTTCTCAATCCTTCTCTCTGAGATTGCACCCAATTCAGAAACGACAATCCCTAAAAGATCCATTGCAAAGGCAACAGGCTCCCCATGAAAATTTCCACAATTAAGGATCTTCCCTTTTTCTGCAAAGATAAGAGGGTTATCGGTTGCAGAATTGACTTCGATCTCTAAGACCTTTCGGACAAAACTTAGACCATCCCTTATGGCCCCGTGAACCTGAGGAATACAGCGAAGGGAGTAGGCATCCTGTATCTTCGAACAGAATTTATGAGACTGCGCAATCTCACTGTCTCGATCCAATCTCTGAAAATTTTTTGAAACTGCAAGTGGCCCCGGAAAAGGACGAACCTTCTGAATATCTAAATCGAAAGCACTGAGTGTCCCTTTTAAGGCCTCTAAGGTGCAGGCACCCACAATGTCAGCCACTTTGCAGAGGTGTTCTGCCCTAAGAAGAGCAAGCACTCCGACAGCGGTCATCCCCTGAGTTCCATTGATCAGGGCAAGACCCTCCTTTGCCTTGAGGAGAAGGGGTGAAATGCCTGCCTTTCGCATGGCCCTCTTACCATTCATCCTCTTTCCGTTAAACAGGGCCTCTCCCTCACCCATCATCACCGATGCAAGATGAGCCAACGGAGCAAGGTCCCCACTGGCTCCGACCGAGCCCTTTTCAGGGATGAGAGGATGAACCCCTTTATTGAGCATCTCCACAAGGGTTTTTATTACTTCCATCCTTACACCTGAATAACCCATGGCAAGGACATTGGTCCTCAAAAGCATGATCGCACGGGTGATCACTTCATCAAAGTAAGGGCCCACACCTACAGAATGACTTCGGATGAGGTTTCTTTGAAGCGCCTTGATCTCAGAAGAATCGATCAACCTATCAGAGAGTAATCCAAACCCTGTGGTGACTCCATAAATCTTCTGCCCCTGACTTAGGGCCTTTTCAACAAAGTCCCTTGAACGTCTTACCCTCTCATCAATAGAGGGAGAAAGTTTCACTGTGGCTTTCCCCTGGGCCACCTCCCATACATTTTCTAATGTAAGATGCTTGCCATCCAAAAAAACTGTTTTCATAGAATGCCATTATTCCAATCTTTCAATTCGACTTATTTTTCATATATCGTCACTCCCGGGATCTTGATCCCTTTCTCTTTAGCCGTCGAAATGGCCTCCTCATATCCAGCATCAGTATGGCGCATCACTCCAGTTCCTGGATCCGTGGTTAATACCCTTAAAAGTCTTCTCTCCCCGTCCTTCGTCCCATCTGCCACCACGACCATTCCAGCATGGATCGAATAACCAATCCCCACACCACCCCCATGATGGACTGAAACCCATGTGGCTCCTGCAGCAGTATTGAGCAAGGCATTAAGAATGGGCCAATCCGCAATGGCATCGCTTCCATCCCGCATCCCTTCTGTCTCACGATAAGGTGAGGCCACTGAACCACTATCCAGGTGGTCCCTTCCAATAACAATCGGTGCCTTCAACTTTTTCTTGGCCACCATATCGTTAAATATCTTTCCAATCCTTGCCCTCTGACCATATCCAAGCCAGCAGATCCTGGCAGGAAGTCCCTGAAATTTCACCTTCTCTCTTGCCAGTCGAATCCATCGGGTCAGGGAAACATCTTCCGGGAATTCCTTGAGGACTGCTTCATCGGTTTTGTAGATGTCTTCAGGATCTCCGGATAAGGCCGCCCATCGGAAAGGTCCCTTCCCTTCACAGAAAAGAGGCCGGATAAAAGCAGGAACAAAACCCGGATAGTTAAAGGCCTCTTTCACTCCTGCCTCAAATGCCTGAGCACGAAGGTTATTCCCATAATCGAACACGATCGAGCCTTTCTTCTGTAATTCGAGCATTGCCCTGACATGAATGGCCATAGATTCCATGGCTCTCCGGATATACTGGTCTGGATCCCTCCCTCTAAGTTCAAGTGCTTCTTCAAGGCTCAATCCTGCAGGGACATATCCATTTAAAGCATCGTGGGCGGAGGTCTGGTCTGTCACTAAGTCTGGGACGATTCCTCGTCTCACAATCTCTGGATGAATCTCAGCAGCATTTCCCACCAGACCGATCGATTTTGGAATCCCCTTCTCCTTTGCGCCAAGGGCCAGAATAAGGGCATCTTCCAAACGATCGACCATCACATCCAAATACCCTGTTTCAAGCCTTCTCTTAATCCGGTTAGGGTCTACTTCTACTCCCAAAAAGACTCCCTCATTCATGGTCGTTGCAAGGGGTTGGGCTCCCCCCATCCCTCCCAATCCTGCCGATAGAATTAACCTCCCTTTTAAAGAACCTCCAAAATGTTTCCTTGCTGCTGAAGCAAATGTTTCGTAGGTCCCTTGAAGGATCCCTTGAGTTCCAATATAAATCCAACTACCCGCAGTCATCTGGCCATACATGGTAAGTCCCAGTTCTTCCAACTCACGAAACTTCTCCCAATTAGCCCACTTAGGGACCAACATGGAATTGGAAATCAACACGCGAGGCGCGTCCTTATGGGTTTTAAATATCCCAACAGGTTTTCCCGATTGGACCAGAAGCGTTTCATCATTTTCCAAACCCCTCAGGCATTTCACAAGAAGGTGATAAGCCTCCCAGTTGCGGGCAGCTTTTCCAGCACCTCCATAGACAATCAATTCAGCAGGTCTCTCAGCAACCTCTGGGTCGAGATTGTTCATTAACATCCTCAGGGCAGCCTCAGTTTGCCAACTCTTACAGGTTATCTTTGAACCTCGTGGGGCTTTAATCCCAATCTGGACACCTGTCAGGGTATCGACCTTCTCTTTAACTTTAACTTTTTTCTTCTCCATCGCTTTTCCCTCAATGAATTAAATTATTAATCCTCAACTCTTTTCGGATAGATGTTGGAATAAGTCTCTTTAACTCAGGATAGGTTTCCAATAATCGAATAATATCTAACAAGTCTTTTTGGCGCTTGCTTTTTCGTCTTAGTTCATCCACGTATGCCCAAATCTTCCCCTGAAGAACATCCTCCACCCTTGCCACTTTCATTCGATATCCAAGGATCTGTTTTATATGAGATCGAGGAATAAACTCTTGATAACGTCCATCCGTTTGCAGTTGGATCCTGAGATCAGATTTTGAATGGGTTAAATTTACACTGCGTTCAAATTTTTTAACTTTTAAACCCCTCTGTTTAGCGATCTCACATACTTCTTCCATACGATCCATCGCCACAACAATATGAAGGTCGAGACTAACAACAGGCTCTACGTAGGCATTGACCGCAAGGCCACCAACAATACAATATCGGCACTTTGCCTCTTTTAGGACATTCAGAAAAAGTTGGAGAATATCGATTTTCCCTTTCCCAACTGCATTTATAAATTTTCTGCCGGTCATTTGATTTCCCTTAAGAAAATTATATCCTGGAACTTAAACAATGTAAAATATATTGGAAGGATACTTGTTATATAGAATTGTCTAATATGGAATAAAACGTGGGGCTTTGGATTAGCTCCCTCCTAAATAGGCCCTTTTGACCTGAGGATTGGTGGCAAGAGATTGACTCGTCCCACTTAGAACAATCTCTCCAGTTTCAAGGACATAACCTCGGTCAGCAATAGCGAGGGCTTTTCGGGCATTTTGCTCCACCAAGAGAATGGTCACCCTTTCCCGGTGGAGTCTCTCAATCACCTGGAAGGTTTCCTCCACATAGATCGGCATCAATCCCAGGGAAATCTCATCCATCAGGATGACTCTTGGCCGAGACATCAACGCCCTGGCAATGGCAAGCATCTGCTGTTCCCCACCACTCAGGGTCTTCCCGACCTGATTCTTTCTCTCTTTAAGGATGGGGAATAGCTCAAACACTTCTTCCATGCCTTTTAGAATGACCCTTCGGTCCATCTGAATATAGGCCCCCATCAGTAGATTTTCAGTTACGGTAAGATCAGGATAGATCCTTCTTCCCTCATGAACCAGACTGATGCCCAGCCTGGCTCGATAATGAGAGGGACGATCCGTGATATTCTCTCCCTGGAATAAGATCTCTCCCTTTCGACACCTCACTAACCCCATGACTGCCCGAAGGGTGGTACTTTTGCCCGCCCCATTTGCTCCAATGATCGTCACGAGTTCTCCTTCCTCTACCTTGAAACTGATCCCCTTGATAGCGAGAAACTCGCCGTAAGAAATTTCGATCTTACGCACCTCTAACATCTCTCAGGCCTCCTTACCGAGGTAGGCTTCAACGACCCTCGGGTTGGAGCGAATTTCTTCGGGTGAGCCCTCAGCAATCTTTATTCCATGGTCTAAAACGATGATCCGCTTGCACAGATCCATTACCACCTGCATATTATGTTCGATGAGAAGAACTCCGATGCCTTGATGGCTCACCTGCCGGATAAGGTCCATTAATTGAGTCGATTCCTCGAACCGTAACCCAGCAGAGGGTTCATCGAGAAGCAGGAGACGCGGTTTGAGGGCAAGGGCACGGGCGATCTCGAGTCGCTTTTTAAACCCGAGTGGAAGATTCTTAGCAATCTGCTTGGCATAAGGACCGAGCCCCGATCGGTCGATCACCTGCTGGACTTCCTTTAAAATCTCGGGTTGCCGAAATGGATAAGTAGATTTCATGAGGGAAGAATAGAAGGGATGCCCAGAGGCTACCAAGACATTGGTCTCCACATCTAAGTTCTGAAAGGGTCGGACGATTTGAAAGGTGCGACCGATTCCCAAGCGGCTAATCTGATGCGGTTTCAATCCCAAAATAGACCTTCCCTGAAAGAGAACCTCACCCCCCGAAGAGGGATAGATTCCAGAGATTAGATTGAAAAGGGTGGTTTTGCCTGCTCCATTGGGACCGATGATCCCGAGAATCTCTCCGCCTTCTGTTGTAAAACTCACTTCATCTAAAGCCCGAAGACCATCGAATTCCTTGCTAAGATTTCTTACCTCAAGCAACATCATCCTTCACTCTTTAGGGGCGGGTTGGAAAACAGACCGCCTGTAGAGGTTCATCAAAAAAGATTCTGGTCCTAACAGGCCACCGGGTTGAAAGCGCATCATCGCAAGGAGGAGAACTCCGTAGACTAAGGTTCGATATTCCATAATGGGCCGAAAGATCTCGGGAAGAACCCCAAGGATGATTGCCCCAACCAAAGGACCCCATCGGGTGCCAATCCCTCCAAAGACAACCATGGAGAGGATGACGATGGATTGGCCAAAGCCAAAATTCTGAGGCATGATAAAGGTTAAAAAGTGAGCATAAAATCCACCTGCCAGTCCAGCGATTGCGCTTCCCATGATAAAAGCCAGGACTTTAAAACGAACTACATCCACTCCCATGGTCTCTGCAGCCTGTTCATCTTCTCGAATGGAGTCCCAAGCAAGTCCTATCCATGAACGACCCAGTCGGTAATCCAACAAAAGAAGTCCCACCAAAACAAGCAGGATAAGGGCAAAATATTCGGGCTTTGTCATCTCCCTCCCAAACCATTTAGGGAGGCTGATTCCCCCAATCCCCATTGCCCCACCAAAAAATGGGATGTAAAGAAAAACGGCTTCAACAACAAAATTGATCCCCATGGTGGTGATGGCGAGAAAGTCGTCTCTCACCCTTAAACAGGGAATTCCTAAGAGTGCTCCAATGATTCCTGCGACCACTCCAGCCAGGGGGACATCGATCCAGAACGGAAGGCCAATCTTTGTATAAAGGAGGGCTGAGGTATAGGCCCCAATACCAAAAAAGGCAGCATGTCCCAGCGAGATCTGACCAGCACGACCCGTAATGATGTTCAGGCTGTGGGCCAAGATGACATAGATGAGAACAGTGATGAGGACTGTGATCAGATATCCGCTAATCATATGTCTAAAACCAACGTGAACCCTAACGGGTGACTGAAATGAAGACTAATCATCATGCCTTTCCTAACAGGCCATAAGGTTTAAACATCAATACTAAAATCATGGCGACAAATGCCACTGCATCTCTCGGAAAAGGAATCGCAAGGACTCCTATGAAAAAGGTCTCAACCAATCCAACCACTATCGATGCCAGCACTGTCCCTGGTATATTTCCAAGTCCTCCTAAGACAACGATCGCCAGGGCCTTATAGGCAGGGATACTCCCCATGGTGGGCCATACCTGGTTATCGTAGACTCCAATCAATACTCCGGCTGCTCCAGCCATTGCCGAGCCAATAAGGAAGTTCACCGCGATGATCGCCTTTACGTTCACCCCAAAGGAAGAGGTCGTTTCAGCATCCTGAGCACATGCCCTCATCGCAAGACCTGTTCTGGATTTTGTGAGAAAGGCCCATAGAACGATTAAGATGATAAAAGTAACCAGAAGGATTAGAATCTGAGTTTCTGTGAGACGAAAAGGACCTATGGAAAGATCCCCTAATCCTACAGTGGCGTTATAAGCGATGGTATGAGGCCCGGCCATGATTCGAAAGGCCTCCTCCATGGCTGTGAATAGCCCAATAGACACAATGAGTGGAGCAATCCGAGGTAAATGGAGCAGGGGGGTATATAAAAAACGCTCAATAAGGTAACCTGCCAAAGCAGATCCCGCCATTCCAAAGAACAAAGAGAGCCAGAAGTCGCCAACGAGGCGGAATGAAAAGAGACCAATATAAGCCCCAAGAGCATAAATCCCTGCATGGGCCACATGGAGGATTTTCAATATCCCATAGACCATTGTCAGTCCAAGGGAAATCAGGGCATAGACGCTCCCTATAGCGATTCCATTAGTCAATTGCTGAATCAGCATATAGTCTTTGAGGGTAGGGGGGAATGGGTTAAAACCTTTCCCTAACTTGTCTATTGTTTCATAGGTGGCGTGATGACCTCCGGGTTATCAATCACTGCCATTCGACGGAATTTTCCCCCTTTGACGATTTGAATCTGAACTGGCTTGACCACCTCTCCTTGAACAAAACGGCTGATCTTACCTGTGAGGCCATTGTAATCCTTGGTCTCCAATAAAGCCTTTTGAATAGCCTTTGGGTCTGTTCCTGCCTTTTCAATGGCTTTGACGAGAATCATAAAGGCATCATAACTGGAGGCCCCAACCATGTCTGCATCTTCTCCATAGGCCTTTTTGTAATTCTTCAGAAAATTCTGAACCAGAGGCCTCGGGTCATCTCGATCGAGGTTGGTAGCAATGATCACGCCCTCTGCGGCTGGCCCTGCAATCTCTAAAAACTTTGGAGAATCAAACCCTTCCTCCCCCAAGATCTGGCTTGTAATTCCCAATTCTTTGGCCTGTCGAACGATCGATGCTGCCTCATTATAATAACCTGCAGCAAAGATCAGATCAGGATTTCCTTCTTTGATTCGGGTTAAGTAAGGACGGAAATCCTTCTCCCCGGGAAATTTATACATCTGCTTCGTAAGAATCGTTGAACCTAACTTCTCTGCCCTCGAAGCAAATCCCGAAGAAATGGCACGTCCGAAATCATTGTCCATAGAGATAATGGAGGTCTTTTTGGCTTTTAGATTTTTAACGGCAAATTCAGCCGCTGCCGCTCCCTCCACCTCACCGAGAAAACCATTTCGAAAGATAAAGTCATTGGGCTTCTTCTGGACAGGATCCCAGGTAACATCCGGGTGTACTGCATACCCTGCAACCATAGGCATTCCTGCCTTTTGAAAAATGGGGGCGGTTACTCGGGTAGGTCCACTATAAGAACCGCTCACCACCCCAACTACCTTATCCTTCTCAATCAGTTTGTTAGCAATGGCAACTGCCTCCTGGGGATTTAAGCGATCGTCATAAATGATGAGTTCTACCTTCTTCCCCTTTATTCCTCCTGCATCGTTCACCTCTTTCAGCCCCAGTTCAACCGCATGTTTTGCACTCATCCCATCCGCAGCAGCAGGTCCAGTGATAGGGGCGAAGAAACCGATCTTAATTGTGTCCTGAGCTCTCACGGGCACCGCCATGAAAAAAGAAAAAGTAAGCATAACACTTAAAAAACCTGCTAAAACCACTGATCGCTTCATTTTTAGAACCCTCCTTTCATGTTGTTTATAACTTCCCCTCCCACCTTAATCCTCTCCCCCTCGGGGAGAGGGAAGGGGTGAGGGGTAAAAATCATTTTAAAAGTAACCAATTGATCTGGTTGTCAAGAATTTATTAGAAAAAAGTGTTTGAGTCAAGAGATTTTATTAATTTTTTAGTGGGGTAAGCCCTTGCGGCTTACCGCTTCTTAGTAAGGGATAAACCCTTACCCTACGAATTAATTGAGGTAAGGGAAAAGCCCCTTCCCTCTCCCCGAGGAAGAGAAGATTATGGTTCGCAGGAGACAAAACTGTCATGAGTAGTTAAGAAACCTAAAGGATCACTTATAAATGGCGAGGTCAATCTCTCCCCTTCATTATGGTGCTTGCTTTGTAAAGAAAGTAGGTGGCAATAATGGTAAAGGCAATAAAGGCAAAGAGTGATAGCCACAAGGGGCCATAGAGGTAAAGAAAGTAGGATAATGAAATACTTGTTAGAATGAAGAGGCTTCCCAATAAATAGATAATGTATTGTCTCCACTTAAAATGTTCTTTAATCTCCTTCAGTTCGTCCATAAAGAAGATAATAAAAAGGATGATTGCAATTAATATGAAAGAGAAAAGCACAAAATAAAGAAAGTAGACATCCATAAACAAAACCCTGAAGGATGATCCAATTTTTTTCTTTAATCTTTCGTATCTTGCCAGCCAAGTCAAGCCATAAGTTGGGCTTCCCTGGAGGCCATCTTCTCGCTTATCAGTCTTAGAATCTCATTAAAATCAAAAGGTTTTGAAATTAAAAAGTCAAGTTTATTCTCTTCGATCTCTTCCTCGCTCAACTGGGCTCCCCATCCTGTAATCATCCCGACAGGCGTTTGAGGACTAAGGCTTTTGATTGCCCTGCACACCTCCCAACCTGATAGTCCAGGCATACTCAGGTCGGTCAGAACAATATCGAATTGATTTTCTTTAAAGAGTCGAATTCCCTCTTCACCGCTGTTGGCCACCATGACCTGATGATTGAATTGGGAAAGAATCTTTGAGAGTGCACTGCTCACCTGCTCCTCATCTTCGATCACCAGGATTCGAGCCTCCCTCCCCCTTGGAATAGTGACAGAGGAAACTTCTTCCTCCGCTCCCTCCAACTGAATGGGCAGTATTATGGTAAAGGTTGTCCCCTGGCCTACCTTACTTTCAACCTCAATCTCTCCCCCAAACCTTTTGATAATTCCATAGGACATGCTTAGGCCCAACCCTGTGTTGCTGAAGGGTTTAGTTGTAAAGAAGGGTTCGAAAATCTTTCTTTTCACCTCCTCCTCCATCCCAACCCCTGTATCAGAAACCTGGATGTAGACCTTCAGATTCTTATGGAATGTCCGAATTTCAATCTTACCTCCTTCTGGCATTGCCTCTATGGAATTGAAGATCATATTGGTAATGACCTCCCTTAAATCAGAGGCATTGCCTCCTACAGTGGGGATTTCATGAAGACTTGATATCACCTCAATTGAAATCCCCTTTGCCTGGGCTTCATCCTTCCATTTGGGTTTGGTGATCTCAATGGCATCTCGGATGATGCTATTAACATCGAGCCTGAAGAACTCCTGATGGGTCTTCTTCTTTGAGAATTCCTGAAGCCTTCGAACGGTATGAGCAGCATCTTTTGCTACCTTCTCAATCGTCTTAAGAGATTCCCTTAACTCCTCTTCTTTAGCAGTAAGTAACATCAATTGAGCATTTCCGAGGATGGCAGCCAAGGCATTGTTAAAATCGTGTGCGACTCCGCTTGCCATCTCTCCAAGGGCACGAAGTTTTTCACCCTGAAGCAATTGCTGTTCCAGTCTTTTCTTCTCAGTGATGTCCCTGACAAAGACGATGTAGTTGATTTCTGCTTCTTGGGCCTTCAATAACTTTGCATTGATTTCAATGTTTCGCACCTCACCATCCTTCCTTACTACGTTCAATTCAAAGGTTGGGGATAGCTTCTCACCCCTCTGCCTTCGAATGGTTCTTTCCTCGATGAATCGTCTGCTTTCTTCGGTGATAAGATCTCTAAAATCCATTCCGATCAAATTCTTCTCAGGGTAACCAAATATTTCTTCCATTCTTTGGTTTACATATCTTAATCGATTATCCATTCCGATTACACAGATTCCGTCATGAGCTCCCTCAACCACCGTCCTGTATTTTTCTTCTGATTGTTTCACCTCATCTTGTAAACGGATATTTTCGATGAGTGTGGCTAAAAGACCGCCGAGGATGTTCAGTAACCTGAAATCATCTTCTGAAAAGGCATTCAGTCTCCTGCTCTGGGCATCGATCACTCCGATTACTCTTTGTCCTACCTTTAAGGGGGCACACATTTCAGAGTTTATCGTCTCATCGCCACAGACATATCTTTGATCTTTGCTGACATCATTCACTAAGAGGGGTTCCCCTTTTTCAGCGACCCATCCTGTAATCCCTCTGCCTACAGAGAGACCAAGTTTTCCAATGTTCTTGATAGAAAGTTCATTGTAGGAGGCAGGATGTGGAATCAATCTTTTTGTATTTTCATCTACAAATAAGATTCCAAATGCATCCAACTTAAAGAAGTTTTTGAGGCTTCCAATGATCTCTCTTAACATTTGATCTAAGTTTGACGAAGAGACAAAGACCTTCATCACCTCATAAAGAATGGTTAATTCATTGAGCCTCTTAATGGTCTCTTCAAAGAGCAGTGCGTTCTGGATGGAAATCGCTAATCCAGGGACTATGGAACGGAGAAAATTAATATGCTGATCTGAAAAATTGTAAGGGTCTTTACTACCAAAATTCAAAGTCCCAAAGACCTTACCCTTATATTCCAGTGGATAGACTAATGAGGATCGAATGCCTTCGTTGAGGAATTTCTGGTTAACCCAGGAATCGTTTTTCTCTGTATTCTGGACAATTACAGGCTGACCTGTATCTACTGCTTGAGCAAATGGTGTCCCTTCTTTTGGATAGGTTATACCGCCTGACAATTCTTTGCCCTCATAATCCGTTTCCAAAGCAAAATATCGAAACCCCTCTCCTCTTTCATCCAATAGGGTGATGGTCATCCTTTCGGAATTGATAACCTTTTTTAATTCAGAATGGACGGCCTTGATCACCTGCCTCACATTGAGACTGGAGGCAAGGATTTTGTTGATATTATTCACGACCTCCTTTTCCATTTCCAATCGTTTCTCTTCGGTGATCTCCCTGGCCAGGTCAACCACCGCAACAATCTTCCCTGATTCATCCGTGACCGGGAAGGTGTGATACTGGAAGATACCGTTTAAATATTTACTCCATCTTTCACCCAATACAGGTCTTTCCATTTCTAAGGTCTTAGAAATATAACATCCATCGCATGGGCAATCCCTTTGATGAAGAATTTCAAAACACTTTTTCCCAATCATTTCTTCTGGTTTTAGCCCATAACGGTTAAATGTTGACTTATTGGCCCGAATGATTCGATAATCTCTATCCCTGACGGTAATCAGGTCGGTAACTGCATCAAAGGTTTCTTCCCATTCTGATTTGGCTTTCGTTACTTTTGAAAAAAGTATGGCATTCTCAAGGGCAAGTCCAATCTGGTTCCCGAGACTTTCAAGGAAACGAATCTCATTCTGTTTAATAGGACGATTGGAACGGCTGGTCAAACAGATGGCACCAATCGCTTCTTTTTTGGCAAGCAATGGAATCCCCACCAGTGTTTCCACTTTTTCTTCAATCAGGTTGGGAAGGATGCGTGGAGATGGATATTGGTCAATCGAGAAAATGACCACCTCTTTTTTATCTACAACCGAACCTGCAACCCCCTCGCCCCACTTAAGCATTTTAACCGCTTCCTCCAGATGAGACGGGTAGTTTCTGTGGTACTTTAATTCCAGCCATTCTCTATCATCACTGACAAGATAGATCCCCCCCATCTCAAACCCTGTAAGGGCTAAGACCCTCTCCAGGGCCATGGGGAGGACCTGGTCTAAATTTAGGGTCTGATTGATCAAGAAACTCAAATCATAGAAGATTTCGAGTTCCTTCGTCCTCTGATGAAGTTCCTTCTCCATTCTTTTACGGTGAGAGATGTCTTTTATGATTCCTTCATATCCAATGATTTGACCTTTCTCATCCCTTCTCACGCTTGCAGTGATGAGGACCTCTAAGGGAGTCCCATCCTTCCTCTTCAGTTTCAACTCTAAATCTTTAACAAACCCTTCCTTTGTAATCTCACTCTGAAACTTCTTTCTGTCCTCTTGATTGAAATAGGTATCCCCTGCTCGAATCTGCATCAACTCTTCCTTATCCCTATAACCTAACATCAGGACCCCAGCCTGATTGACATCGATCAATTTTCCATCCACTGAGGTGATATAAACCATATCCTTTAGGTTTTCAAAAATCCCTCTGAACTTCCCTTCATCTTCTTTTGTGGCACGCTGAGTCTGTTTTACATCCTTTCCCATCAACTTGCCTCCCCCTTTAAGAACCGGAGGAGTTCTGATTGAAGAACCCTCCAGCCCTTCCCTACTTTGATTGCCCTGATCTTTCCAAGATGGATATACTTAAGAAATGTAGGTTTAGAAATCTTTAGGTATTGTATCGCCTCATCAGTGGTCAGTACCTCATCCTTTTCCAAAAAAGACATTGAAATACCCCCATTTATTTCGAATTTAATTATTTTACAGCAAATTTTATGCCAGAGGAATTAAGCAGAGAAAAATTTTTGTAATATATGGATTTTTAAGGGTTAAAATTTAAAATTAAAAATTAACTTCCCCAAGTTGAGAAATAATTAAAATGACAAATTGTCAAAATCTCACCAAAAATATTTGAAATTTCTCCCAACCCCCTCCCCTTTGATGGGAGAGGGTGGGGGTGGATTAAAGTGACCAAATTTCTCTCTCTCTCCTTTATCACCTCCCACCATTCGATACGACTCGCAACCGAGTGGAGGGAAGATTCTTTTGGAGTTTATTTCTGTTTGATGGATTTAATAAGAATGAGTTTATTAAAAATGGAAGGATCTTTATATATATTCAATTGTACTTGGAGGTTTGGGGGTTAAATCATAGAGAACTTTATTGACGGAGGGAATCTCATCGATAATTCGTTTTTGAATTTTTTTCAGAAGGTCCCAGGGGATCTCTGTAACCTCTGCCTTCATGGCATCCTTACTCTCCACAGACCGAATGGCAATCATATCACCAAAAGTTCTTTGACCCCCTACTCCTGTTACTCCTGTGGCCTGATCATTGAGAAGAACCGCAAAGGCTTGAAAAGGCTTGAGTGGCCCCAACTCCTCTTCTACAATCTTAACCGCCTTCCGAACAATCGCAATTCTCTCCGGTGTGACTTCTCCAATGATGCGTGTGGCAAGTCCGGGGCCTGGAAATGGCATCCTTTCAAAAACTTCCTGCGGGAATCCTAATGCCTTTGCTACTTCTCTCACCTCATCTTTATAAAGCTCACGAAGAGGTTCAATCACCTTAAACCCATAACGTTCAGGATCAATCCCGATCTGTTCGAGGATATTATGCTGGGTCTTTACCCCTCTTTGAGTCTCTGAAATATCTGCAGCAATCGTCCCCTGAAGGAGAAAAGTGGCCCCACTCTCTTTGACCGCCTTGCCAAGGACATTATAAAAGGTATTTCGAAAGACCTTTCGTTTCTCTTCTGGATCGGTAATCCCTCTAAAGGCATTAAAAAATTCCTGTTGCGCCTCAATGAGATGGACAGTCACCCCAAATTTCTTAAAAGTCTCAATGACGGTTTCAGATTCTCCCTCTCTCATTACTCCAGTATCGATGAAGACGGTTTTCAGCCTATCCCCAATAGCGCGATGACCCAAAAGCGTGACCACCGAACTATCCACCCCTCCTGAAAGGGCATTGATCGCCTTCTCAGAACCAACCTTTTGGCGTATCTCATTGATTTTTTCTTCTATAAATTTATTGAAGTCCAGATTCTTCATATCCCAGGCCTTTGGCTCACATTTTATATTTCCCAAAGTCCTCTGGTTTCATCCGTTCGATGATAGATCTTAGTTCATCTTTCTCATTTAAAAGATTGGTTGCCAAAAGTCCTAATTCTTGGGTTGCCTTTATTACGGATTCGGTAATGAATATCGGGGATTTTGTTCTAACCGCAAGGGCAATGGCATCTGAGGGACGACTATCTACAATCATCTCTTTCCCCTCTATATCGAGATAGAGTTTGGCATAAAAGGTATTATCCTTTAAATCGTGGATGACCACTCGAATCACAGATACATGAAATGTATCCAGAATCTGCTTCATCAGATCGTGGGTCATGGGTCGGAGGGTAACCACATCTTCAAGACCTCTTGATATGGCCTCTGCCTCGAAGACGCCAATCCAGATAGGAAGTGCCTTTTGGCCAGCGAGGTCTACCAGAACGACCACAGGGTTAGAGGCCTTAGTGTCTACGACGATGCCCATCACTTTAACTTCGGTCAACTCAGATTCCATGATTCCCTCTCATCGATGCGGGTGATGCCTGGATTTGAATCTATTCAATTTTAACCTTTATGAAATGAATGTCAACCCTACAAAAAAATCATCCTCAAGATGGAACTAACGAAAGGACCCAGACCCTAATGAATGGAAAAATTGAAGGGATTACTTTTAAAAAGCAAATCCCTTACTCAAAGGGTCTTTGCTCACTGGGTGAGAAAAATTCACGCCTAATTTTGCGACGTCGATCTCGTGGAAAGGTGAGGGTCACTGTTGTCCCTTTTCGCAACCTGCTCTCCACTGAAATTTCCCCTCCTAACTCTTCAATGACCTTCTTTGAAAAGGTCAACCCTAATCCGATATGGTCTGGCCGAGTGGAGAAGAAGGGTTCAAAAATGTGATGAATATTCTTTTTAGCAATCCCTTCCCCTTTATCAGAAATAGAAATTCCTACCGCATCCCCATTTCCAAAAAGGTTAATCTGGATCGTTCTTCGCTTTTCCCCTCCTGAGTGGTGAGGAATGGCATCAATGCTGTTTTGAAAGAGGTGGAGGAGAACTTTGGATATTAGACCTTTATCTGTATAGAAATCACCTTCCCCTTCCAATGACCCCATCTCTAAGTTGAAAGAGATTCCCTTTTCATGGGTGACCTCGGATAACGTTTGAAGGGTTGAGGTCACGATGTCCGAAAGACTCTCTTTTTGGTAAACAGGTCTTGGCGTCAAAACATATTCTTCCACCCGTTGAATGGTTTTCTCAAGTCTTTTCGTATCGTTTAGGATTCGATGGATGTAGGACTTCCCTTTCTGGGAGATTGGATGTATGTTAAGGAGGCGTTGGGCATATCCGCCAATGGAGGCAATGGGATTACGTATCTGATGAGCGACCTCTTCTACCATTAAACCAAGACTCGCCCAATGATTCATCTCTAACCTTTCCCTTTCAAGTCTCTTTAGTCGTTGGATCTCTTGTAAAGAGAAGACCAGGTAGGTATCCCCTCCCTCTTTAAATGAGGCGGTAGAAAGGTGAATAAAGATTTTCCTACCATCTTTTTGTTTCAAAAGGGCTTCCCCCTCAAATCCATTTTTATAAAGGGAAAGGTAGACAATATTGGGAAGAAAATAGGTTAGATCTTCCTCAAGAAAGAGAATCCTGATTCGCTGGCCCTTAAGTTCCTCTTTGGAATAACCAAATAAACGCTCTGTATAATGATTGGTGTAAATAATTTTTGAGTGAATATCTGTGATGATGAATCCCTCTTGAATAAAGTCAAGAATATGATGGGTATCTTTCAAAATATCTATCATCAGGACCGACCTCCTTTCCAACCCTTTTTCTCCGATAGGAGAGTTGAAATCGTTAAACTGAATCAATGAAGATTAACCAATAATAAGCCCATTCTATTTTATCAATTAAAAAAGTCAACCCCTTCATGAATCAATAACTATTCGTAGGGTAAGGGCTTGCCCCTTACCGATAATCGGTAAGCCATTAAGGCTTACCCTACAAATTTTCTTAAACCGATAGTTAACAAATAAAATTATTTCTGCCCGTAGTCGAAGCGTTTGGAATTCCGCATCACCAATTTTTTACATACTTTATCAGAACGCTCGTAATACCTCACTCAGTCGTGGGAAGGGCCCGAGAGGGATGTTGGAGAAAATCTTTCCGCCCGAGGCGGATCCGACTCGGTCGGAAGAGCGGTAACCTTAAATCGCCCCCTAAACGTAAGACCTCTTCCCCTATCACTTAATAACCCAATTACTATTATCACTATTAGCCCTACCCAAAGAGATATCAATTTGATCCGCATTCTAAGATTTTCGGAGACATCCTTCTCGGGACAATATATATTCCCACGCTTCAGTGAGGCATTACGAACGCTCAGACCTTTCTCTTGACAAATGGATGGAATATCGTTAAGAAATGAAAAATTTTATTGATGAGGAGTTCTCATTGGGATTAAAAGACCGCCTCTTCCCCAAAGAGGCCAATTTCTATCAAATGCTCTCTAAACAAGCCTTAAAGACTCTTGAGGGGATTGAAGCCCTCAGTCAATTCGTAGAGCATCAGACCCCTGAAAATGGAAAAAAGGTGAGGGATATTGAGCATGAGGCAGATGAATTACGAAGGATTTTGGTGGAGGAACTTCACCGAACCTTTGTGACCCCCATGGATCGGGAAGACATCTTTGCCCTTTCCAGGGCCATTGACGATATTATCGACTATGCCAATACCACTGTGGATGAAATGGAGATCTACCAAGTGGCTTCCGATGATCATATCAGGGAGATGGTAGAGATCTTGAAAAAAGCGGCTCGTGAAATCTCCGATGCGGTTAAGATATTAGAAACCTATCCCCACATCGCCATGGACCACTCCATTAAAGCCAAATCCTATGAGAATGCAATGGAGAAGGCCTATCACGCTGCACTTGCCAATCTCTTCAAAAAAACCGATACGGTCTATATGTTGAAAATGAGGGAAATCTACCGGCACCTCAGCAATGCAGCAGATCGGACCGATGAAGCAGCCAATATTATCTGTAGCATTGTCATGAAAGCCACATAGAATAAAGGGGACAGGCTACTTTTTTGAAATAAAAATGTTTTAGGATTTTAAATTTAATATAATTTAAAAAAGTAGCCTGTCCCCTTTGGGAGTCCTGAATGAAACTGAAAACGGAGGTCCTCATTGTTGGTGGAGGAGCAACGGGCGTGGGAATTGCCAGAGATTTATCTCTGAGAGGAATCCCTTGCATCTTAATCGAAAAGGGAGACCTGGCCTCCGGTGCCTCTGGACGTAACCATGGCCTTCTCCATAGTGGGGCAAGATATGCAGTTACTGATCCTCAAGGGGCAATCGAATGTATCTCGGAAAATCGAATCCTAAGGAGAATTGCTCCCCATTGTATTGAAGAAACGGGCGGTCTCTTTGTCTCCTTGCCTGAAGACGATCTTTGTTTCCGGGACCAATTCCTCCAATCCTGCGAAGCAGTGGGAATTCCCACCCGCCTCTTATCCAGGGATCAGGCACTCTCCATTGAGCCAGAACTAAACCCCGAACTTCTCAGTGCTATCGAGGTTCCTGACGGAGCGGTACACTCGTTTAAGTTGGTTATGGAAAACGCTATGGATGCAGAGAAAATGGGGGCAAATCTTCTTCTCCACACAGAACTCACTTCCCTCCTGTTGAATAAAAATAAAGTGAATGGAGCCAAAGCAAAAAATTTGATCAGTGGAGAAGAATACCTGATTGAACCATCCTTCTTAGTCAATGCAACTGGGGCTTGGGCAAATCAGTTCCTTAGGCTTGCAGGTCTAAAGATCGAGATGGCCCTGTCAAAAGGATCACTGCTGATTACGAATCAAAGACTCAATCAAAGGGTGATCAATCGTTGTAGGCCACCCTCCGATGGTGATATCATCGTCCCTAACGAAACGGTTTCCATCTTAGGCACAACCTCCGTCCGTTCCGATGAGGCTGAAAATTTTGAAACGACCCCTCAAGAAGTCTCCCTACTGATCAACGAAACATCAAGGTTAATCCCTTCTGTTCAGGAAGTGAGACTCATTCGGGCTTATGCAGGAATCAGGCCTCTGCTTCAATCGGCTGGAGTGAATGGGGATCGAGCCATCAGCCGGGGCTTTACGTTAATCGATCACGAAGCAAGAGACGGAGTGAAAAACTTGATCTCCATCACTGGAGGTAAATTGATCACCTATCGATTGATGGCAGAGAAAACCTCGGATCTCATCTGTGAAAAGATGGGGGTTCGAATTCCCTGTTCGACCCACTTAACCCCTCTTTCTGGAGCCACCCAGGCCTCAGACGTTAAGACTCAATTAAAAAAACTAAACCCCACTCTCTCAAAAGAAAAGAAAGAAATCCTCTGTGATTGTGAGTTGGTTGAAAGGGGTGAAGTTGAAAGGATATTAATCGATTGCAAACTAAAAGAACCTCTTGATATCCTCCGTCGAACCCGACTTGCCAAAGGAACCTGTCAGGGAGGATTCTGTCTCTATCGTCTTCTGGGAGTATTGCATGAAAGGGGAATGGTCCAAAAGGATTCTTCTAACCTCTTGAAAGGCTTCCTTGAGGAGCGCTGGAAGGGAATTCGACCAATCCTCTGGGGAGATGCACTCAAAGAAGAGGAATTGATTGAAGGAATCTATAAAGGGATATTCAATCTCACCCCCACCCACCCCTCCCCTCTCGAAGAGGGTCAGGGAGGGGGTGCGAGGCATTGATGCACTACGATTTGATTGTCATTGGTATGGGCCTCTCAGGGCTCATGGCGGCTAAAACCGCTACGGAGGCAGGCAGGAAAGTTCTGATCATCGGAAAAGGAATAGGTGGCCTTGCCCTATTTTCCAATTCGATCGATGTATTGGGAATCCCCTCTTTAGCAGGACCTGAAACCAAGAGCCTAAAAGATGACCTCTCTCAATGGATTCTTGACCATCCCAATCATCCCTATGGGAAAATAGGAGCAGAAAAGATTGAGGAAGCCCTTTCTTCTTTTAATGCACTCTTCCCGCCACCCTATACCTTTCAGGCAAAAAATGGATCAAACAGCCTCCTTCCTACAGGCGCAGGAACATTCCGACCCACCTATCTCATCCCCTCTACCATGATGAAAGGAACAACCATTAAAAATAAAAAGATACTCCTTATAGGCTTCAAGGGATATAAAGATTTTTACGCCCAACAATTGGCTGACTCTTTCCTATGCCGCGCGGTTACCCTCTCTCTATCTGGAATGTCACAGGCAGAAATTAATTCCACAACCCTTGCAAGGTGGATGGAACAGCCTACTTTTAGAGAATGGATTGGTACAGAGATCAAAAAACAGATCCTAAACGAGGAGTTAGTTGGCTTTCCTGCTGTGTTGGGCCTAAAAGATCCAATGGGAGTAAGAAAAGATCTGGAGAAGAGAATAGGTCTCCCGGTATTCGAGATCCCTGCGCTTCCACCTTCCATTCCAGGAATGAGAATCTTTCGTCGATTTAAAGAAAGACTGATCCAGAGGGGCGTAACTTTCTTATTGGGACATTCAGTTTCAAAAGCCTATGTAAACAGAGAAAGATGTGAGCGAATTGAGGTGCTTAACCCTCCCCTCCTTACCTCCTATACTGCGGATTGTTATATCCTTGCTTCAGGTCGTTTTATGGGTGGAGGGCTTAAGGCAGATCGTGAAAAGATATCTGAGTCGATTTTCAATTTACCCTTATCCCAGTATGAGGTGAGGGAGAAATGGTTTGGGGATTCCTTCTTCGATGACCATCCTGTTCATGGGGTTGGCATTTCGACCGATTCAACCTTTCATCCTATTGATGAATCAGGAAGGCCGATCTTGGAGAATGTTTGGGTGGCTGGAACGATTTTAGCCCATCATCATTTTATTCAAGAAAAATCAAGAGAAGGAATTGAGATTGCAACAGGATATTGGGCAGCCAAACAGGGGATCGACTCTTTGTGAAGTCGCTGTCCCTTTGTTGAGTAAAAGGATGAACCAAAAGAGTTGGCCCAAAAGCAATTCTGACCACTGTATCCGATGTGCCACCTGTATGAGCATCTGCCCTGTCTCCAGGGTCACACCGCTCTTCCCGGGCCCGAAACAGGCAGGACCTGGAGCTGAACGATTCCGGAAGGCTGGAGACTCCTCTGAGAATGAATGGATTGACCTCTGTATGGGTTGCCATCTTTGCGATCTTGTCTGTCCATCCAATGTTCCAATTTCTGAACTGACCCTTCTCGCCAAGGTAACCTATTTCCATAAAAAAGGAAGATCTCTTAGGGATTGGCTCCTCAGCCATCCCTCTCAATTCGGATGGCTGGGCTCCTCTTTTCCCTCAATTACAAATTCCCTGTTAAACCATCCTCTCGTGAAATGCATGTTAGACCTCCTCTTTAAAATAGACCGGGGAAGACCCTTCCCCAAATATCAATCTCCAACATTTCGGCAATGGTTCAAAACCCACTCTTCAAGGGGAGAGAAAAAGGTTGCCTACTTCTACGGTTGTTATACGAATACGAATGAGGTAGAGGTGGGAAGGGCTACCGTTAAGGTCCTCGAGGCCAATGGATTTGAGGTCATCCTTCCTCCCCAGAATTGTTGCGGCCTCCCCATGCTCGGCACTAATGATCTCAAAGGGGCAAGAAAGATGGCCCTGAAAAACATCCCTTCTCTTCTTCAAACCATTCGCTCAGGGGTTGACATCATTTTCTCATCCACCAGTTGTGGCCATATGATCAAACATGAATATAGCCACCCCCTAAATATCTTAGGGGCAGAAGAAATAGCCAACCATACCTTCGACCTCTTTGAGTTTCTCCGAAACTTAAAGGAATCCGGAAATCTCAATATCCAATTTAAAAAACTCAAAATCAAAGCCGCCTATTTCGCCCCCTGCCATCTCCGCTCCCTGGGAATTGGTTTTCCTGCCCTTGAAATTTTAAGGCTCATCCCTGGCCTTCGAATTGACAACATCGAAGCAGACTGTTGTGGCCTGGGTGGAACCTTCGGGTTTAAAAAAGAGAAGTATGCAATCTCTCAGGAGATTGGAAAAGATTTAAAAGAAGCGATTGATCGTTTAAACCCTGAAATGGTCCTTACGGATTGCGAAGGCTGTCGCATGCAAATCCGGCATCTCACAGGGCTGAAAGTCCTGCACCCGGTTCAAGTACTTGGGGATGCGCTCCTGTGAGAAATGAAGCGTATATAAAAGGTGACCCCAATTTTTCCATTTTTCAATTTTTCCAATTTTCTCTTCTAAATCCCGATTACCCTATCAGTAGATTCTCAACCTCGGCAATGCTCTCAAAGACAAAGTCGGGTTGATCGGGGCTATGTTTGATGTTTTTGAGTGTTTCTTCATTGGTTTCCCCAGTGAGGACAATACCGGTGGCCACCCCTGCTTCCTTTCCGATCTTAATATCGGTCTCCAAACAATCTCCGATAAGAATACAATCACCGGGCATTAAACCCATTACCTCGAGGATGCTGTGGAGTATAAGGGAGGAACTGATCACCTCTTCGGGGCGTGCGGGAATACCAAGGCGTGTTAATTTCTCAGCACATTCCTTCGGGATTTCAAGGGGGTTATGAGAGAGAAAGATGACCTTCCTTCCTTTCTCTCGAATAAGTTGAATAACCCGATCCGCCCCTAAGATCAATTGGTCATTCAGATAGAGCGTCCCTTCTAAATCGAAAATAAAACCTTTGAACATCGTTCAACCTTATCTCTCCATCTCTTCAGATATGGAGAAAACATCTCAGCAAAACCAAGCTTAACCCGGCAAGGAAGGCTGCCGCAGGGATCGTGATAAACCAAGCAAGGATAATGCTTATTGCTACACTCCAACGAACGGCTGACATCCTTTGCCCAATTCCCACGCCTATGATGCTTGAGGAAACCACATGGGTGGTAGAGACGGGTCCCCCAAACAATGCTGCACCTAAAATAACTGTAGCCGAAGAGGTTTGAGCGCAAAAGGCATGGACAGGCCTCAAGCGATATATTTTTGTGCCCATGGTCTTGATGATTCTCCATCCCCCGGCCGCCGTCCCAAGAGCAATCATGATAGCACAGCATAGAATGACCCATTCGGGAACGTAGAAACTTGGGGAGACTCCAAGGATGACCAAAGCCATAGATATCACCCCCATCGATTTTTGTGCATCATTGGTTCCATGACTTAGGGCAAGGGCTATGGAGGAAGGGATCTGTATCCGATTGAAGAAATAATTGATTTGGGGCGTTGCATTCCGAGATAACCAGAAGGTGATCTTGAGAAATAGCCAACCCACAAGCAAACCCAATGCGGGGGAAAATATCAATGAGCCAAGCACATAAAGAAGACCTCCCCATAGAATTTTATTCGACCCGTAAGCCATCAGCACAGCCCCCAACATTCCCCCAATCAGGGCATGGGAAGAACTGGAGGGAAGACCAAAGAACCAAGTGATCAGATTCCATCCAATGGCACCAATGAGAGCAGAAATAAGAAGAACCATCGATAGGTCGGCAGATGCTGGGCTGAATGTGGAGAAATCAATAATATTCTTTCCAATCATCTGGGCTACTGCCGTTCCAAAAAGAAAGGGACTAATAAACTCACACACCGAAGCCAACATCAGGGCTCTTCTGGGAGAGAGGGCACGGGTAGTCACCATAGTGGCCACGACGTTTGCCGCATCGTGAAAACCATTAGAAAAATCAAAAAGAAGGGCAAGCGCAATCACTACAATTCCAGATCCCATTACTCAAAACTCCAGTTAACTGATTTTAGGCCATCCTTCGATCCCCTTCTTTTCATTTTATCCTTTCCCTTGGAGACATTCGAGAGTCTTCCCTCTCATTAATCCCTCTAAGCATTTATTGCAAGAGATACATTCCGCTCTGTGAGAATAACCTTTTTCCCACTCAAGAATAAGGTTAGGCTGTCTTTTTTTCGTAATTCCATATTCCTTATCTTTACAGGCTCAAATAAAATTTTCCTATCCAACTATGTCCCTCCAAACCATCAAAGGAATAAGTTGTTTCGGCCCTCTTAAAACCCATTATCTTTAGGCCTCTCTTCTCCAAAGAGCCAATCTATCTGAAAACCACTCAAAAGTAAAGAACCCCGTCCATAATGTGGGCCTTTTGGGCGTGTCCTTTAAGAAAGATGTCTAAAAAATATTTTGGTAAAAATGAAAGATTAGGTTTGAAGGTATGAAAGGATAAGCTCTTAAACGGAAACTCCTCATAAGGGAGGCTGAGTCAATGAACTATCTTTCTTTTGAAGGAATTGGAATGGAAAGCTGGCGGCTTCCTTGAATGAATCCTCCGCCCACCTTCTCCCTTCGAGGTGCAGGAGTAAAAGTTTCAACCCTTTTTTGAAGGTTAACATTTGACCCATTAACCTTTTGACCCTCTAAAAGGGAATTCGATGCCTCCTCCTTCCATTTCTCTCCCATTGGGAAAGGAGTTGAATCCCTTGGTTCCCTCCTTTCCAGATTGGGAGAGTTTTGGTCCAATCTGTCTTTAATAGGAGGAAAGGTTGAGTTTGAATTTCCTCTGGTTATCCCATTAGAAAGGGACACTTGATTCTTTGCGATATGTTCTCCGAGAGGTTCCTTTGAAGGTCTGGGCTCTTGAGCTCTCTGAGTTACTGGAGGAAGATGAACGGTTACTCCCTCTTTAGCCTTAGGTAGATTGGATTTGGTCGTTGGCTTCTCGAATTCTACTTTTTCTCCTATTGGGGAAGGTAAGGGATTCCTTTTCTCTATTCCCCCTTGAATAAGAGGATTCTTTTTAGGAACAGAGGCTAACCTCTCACCCCTATTTTGAATTGGGTCGTTAGAAGACCTCTTCTCCATGCTGGGCTGAGGCTGTTTCTGTTCAAACCGCAATATCCCTTTTTGAACGGAAGGGAGCTCCCTTGTTGCCATTTTGGTTGAGGGGTTAACCTCTGTTTTTATATCAGTCTTGGGACGATCTGGAAACTCTCTCTTATCACGGAATGGAATTTTGGGTTTCTCCTGTGGTAAAGGCTTCTCTGTAGGAGGACCAGAGATTTTCACAGAATGGAGAAATGGATTCTCCTTCAATTCCACCTTTTCGACAGGATGGCGTTTAAAAAAGGAATCTTTAGGGATAGTGACCACAGCATCCTTCACCTTAGCATTGATGAAGACACCTCTCTGGATGGTGATATTGGACCGATGGAGGTTTACACTGTAAGGGCCGTAATAACGGTAACCATAATAAATTTCACCCGGAGCCAGTGGAACCCATGAAACATGGTTAGGTCCAATGTGCCATGCCACTGCTCCTGGATGCCAAAAGATAACCCGAGGGACTGGTGGTACCCATACCCAACCATAATGGGGAAGATAAATCCATCTTCCGTAATGGAAGGGGACCCATCCCCATGGTTCACGAGGAACCCAGCAATAAACACCTTTCCTCCAAGCCCAATGGCCATATCGGAAAGGGGCCCATCCCACAGATACGATTGGAACCCATACATATTGATACTCCTGAACATAAACCCATCGGCCATAGGGTTCTATTTCATACCCCCATGGTTCTAATTCAAGGGGAAGATACTTTTGGACATATCGCTTATTAAAAATCTCACTATCCCTAACTTCATTCCAATGGTCCCACTCGTCTCTTCCAAAAAGTCCCCCCACTACGGTATGACCCTCTGCTCTTACGATCAGGCTTTTCCCTTGAGTTAAAGGAATGGATCTCCCTTCTCCCTTCCATTCAACACTCCCCTGGAGAACAGAAATCTTTGCCTCTGAAGTGTTGAGATCTACCTTGAATCTTGTTGGGATATGGGATGAAAGAACTCCGTAAGGGAGATCTATATATAAAGAGGGGACTTCTCTCTGGGTGGGATTTCGATGGACATAGATTTTCCCTTCCAATAGATAGAGATGGATGAATGATTTTGCTCCTTCAAAACTTAGGGTAATAATATCTAACGTGGACCCCTCTCCCATTCTCACATAGGTTCCGTCCTTAAGATGAAGTTCAACCCTCCCATCCCATTCGGTCACGATTCTGTCCCCATCGGCAATGGGAAAGTTGAGGGAAGCCTCTGTCCACTCTCCCTCATCCCCAGTCTGAAGGAATACCCGCCCCTGAATGAGACTGATTCTTCCTCCTCCCAATTCGGTCTCTGCTAAAGAAGGGGAAATAGAGAGTAAAGGGACCAATAAGATTAATACAAGGCTAAAAGAAAACCATTTCATTTTTTTCATAAGTCTCACATCCCATTTCGTGTTTTTTGTCTATTTAGACGAAGAAGATTGATTAATATTCAAACCTTTTGATTAACCCCTCCCGAGGAACCCTCCTTCTAAAAAGAACGCCTTCATTCTCTATGGAAGAGTCTTAAATACCTTGGAATGATGCTGAAGGATATTTCCTATTCGGCTTCGCCAAAAAAGGTAGGAATGAGTCGAGTTTCCATTAAAAGGCTGGATAGGAATCTGATGGCTTCCTTCTTTTAATGCCTTTTCAAAATTTCGATTTCCTTGAATGATCCCATCAAAATTTTCATTCAGCCCATAATCAAAATAAATCCAATGGGGAAGTTGATGGATTCCTCTCTTTTCCAATAGAGTCAGGGGGTTATTCGAATGGAGGTAATCCTTATCAAGAGATGAGAAGGAGGGAAGTTTCTTGGGTTCAATGCGTCCAAAGACCTCTAAAAATTCAGGGATTACCATTTTGAGCATTAACTTGTCGGTCAATAGTTCGAGATCGAGAAGCCCACTCTGACTGCTAATCGATTGAAAAAGATGAGGATATTTCAATCCCAATTTCATTGCCCCAAATCCGCCCATGGAAATACCTGCAAGGCCTCTCTTATTGAGAACCCTTTCTCGATAAGGAGATTGAGAATGAATATACTGAACGAGTTCAAGAAAATAGGTTTCGTACCTTCCTAATGCCCCGGGTTTCATATAAAAAAAGGGAAGGATCGAATAATTAAAGGCTTCCCCTTGATGGAAATCATCACAGGCTTTAAGGCTTTTGGTTTCAGGAAAGAGTCTCTTTCCCTCATTTTCGTCCGTATAAAATCCATTGTCTCCATCAGGGAGAATGAGGATCATTTTAGGAAGGGATTGAAAGGGGTCATCTAAATTTCCCTTAGGGAGGAGGTTATGGGAGACGATCGACTGGGCAATCTCTCTTGGGGAATAATCATTTTTATCGAGCCCTCCATGGGTTGCCACTTCTTTAAAACGCTCTTCCAATGACCTTTCTAAATCTTTATAGGTCCTGTTTTTTGTATCCATCATGGCATAGGCAATAGGAGCAATATCTTGATGGAGAAGCCAGTGATACTCTTCCTCTTTTACCTTACAAAGAATCCTCCTCGCTTTCTCAGGAGAGCGAACCTTCCACCACATCCCTGTTCGATGAAAATTATATCCATGAAGGAGAAATAGGATAGGGTATTTTGTTTTAGGATTCTGATAGTAATCCTCAGGTAAAACGATAAAGAATCCTTTCTGTTTACCCAGCGCACTCGAAAAGAAGTTTTCGTATCGCACTAAATAATGAAACGACTGGGAGGATTTAGGGTTAAGGAGGTAGGAGAGCTCCGAATCTTCGAAACAGCAGGGGATTTCCGCACCAAAGAGTTTAAATAGTCCCATCAACAGGGGAGAGATGATGAGAAAAAAGATCCAAATTGTTTTTCGATGGTTCATCCCGATGAGGCCCGCCCCTTATCTAATACAGGATAAACTCTTGATTCCTGTTTTAAACATTATTCTCCCGGGGATTGCAAGGTAAGGACTTGCCTCTTACATATATTCGATAAGCCACGAGGTCTTACCCTACGGAAAAATATTAATAATCCAATTTGTAGGGTAAGGGTTTGCCTCTTACCCTAAAAATTTTCTTAAACCGATGGTGAGCAAATAAATTTTACAGGCTTTTTCAGAGGTCTCTCCAACCAGACCTTGACAAGTTTTAAAAAACTGATATGATTATAAAAACCCTAAAAAGGAAAAATCAAATGAAACGAAAAAGAAAAAAATTATCATCTTATCTGTTTTTCCTTATTATTCCCTTTATCCTCCTTCAGATCTCCTGTTCCAATCTCCCCATCATCGGCAAGAAAGAACCAAAACCTGATAAAGCGACTGCAGGCAAAACCGTAACCGTTGAAGGAATGGAAACCTATAAAGGCGTTAACCCGCCGAGACCGGAGACGCCTCCTCCCAAAAAACCTCCTGCCCAACCTGCCACTCCAAAAAGAGAAACAGGAACCATGGTTGCCTCCACTCCCTCTAAGCCTTTCTATAGCCCTTCCCTTCCTTTCTTGCAGATGGGTTTTAAGAGAAAGGTAGCGATTTTGGACTTTGAAAACAAAACTACCTACAAGGACGAAAAGATTGGGGAGGCAGTAGCCAAGAAACTCACGGATAAACTCGAAGCCACTCAGAGAGTGGTGGTCATGGACAAGACCGTTGTCTCAGAGATGTTAACCCGAGAAGGGGTCAAATTCGAAAACCTCCAAGACCTCTCTGTGATGAAGCGTGCAAACCAGTCCCTTGGAATTCAGGCCTTCGCCCTTGGAACGGTCACCGATGTAAGCATCCTTTCCTCAAAATCCTCTGAGACCTCTGAGGAGGAGGTCGCTTTTGCTACTTCAAAAGTGGAGGTTAAGTTGATTGATGCCTCCACTGGCAATCTGCTCAAAACCTTTATTGGCAGAAGTCCAATCTTTGGAACCAAAGAGACAGGTGAATATAGCAGAAGCAGAGCGGTAATGAAGGCCATTGACTTCAGTCTGGACGATATCCTCGAGGGATTCCTCCGGCAACTCGACCTTCTGGATTGGACCACTACCATTGCCAAAATTGAAGGAGAAACTATCTACATCAATGCAGGGAAACTCTCTGGTCTTCGGATTGGAGATTCGCTCGAAGTGTATGAACCTGGAAAGGAGATCATTCATCCCACCACCCAACTCTCCCTTGGATGGACAACGGGTCAATTGAAGGGGGTGATCAAAATCACCGACCTCTTTGGGGTGGACGCAGCCATTGGGAAAGTGATCCAGGGTCAGGGTTTCAGCTCCAACGATATCGTAAAATCCACCATCCGATAAAAAAGTAGCCTGTCCCCCTTTTTGATATGTTATATAAAAAGGTTTCCTATAAAAAACAGATTCAGGCCCTCTTAGAGATCAGTAAGGCAATCTCCTCGGATCAGTATCTGGATGATATCCTAAAATTGATCGTCACCCTTACCGCCAATGTGATGGATTCAAAAATCTGTAGCCTTTGGATCCTCGATGAGAAGGAGAAGGTCTTAAGGATTCGTGCTACCCAGGCGATCAGCGAAGAATACCTAAAAGAACGGAGTTTAAAATTAGGAGAAGGGGTGGTGGGGTATGTTGCTCAGCATAACGAACCACTCTCCATCATAGATGTTTTAAAGGAACCCCGCTATAAAGAGAAGGAACTTGCAAAAAAAGAGGGATTGGTCTCCATGCTCAGCGTCCCCATGGTGGTGAAGGATAAGGTCATCGGGGTGATCAATGTCTATACCTCCTATCCACACGAATTTACAGAGACTGAAAAGGCAGTGCTGACCATGGTAGCCAATCAGGCAGCCATCTGCATCCAAAATACAGAACTGATGGTACAAACCAAGGTGATTCAGGAGGAACTCGAAACCCGTAAATTAGTGGAAAGGGCAAAAGGGATATTGATGAAACAGCATGGTCTCAGCGAAGAGGAGGCCTTTAAACGAATCCGAAAGGCGAGTATGGATAGTCGTAAGACCATGCGACAGATTGCTGAGGCCATCCTCTTGACCGAGAAAATGAGAGGATAATACTCTAAAAATAAACCCCAACCCGTTCACTTGATAAGGGGTCAATAGGTTATTGAATTTAATATAAAAGCCCTCTTTGCTAAACAGATCATGGTTTGATTCTTTCATTCTTTAAGTCTTCCTCGTTAAATAAGAGAGGGTGTTGTCGACATGAACCAATGAGGCCTTGGGATGTCTCCCACATTTTTTGTTAACCCTCGAACGAACCCTGAGTTAAAGAGCCTTCACGATATCCTCTCCTTCCATCCACCCTCCCAACTTCAAGATTACTTTGTGGGAGTAATGGCCATCCTCTCAGAATACTTTCAAATTGGATACTCCTCCCTTCTCCTTCAAGATTTTCAAAAAGACCTTCTTCGAGTAGAAGTGGTCTATGGAATGGAAAAAGAAAATCACCCCACTTCCTGTAGCAATCGTAAAGGAACGGTTGGAAAGGTCCTCGAATCCAAACAACCCATGGCCATTCATAATCTAACCTTAGAACCCCTTTATGAAAAAATGATGAAGGATGGGAAAAAGATGGATAGGATTTATCCGCCACTGCTCTGCATCCCTCTTTTGGCCGAAAAAGCCCCTCTCGGCGTCATCCTGATTAATTCCCTTTATGGAGTTCGGGATAGGTTTAATGAGGACTTTCAATTTCTTACTCTTCTCTCTGCCATTGTCTCTCCGGTCATTCAAGGATATCGATCAAAATCCCACCCCTCCTCCCTTGACGAGATCCTTGAAGAGAAACTCAATGAGGTCATCTATAGGATTGACCCCTATGTAGAGACAAGAGCCAATATGGGCATTTACAATGATATTATCTCACTCGTGGAGAAGATTTTAATAAAATCCGCATTAAAAAAGATGAACGGTGTTCAAATTGCTACCGCTCAATTTTTAGGGATTAATCGAAATACCCTTCGTAAGAAAATGAAGGAACTGAAGATCAAACGACCTTAAAAGAAACCCTTGAACCCTCCCAAGAAACATTTTAAAAAAGAATCGAAATGTCTGAGTTCGATAATGTAGATAAACTGAAGTCTATCTCCATGCAATGGGGATGCTCCCTATTTGGAGTAGCCAACTTTCGCTCCTTTAAAAGGGAGGAAGTCCTTCTCCCCTCCTCCTTGATGGACCAGTTCCCATTTGCCATCTCAGTGGGATACCCCCTTTCTCAATCCATTCTCAGTGAGATTGAAAGAAAGCCTACCCCTCTCTATTTTCATCATTACCAAAGGGTGAACATCCTCCTGGATACAGTGGGTTTGGTGGTTAGCCAGGCAATTCAAGAAAGGGGATTTCAGGCTATCCCAATTCCTGCCTCCCAGATTGTAGATTGGAAAACCCAGAGGGCTCACCTTTCACATAAACATATAGCCCAGGCCGCAGGGTTAGGATGGATTGGAAGAAACAATCTTCTGGTCAACGAAAAATTTGGATCCCAACTTCGGCTGGTCACTATCCTGACCGACCTTCCCCTTATAGTCAATTCTCCCATATCTAAAGATTGTGGCTCTTGCAGGGACTGTCTATTGGTCTGCCCGGTAGATGCCATTAAAGAAAACCAAAAAGATTTTGACCATATCCGTTGTTACGAACAGTTAAGAGTTTTTGCAAAAACCCTCCATTTTAGCCATAATATCTGTGGCATCTGTGTCAAAGCCTGCCCCGGAAAACAAAAGAACGTTTAGGGCAGAGTGCATAGAGTATCCCTAAAATTTGTGACCGTGCTTTAGGTCACGTGCAAGACACGGAAAACGGAAACGGACACGATTTTCAAGAAGGATATTGAGAATGAGGGATTTTGATGTGATCGTGGTGGGTGGAGGTCATGCAGGAATTGAAGCCTCTCTGGCCTGCGCCCGAATGGGACATCCCACCTTACTCATTACTCAAAAAATTGAGCAGATAGGGTATATGTCTTGCAATCCAGCAGTGGGAGGGTTGGCCAAAGGCCATCTTGTCAAGGAGATCGATGCCCTTGGTGGAGAAATGGCAAAGGCAACCGATGAAACCGGAATTCAGTTTCGTCAGCTTAACACAGGTAAAGGACCTGCGGTCAGGTCTTCAAGGGCCCAGGTGGATCGTAATGCCTACCGACTCAGAATGATCAGGGCTGTTCAATCCCAAGAAAACCTAACCCTTCATCAGGCCACGGTGGAGGAAATCCTGGTGGAAAGAGACCAAGTCATGGGCGTAAGAACCGATTCCAATGAGGTCATCTTAGCCCAGGCCCTCGTCCTTGCCCCGGGAACTTTCATGAATGGTCTCATCCATATTGGACTTGACCACTTTCCTGCAGGAAGAATGGGTGATCCCCCTTCCCTTGGTTTATCCGTTTCACTAAGAAAATTGGGATTTAGAGTTGGACGATTAAAGACCGGAACGACCCCGAGACTCGATGGAAGGACCATCGATTTTTCTAAACTCACCCCTCAATATGGAGATGAGGATCCTATTCCCTTCTCCTTCTCGACTGAGAAGATCCGCACCGAACAAGTCCCCTGCTATATTACCTATACCAATCCAAGGACTCACGAAATCATCCGAAGTGGTCTTGATCGATCTCCACTTTATTGTGGCATTATTAAAGGAATTGGACCCCGTTACTGTCCGTCGATCGAAGATAAAGTCGTTCGATTTGCGGAAAAAAGTAGGCATCAAATCTTTCTTGAACCCGAAGGAAGAGAAACTTACGAGTACTATCCCAATGGAATTCCAACGAGCCTTCCCCTCGATATTCAAACCCGGATGCTTCACTCTATTGAAGGGCTTGAAAAGGTAGAAATGGTTCGGCCAGGGTATGCGGTGGAATATGACTTTGTTGATCCCACAGAACTTAAACCCTCCCTTGAGACAAAAAAGATTCGAGGCCTTTTTCATGCAGGCCAAATCAATGGGACGTCAGGTTATGAAGAGGCAGCAGCCCAGGGATTAATAGCAGGCATTAATGCGGTCATGTATATTGAAGGGAGAGAACCTTTTATCTTAAAACGCTCGGAGGCCTATATTGGCGTCTTGATTGATGACCTGGTTACCAAAGGGACTTCTGAACCCTATCGAATGTTTACCTCCAGGGCGGAATATCGGCTCCATCTGAGAGAGGATAACGCTGATTTGAGGTTAAGGGAAAAAGGATACGAAATTGGATTAGTAACTGAGAAAGATTATCAAATATTTAACGAAAAGAAAAGGTGGATTCAAAAAATCTTATTTAAAATTTCAGATCTCAGGGTAAACCCAACCAAAGAGAATAATGAAATCCTTCAGCAATTGGGAACCGTTCCCCTAAAGAAGGATGCATCTTTACAGGAGATCCTAAAGAGGCCAGAGATTCACTTTCAACACCTAACTGCTTTTGATCAGGGGTTTGGGACTATTCCCAAAGAGGTTATGGAGCAGGTTGAGATCCAGGTTAAATACGATGGGTATATCAAGAGGCAGGAGGAGCAGATTGAGAGGTTTAAAAGGTTGGAGGAGGCTCGTTTCCCAGAGGAGTTTGACTTTAGTAAGGTGATTGGGCTTTCAACCGAGGTAAGGGAAAAATTGATAAAAATAAAACCCTTCTCCTTGGGGCAAGCCTCCCGCATCTCAGGGGTCACCCCTGCAGCCATCTCGATTCTTTTGGTCAACCTGAAGAAACAGGGATACTTATGAGGTATGAAATGAAGAGCTTTTAGGCTGCCCTCAAACTTATCGGTGGGGTTCGATGATGACCTTGATGGACTCCTTAGCCTCCATAACAAGTTTAAACCCCAAACCCGTTTCAGCCAGGGAAAGGCGATGGGTAATCATTTCTTTTAGAGGCAAACGATGGGTCCTAATCAACTGGATGGCCTGATAAATATCTACAGGGGCACCTCCATAAGTAGGAACAAGGGTAATCCCATCGTTCCAAAAATCAAAGAATGGAAAAACAAAATTAAGGTCCGGCTCAAGCGGGGCAAAACATAATACGGTCCCTCCTCGATCCACTGACTTGAGGGCCTGAATATAGGCAGAGATTGCTCCTGCACAAACGACGGCAAGATCAACCAATCTCCCCTGATTCCTCTCCCGAACCTCCGAAGGATTAACGTCCTTTGCAAGGAGGGTTTCATCCGCTCCAAATTTTTTAGCCAAACTCAAACGATACGGATTGATATCGGAGGCAATAATCCTTCCTGCCCCTGATCCCTTTGCCAGTGCAATATGGAGGAGTCCAGAAATTCCACTTCCAATAACCAAGAGACTCTGCCCGGGCTTAAACCTTGCCAATCTCTGTCCCCGAAGGACGCAGGCAAGTGGTTCGATAAAGACCCCTTCTTCAAAAGAGACCTCTTCAGGGAGTAGAAATGTGCCACGCTCCACATTGATCGTTGGGACACGGATATACTCCGAAAAACCTCCTGGGTCAAAATTTGTACTCCTCAGGGTATCGCAAACCGTATGATAGCCATTCAGGCAGTAATGACAGGTGTTACAAGGAACATGATGTGAGACAAAGACCCGATCCCCAACTTTGTAACGGTCCAAACCCTCCCCAATCTCAACCACTTCTCCTGAAATCTCATGGCCCAGCACCCGGGGAGCTTTTTTTATTCGATACCACTCCATCACATCGCTCCCACAGATTCCGCTTGCAATCACCTTGACCAATAATTCATCCGGGCCAATGGCTGGAACGGGCATCTCCTCCAGTCTCACATCCTTGTTATGATAATACATCGCCACTCGCATCGTTTCACCGAATAGTACAACATCCCAAACACAGGGTATTCAATAAAAAAGAGTCTATATCCTTTGCCCTATATTTCTTTCCTGCTCGAAGATTTGGTTTGCCTCTTTAACGCTTGCCTTTTCGTGGATAATGGCACGCAGGGCCTTGATCATGGCCACGGGGTGATCATGCTGCCAGATGTTTCGACCTAAGTTCACACCAATGGCACCCTTCTCCATCCCATCATGGACAAACTCAAAGACTTCAAGTTCTGTATCCACCTTGGGTCCCCCAGCCATGACTACAGGCACAGGACATCCATTGACGACCCGATCGAAATTCTCACACCAGTAGGTCTTTACAATCCTTGCCCCCAATTCGGCTGCAATCCGGCAACTCAAGGCCAGGTAACGGGCATCCCTCTTCTCCAATTCTTTTCCCACGGCAGTCACCGCCATTACCGGAATACCATACTTTTCTCCTTCATCCACCAGTTTAGCAAGGTTGAGAAGGTTTTCTTTTTCATGTTCGCTACCAATAAAGATGGAGATGCCAACAGCAGAGGCATTAAGCCGAATGGCATCCTCCATAGAGGTGGTAATCCCTTCGTCTGAAAGATCTTTTCCGACCATGCTGGTTCCACCTGAAACCCTGAGGATAATCGGTTTGGTGTGTTCGGGATCGATTGAGGAACGAAGCACCCCTCTTGTCACAAAGAGGGCATCGCAATAGGGAAGCAAGGGTTTGATTGTCTCACCAGGTCTCTCCAATTTTCGTGTGGGCCCCTGAAAATAGCCATGATCAATGGGCAGAAATAGGCAGTGCCCATCCGATTGAATCAACTGCGCCAAACGGTTTTTCATTCCCCATTCCATGGTTCTCTCCTTCGGATAGTTCGGAGTAACGAGGTTTTAGAGTTCGTAGAAAAATGACCTCATCAAAAACTCCCCAACTCTAAACTCCGAACTTCTCACTTTTTAAAATATATTTCACCACCAGATCTCCTACCTGGGAGGTGCTATACCCCATCTTCCCAGCGCTGAGGTTTTTCACATCCTCCTTAACCACCTTCATGATCGCCGCTTCAATGGCCCTGGCTGATTCCTCTTCTCCAAGATTTTCCAGCATCATCTGGCAAGCAGCAATTGCAGCAAGAGGGCTGACCACCCCTTTCCCAGTATACTTGGGAGCGGAGCCACCCATTGGTTCAAACATCGAGACACCCTTAGGATTAATATTCCCTCCAGCAGCAATTCCAAGCCCTCCCTGGATCATTGCCCCTAAATCGGTGATGATATCGCCAAACATGTTGTCTGTGACAATGACATCAAACCATTCTGGATTCTTAATCATCCACATACAGATGGCATCTACATGGGCATAATCCGCCTCAATATCTTCATACTCTCTTGCCACTTCACGAAAAGTCCTCTCCCAGAGGTCGAAGGCATAGGTTAGGACATTTGTCTTACCACAGAGGGTCACCTTCTTCATCCGATTTCTTTTCCGGCAATATTCAAAGGCAAAGCGGATACATCGTTCCACACCCTTTCGAGTATGAATCGCCTCCTGAATGGCAATCTCATCCGCTGTGCCCCGTTTGAAAAAACCTCCTGCACCTAAGTAGGCCCCCTCTGTATTCTCACGGATGACCACGAAATCAATATCTTCTGGCCTTTTGTCTTTTAAAGGGGTCTCCACTCCAGGGTAAAGTTTCACAGGACGAAGATTAATATATTGATCGAGGTGAAAACGGATTTTTAATAAAATCCCCTGCTCCAGTATCCCTGGTTTGACCTCGGGGTGACCAATCGCACCCAGGTAGATGGCATCCACACTCTTTAACTCTTCCAATAGGGGATCGGGTAGGGTCTCCCCTGTCTTTAAATATCTTTCTCCCCCTAAATCAAAATACTTCAGTTGGTAGTTGAAATTAAATTTTTCTGCTACCGCCTTCAGGACCTTCAGCCCCTCCGCAATCACCTCGGGGCCAGTCCCATCTCCAGGAATCACAGCGACTTTATACATCTATCCACCTCTCCCTGCTACGATCTCATCGGTGACCCAAATGGAACAAACTCAAAATCCTAAATACCAAATCCTAAATAAACCCAAAACTCCAAACAAATAACTCTAAAAATTTTTTAAAATTTGGTTTTTGGGTGTGTTTAGAGTTTAGGATTTCGAGTTTAGCGTTTAGCTTCTTTTGAGCCAGTGTAAGGCCTTTTTCCCAATATCCGTGCGATAATGAACTCCCTCCCAAGATATCTTCCTCACCGCTTGATAGGTATACTCTATCGCATGAGGAATATCTTTCCCCAACCCTGTCACACCCAAAACCCTTCCTCCATTGGTGATCACTTTTCCTTCATTGATTGCTGTCCCTGCATGAAAGACAAAGATGTCTTTCATTCGTGAGACCTCTTCAAGTCCTTCTATCCTTTTACCCTTCTCATAATCTCCTGGGTAGCCCTTTGATGCCATCACCACACAGAGAGAGGCCCTATTATCCCAATCGATTTTATATTGAGAAAGTGTCCCATGGATACAGGCCTCCAGAATGGGAACCATATCGTTCTTCATTCTTACTAAGACAGGTTGAGTCTCTGGATCCCCAAATCTGGCATTAAATTCTAACACTTTGGGTTGACCACGGTGAATCATCAGCCCTGCATAAAGGACTCCTTTGTAAGGCCTCCCCTCTTTCCCCATCCCTTCAATAATGGGTTTTAAGATCTCCTCCATAATCTTTTGGTTCACCTCTTCTGTCACTACAGGTGCAGGGGAATAGGCGCCCATCCCGCCTGTGTTAGGACCTTGGTCTTCATCAAAGACAGGTTTATGGTCCTGTGAGGATGCAAGGGGAAGGATGGTCTTTCCATCCGTGAAGGCAATATAGGAGGCCTCTTCTCCTATAAGATATTCTTCAACCACCACCCGATTGCCTGCCTCTCCAAAAACCTTTTCTACCATGATCTGGTTAATGGCCTGAATGGCCTCTTCTATGGTCTTGCAAATCCTCACTCCCTTGCCTGCTGCCAGCCCATCTGCCTTGACTACAATGGGAGCCCCCTGTTGACGGACATAGTTAATAGCCTCGTCTCGGCTGGAAAAGACTTCATAGGAGGCCGTAGGGATGTTATATTTCTTCATCATCTCTTTGGCAAATGCCTTACTTCCCTCAATTTCTGCTGCCTTCTTATTTGATCCAAAAATTGTAAGCCCACGGGATTCGAAAAGGTCTACAATCCCCTGAGTCAAGGGCTCCTCCGGGCCTACCACCGTGAGATCAATCTCCTCCCTCAATGCAAAATCAAGCAGGCCCTTTACGTCGTTCGCTTTGATTGGAACGAGGATCGCTTGTTTGGAAATACCTGCATTCCCAGGTGCGCAATAGATTTTTGAGACCTTTGGGCTCTGGTTAATCTTCCAGACCAGGGCGTGCTCTCTTCCACCACCCCCCACCACTAAAACCTTCATACAATATACCCTCGTTTTCCGTGTCGCGTGTCACGTGCCCGAGAAAAAATAGTTTCTATACGGACACGGTCACGGATGACGGACACGTTTTTTTAATGACGGAAGTGTCTCATTCCCGTAAAGACCATAGCGATATTGTATTCATCAGCAGCGGCAATGACCTCGTCATCCCTGATAGAGCCACCTGGCTGAATGATCGCTGTGGCCCCTGCTTCTGCACCAGTATCCACTCCATCTCTAAAAGGAAACATTGCATCTGAGGCCAATACCGTTCCTTTAGTGGAGGAGCGTGCCTTCATCACGGCCAATCGAGTTGAATCCACACGACTCATCTGACCTGCCCCTATCCCAATGGTTCGGTCTTCGCGAACAAGAACAATGGCATTTGATTTAACATGTTTTGCAACCTTCCAGCCAAATGCCATGGCCCTCTTCTCTTCTTCTGTCGGCCTCCTTTTTGTGACTACTCTCCACTGGTCCATCGAAACCTTTCCTAAATCTCTATCCTGAATAAGAAGACCTCCTACGACCTTTCTTAAATCAAACCCCTTCTGAATGACCATTGGGTTAAGGGGAGGCGTCTGAAGGATCCGAAGATCTTTCTTCCCTCTCAAGATGTCAAGGGCCTTTGGGTCATAACCGGGCGCAATAATGGCTTCGAGAAAGAGATCCATCATCTCTCTGGCTGTTTCTTCATCCACAATCCGATTAAACCCAACCACCCCACCAAATGCAGAAACGGGATCACAGTCTCTGGCCTTTCGATATGAATCGGCTAAATTCTTATGAGAAATGGCCACCCCGCATGGATTGTTATGTTTAATGATAACCGTCGCAGGCTCTTCAAACTCTTTGACTGTCTCATAGGCAGAATCGATATCGAGAATATTATTAAATGAAAGTTCTTTTCCATGGAGTTGAATGGCATTCGAAACAGAGGGCTCTGCTACCAGACGCTCTCGATAAAAGGCTGCCCTCTGATGTGGATTCTCTCCATACCGTAATTCCTGAACCTTCTGGACCTGAAAGGTGTAGGTCTCAGGGAATTCAGAGACCTTTTCCCCTCTTTCGATCTGACCCAGGTAATTTGAGATGGCTCCATCATAGCGTGCGGTGTGCTGGAAAACCTTCTTGGCCAGCCTGAAGTTCGTTTCTAAAGAAATCCCTCCACTCTCTTTCAATTCGGAGAGGACCGATTCGTAGTCATCTGGATCAACCACCACCGTCACATCAGGATAATTTTTAGCAGCAGAGCGGAGCATGGTGGGGCCACCGATATCAATGTTCTCAATCGCCTCCTCAAGGGTACAATCCTCCTTGGCCACGGTTTCTTCAAACGGGTAAAGATTGACAGCGACCAGATCGATCGGAAGGATTCCATGCTGGTTCATCTTTTCAATATGTTCCGTTTTAGAGCGCTGTCCTAAAAGGCCTCCGTGGACTTTTGGGTGGAGTGTTTTGACTCTTCCATCCAGCATTTCCGGAAACCCGGTATATTCAGAGATGTCCTTTACCGGGATCCCATTTTCCCTCAAGGTCTTTGCCGTCCCTCCGGTTGAGAGGATTTCTACTCCCATCTGGGCTAATCCCTTTGCAAACGAAACGACTCCCCTCTTATCCGATACACTGATGATGGCCCTTTTGATTTTGCCCATAGATTCTCCTCCGCTGAAAGTTAGAAGTTTACAATAAAGGGAAAAATATAAATCCAAAATCTCTGAACGCGTTACTCCAAACTTTTATTTAAAAACCCAATTCCTCTCCCACGAGAATGATCAGAATATCTGTAAGCGATGGCCTTCGTTCTAAAATAGAGATGATACAACAGATTCGACTGGGAGAATTACAGTCCACACATCTCCCCAATTTGGCACAGGGAACATCGATATTAAGCCTTCTTGCATTAAGAGGGGCTGCCACATTCTTTATCCTCTTAATGGCCTCCCCAACATCTTCTACAATTTTATTAAAACCCGCAACGAGTATCACCTTCCCTGGGCCAAAATGGGTGGAATTGACCCGATTCCCAATTCCATCAATATTTACAATTTCCCCATTGAGCGTGATGGCATTGACACTACTGATAAAACAATCGGAAGTCATCTGAGATTTTCGCATCTCGAGAACATCCTCCTTCGAAAGCCCTGGTTTCCAGTGATTGTAAAGGGGATGACCCTTAGCCTCCAAACTCTCTAAGATTCCCAATTCCCTTAGGGTAACTGAACCGCCTATTCCAATCCTCTGCCTTGGGCCTATATTTTTTAGGATTTCTGCCAAAGCCGATTTTTTATCTTTTACAAAAACCGCTTTAAAACCATGTGCCTCCAGTTTTTCGATCGCTCTCTTTGACCTCTCTTCAATCCACCATTCTTTTATCGGATCCATAAGATGCCCCCCTTCCTCGCTGTCAAATTCTTGATAAATCTTTTATGACAAGTTCGAACCATGAAACTCAGTAACCCCCCTATTCCCCCTTTGGTAAAGTGGGGATTGAAGGGGGTTAAAGTTTTATTTTCTGAGTATCCGTCTTTAAAATATTCCCAAACGGGAATCATAAAATTGAGAAATACTGTTCTAATTCGTAATCGGTCACCCGGGCTCTATACCTTTCCCACTCGATCTTCTTATTTTCAATAAATTGATGAAAGACATGATCCCCTAAGGCCTGCCTCACCAGGTCACTCTTTTCAGTAATCTTAATAGCCTCATATAGATCTTCTGGGAGGGATTCAATTCTATACCTTTTTCGTTCTTCATCGGTCATCTCATAGACATTTCGTTCGATCGGGTCTTTTAGGGGATATTTCTTCTCAATCCCCTCGAGACCTGCAGCAAGCATCACTGCAAATGCCAGATAGGGATTACAGGCTGGATCAGGAGACCGATACTCAACCCTTGTTGCTAACTCCTTTCCAGGCTTATAGACAGGGATGCGAATGAGATCTGAGCGATTCCTCTGTGCCCAGGAGATATAGACAGGGGCCTCATAACCGGGGACTAAACGTTTATAGGAGTTGACCCACTGATTGGTGATCAACGTGATCTCCCTTGCATGTTTCATCAGGCCTGCAATATAGTGCTTTGCAATGCTTGAAAGGTGGTATTTATCTTTTGGGTCAAAAAACGCATTCTTCTTTCCCCTAAAGAGAGATTGATGGGTATGCATCCCGCTTCCATTAACTCCAAAGATGGGTTTGGGCATGAAACTGGCGTAGACCCCGTTTTTAAGGGCAACCTCTTTGACCACCAACCGATAAAGCATGGTGCTATCGGCCATGGTTAAGGCATCTGTGTATTTGAGGTCTATTTCGTGCTGACTCGGGGCAACTTCATGATGAGAATATTCAACCGGAATCCCTAACTCTTCTAAAACTATGGCAGTCTGTTTTCTCAGGTCACTGGCCACATCAAGAGGAGTTAAATCGAAGTATCCCCCTGAATCGAGGGGCTCAGGTCTTCCAGTCGATTTTTGAAAATAAAAATATTCAAGTTCAGGACCGACATTGAAGGTGAATCCAAGTCGGGATGCCCTCTCTAAATTCCTTTTTAAGACCCAGCGAGGATCTCCCTGATGGGGCCTTCCATCGGGTTCTAAAATATCGCAAAACATCCCTGCAACTACATTATCGTTTGACTTCCACGGAAGGATTCGAAAGGTTGTGGGGTCTGGCATGGCCACCATATCACTCTCGTCGATTCTAACAAATCCGAGAATGGATGAACCATCGAAACCCATCCCATCCTCCAGGGCTCTCTCCAGTTCACGAACAGTGATGGCAAAACTCTTTAAGAACCCTAAAATATCTGTAAACCAAAGTCTGATAAACCTAACCTGCTTTTCCTTTGCAAGGCGGAGAACATCTTTCTTATTAAAACTGGCCATGGGAAGCCTCCTGTTTCTAAAAATTTACTATTATGTTTATCATAATCCCCTCACGAAGGTCAACCTCAGAATAAATAATGGTGTAATCCCTCACTGAAGCGTGGGAATATATATTGTTCCGAGAAGGATGTCTCCGAAAATCTTAGAACGCGGATCAAATTGATATCTCTTTGGGTAGGGCTAACAGGGATGATAATAATTGGGTTATTAAGTGATAGGGTAAGAAGTCTCGTGTTTAGGGGGCAATTTAAGGTTACCGCTCTAAGATTTTCTCCAACATCCCTCTCGGGCCTTTCCCACGAGTGAGGTATTACATAATGGTAAGCATCTCTTTTTCCGTGATGAGGTGATGCGGCATATCTGGCAAATTCTTTTCGGCGCTCATGCCAATAAGTATCCCAATTTCCATTGAGCTTTAAGAGCCTTAGTTTCAAGAGGGGGTTAGCATTTCTCCTATACCAACTCATCCTCCGTTTCTTAAACCTCCAAGCCCTCTCCTCCCCTAAAGCCTTCTTCAACTCCCTCTCTAAATGCCAGAGATCTAACACCCCTATGGCCTCCAGAAAATAACTGCTCTTTAACGCCCGAATCCAACTGGCCCCATCCCCAATGAAAAAGACCTCCTTAGCCTTCAAAACTCCTTGCTTGATACACTCTAAAAAGAACTTCTCCCCAAACGCCTCCGCCCCCTCTATCGAAGCATCACTCCTCTTACCCCTTAACCATTTCCGATCCTTCGAGATCCATACCCTCTCGCTAAAAGAAGCCCCCACCTTACACTCCATCCACTGACCACTCGCACAGTCATTGACTCCCGTCCCATCAACTTGAATATAGAGCACCTCCGAACCCTTCTCTTCTGCAAACCTCTGCCCCCCTCAAAAACGAAACGCCTCCCATCCTCCTCCAACTGCTCAATCCTTCGACCCTCCTCAACTACCATCTGGTGAACCTTCTTGCGACTCACCTCAAGCCCTGTAAATTTGCTCAAAAATTGGCTCGTCTTCTCATAACTGACCTCCACCGCCGCCCATAAAGCCCTCTCCCTCACACCCAGCATCATCCCCTCCCCATCTGCCAATCCTATCGCCTCATCTAAAGGATAAATATCCTCCCCACAACTCTGACAACGTAAACGCACCCAATCCACCCGCACCGTCCCAATCAACGTCTTGACCCGCTTAGGCTCATGACCTTTCCTCACCCACAAGCACCCACACCTCCCACAACTGCTCATCCCCTTGAGCGCCTCTTCCTCAATCTCCCTCAACACCCTCCTGAGAACCTCCAAAAATCCCTCTTCCCGCAACCTCAATAACTCCTCCTCCACCCAGTGGACATCGGTCTGCTTTAATGCTATCCTTAAATTGAAGGATAATCTTATCTCCTTCATGGCCCACCTCCTGTGTCGTATTTGTCTCTACCAACACAGCTTAAGGTGAGCCTTTTTCATTTTCCATCACGAAATTGGAGATGCTTCCTTTAGAGACCACTTTAAAAGTCCTTTTTATATGGGAGGGTAAGATGCGGGTATTGACCATTTTAATTGGATAATAATCGTTTTTAAAAATTTTTAGCAAAAACCTTTATAGGTTGGTTTTTGTAGGGTATGCCCTTGTGGCTTACCCAGTATCGGTAAGGGACAAGCCCTTACCCTACACATAGTTATTATCGGTATCTTGCCGGTAGTCAGGGGAGACCTTCTAAGGGGTAAAGAGACGGATTTTTAACCCCCAGGAAAGAGCTTAATCCGGTTTGGCAACGAAGGCGAGTTGATTTCTAATGGCAATTTGTTAGGCCCTTAGGGAATCGATATCGACAAAAGATTGTCGATACGGCTAAGCGGCAATGCCAATGATTTTAAAAATTTTTTGCATCTCTCTTTGGACGTTTTCATAATGGATGTCAATCTGGGATC